>JACCDQ010571349.1_pt1 | contig 62490 bp, 15 predicted proteins | sample 7446031 | NCBI WGS metagenome assembly JACCDQ01 (sample SAMN15323442, study PRJNA562643) | freshwater metagenome | isolation source: river surface water | place: USA:Blue River Watershed | collected 2017-08-17
CTGATGTTGGCACCGCCGCCGGCACCGCCACCTGCAGCGACGATCCAGGTGGTCACGCCGTTGAGGGTGTAGGAGATGGCCGACGCACCGCCGCCGCCGCCGCCGCCGCCGGACCAGCCGGACCAGCCCGCGTTACCGCCGCGACCACCGGCCGCAAAAATCGAACTGCCGCCCGCACCGCCACCGTAACCGGTCGAAGCACCACCGCCACCGCCCAAACCACCGGCGGCAAAGTTCATGGTGCCGCCGCCTTGCACGGTCCAGGTGCCGGTCACATAACCGACGGGGCTGCTGCCACCGCCACCGCCGCCGGCGTCATAGCCACCGTAACCGCCCGCACCACCGTACATGGTGACGGTCATGGTCAAGGGGCCTTCGGGCAGCGTGAACGTGCCCGAGCCCGACCATTGACCCAGGGCAAATGGCGTGTTGTCAGCCGAGCCACCGGTACCGATGGCCGCATAGTTTTGCAGCAGGAAGCTCTGATCCACACCAGAGGTCGGATCGGCCAGACCGGAGGCACGCACGGTCTCCTTGAGCAAGTTGCCTTGGCTGTCGGCCAAGCCGCCCGACAGGACGTCGAGGTTGAGCGTGCCGTTGGCATTGACCAGGGCGTCACCGCCCACGGTCACGTTGTACACACCGGGTGCCACTTCGGTCACGCCCGTGATGGTCGCGCCGTCTGCAGCCGTGCCGGTCAGGCGGAAATCTTCCGCCGTCACATCGGTCACCGCTTCGTTGAAGCTCACTTTGAAAGTAACGGTATCGGCATCCGTCGCTTCAAAGGCCGGGTTCTGACGCTCGATGCTGATGACCGTCGGTGGCGAGAAATCACCCGCGGTGTCGATCTTCAATTCGGCCGTGGTCGCATCCGAGGTGGCGTTGCCCGCCATGTCGATGATGCGGGCCGTCACGTCGTAAGTGCCGTTGGCCGTGACGGTGGGCACCTCCAGTGTCCACACGCCGTTGCTCACGCTCAGGTGGCCGTCGTCTTGTTGGTAGGTCACGCCATTGACGGTGACTTGCAAGCGCTCGCCATCGGCCAGCGGTGCGGTACCGGTCAGGGTCGGTGTGCTGTCGTTGGTGGACAGGCTGTCCACCGTCGGGGCCAGAGGTGCCACGGTGTCGATCAGCAGCTCCTGGCTGGTCGTGTCGGTGCTGACGTTGCCCGCCACATCGGTGATGCTGGCGGTCACGCTGTAGCGGCGATCGGCCAGGGCGTTGGTGATCGGCAGCGACCAGCTGTTGCCATTGATCTGCAAACCATTGGCCGTGGTGTAGGTCACGCCGTCCACCATCACGCTCAGCGTGTCGCCAGCGGCCAGGTTGGCGATGCCGGTCAGGGTCGGTGTGTTGTCGCTGGTGAGCAAAGGCACCACAGTGGGCACGCTCGGCGACGTGGTGTCCACGATCAACTCGCCGCTGGTGACGTCCGGGCTGGCGTTGCCGCGCGGATCGGTCAGGGTGGCGGTGACGTTGTAGGTGCCTTCTTGCAAGGCATTGGCCGTCGGAATGGTCAGCGACCAGGTGTTGGACGCGGCATCGATCACCAGGCCGTTGCCGGTGTTGTAGATCACGCCGTTGACCTTGACAGACAAGGTGTTACCACTGCCGAAGTCGGCGGTGCCACGCAGGGTGGGTGTGGTGTCGCCGGTGCGCTGGGGCACCACCGTGGGGGTGGCTGGTGCGGTGGTGTCAATCACCACTTCGTTGCGGCTGGTGTCGCTGCTGGCGTTGCCGGCCGGGTCGGTCACCGTGGCCACCACGCTGTAGGTGCCGTCTTTGAGGGCGGCTTCGGCCGGCAAGGTCATGGCCCAGGTCTTGTTGACGCGGTCCACCACCAGGCCATCGGCCTCGGTGTAGGTCTGGCCATTGATGGTGACCTTGAGCGTCTCGCCTTCGGCCAGCACCATGGTGCCGGTCAGGGTGGGCGTGGTGTCACCGGTGATCTGCGGCGTCACCGTCGGCACGTTGGGGGCCATGGTGTCGATGGTCAGCTCAGCGCTGGTCAGGTCTTTGCGCACCGCGCCGGTGGTGTCGGTGATGGTGGCACTGACGCTGTACTGGCCGTGGGCCAGCGAAGCGTTGTCGGGCACCGTGAGCGACCAGGTGTTGTTGGCACCGAGCACCAGGCCGTTGGCGGTGGTGTAGGTGATGCCGTTGACCTTCACGCTCAGGGTTTCGCCCGTGCCCAAAATGGCGGTGCCGGTCAGGGTCGGGGTGGTGTCGTTGGTCACCAGGCTGTTGACTGCAGGCAAGGCCACCACGGCCGGATCGACCGTGTAGCTCTCGCTGTCGGTGGCGCTGCCACGGTTGCCATAAGCATCCACCGTGTTCACGGTGGCCGAGATCACGCGGTCGGCGTCGGCCGCCAGCTCTGCGCCCGGTACCGACACGCTGAAGGTGCCTGCATTGACGGTGCCGCTGTAGGTTTTGCCGTTCACGCTGACGGTGACGGTGTCGCCGTCCTTGGCCGAGCCGCCCACGCTGCCGGTCACGTTCACACGGCCCGGCACTTCGGCGGTGCCGATCATGTCGTCTGCGGTGATGTTGCTGTCCAGAGTGATGGTCGGTGGCGTGGGTGCGCTCACCACCAGGGGCTGCACGGTGCTGCCCCAGCTGCCGTAGCTGCTGACGGGGGTGCTGCCATCGCTGCCCACAATGGTGGCCACGATGGTGTAGCTGCCTGCGGGCAAGGCCGCGCTGGTCTTGTCCAGTGTCCAGGTCACGCCATCCACCACGGCCAGGTCGCTGCTGACCAAGGTGGTGCCATCGGCCGCCACGATCGTCACCAGCACTTTTTCGCCAGCGGCCAAGGTGCCGGGCAAGGTGCCGTTGTAGACCAGGGTGGTGTCCGCGGTGATGAAGTCGTTGGCTTTCGCGCCCGAGTCGCTGCCCACGGCGCTGATGATGATCGGCTTGCGTGCCGTCACGGTCATGTCGGCATCGACCAGGATCTGCGCTTGGGTCGTGCTGTGGTCATAGACCTTGTAGGTCTGACCATCGATGCTGACGGTGCCCTTGAGATCCCACACACCGGCCAGGCCGGTGTTGCCTTGCAGGCCGTTGGTGCTCACGCCGTCCATGGCCAGCGGATCCAGGTTGAGCTGGTCGCTGCTGGTGCCCTGGATGACCATCTGCACCTTGCCCACGCTGGTGGTGGTGGCAGTGCTGCCCACGATGGGGTTGCTCAGCTCGAAGGCGTAACCGGCCAGGTTCGCGCCGCCCAAAGACAGCACGTTGTTGGCACTCAAGGTCAAGGCACTGTTGCCCTGGAAGCTGAAGACTTCCACTTGCTCAATCGTCTTGACCGTCTGGGTGGCGCTGAGCGCTTCCAGGTTGAGGGTGGTGCCGGTGTTGAAGACGAGCTTGTCCACACCTGCACCGCCGCTGACCATGCCGCCAGCCAGCAACAAGGCCTCCAGATCGGCAGGCGCAATGAGGGTGTCGTCACCGGCCAGGCCGTTGACGGCGGTGTGCCCGGTGCTCACCGTCAGGGTGTCGGCATCGGCCGTACCACTGGCCACGCCGGTGGCTTCAGAAGCGACCACGGTCACCGCACGGGTGGCCACGGAGCCTGCATAACCGGCAGCATCCACCACCTTGGCGGTGTAGGTCCAGTTGGCGTTGTAGGCGTTGAGGTCGGTGATTTCCCACACCGTGCCCTTGACGAGCGCCTCGCCGATCAAGTTGCCGTTGGCGTACACATTGACGTGTTCGCCATCGGCCAGGGCTGCGCTGACAGTGCCCGAGATCAGTCGGCCCGCACTGCCATCACTGGTGCTCCAGTTGCTGTTGCTGCTGGTCAGGCCGCTGTCTTTGGACATGCTGGAGAAGCTCACGGTCTGCACTGGTGCCGTGGTGTCCATGATGGCCGTGTCGTTGCCGGTGGCGCTGATGTTGCCTGCCGCATCGCGCAAGGCAGCGGTCACCGTCAGGCTGCCGCCTTCGGCCGGCTTCACAAACGAGGTCGTCACATAGCCGTTGACCAGGTCTTGTGCGGTCAACACAAAGGTCTGGCTGCTGCTGCCATTGGAGATCAACAGGGCATCGCCCACTTGAACCAGGGCACGCTCAAAGGCTGCCTGCACCGAGAAGGTGGTAGCCGCGCCCAGTTCGCTGGCGCTCACGCTGCCGCTGTTGTCGGCATCGGTGCTGATGGTGACCACCGGGGCCGTGCCGTTGTTGGGGGCGGTCTTGTCGATCCACAGCGGCTGCACCGCCGTGCCCCACTCGCCATAACTGGTCACCGGCACATCGCTGGCATTGACCACGGTGGCCTTGATCGCATAGTGACCGGTGGGCAGTGGCATGTCGCTCTTGTCCAGAGTCCAGGTGTCACCGTCCACGGTGGCAAAGCCGGTGGCCACCACGGTGGTGCCGTCGTCCGCCAAAATCTCCACGCGCACTTTTTCACCGGCCGACAGGGTCGATGGCAAGCTGCCGGTGTAGACCAGACTCTGGTCCATGGTGTGGAAGTCACTGGCGCTGTCACCGGTGTCGCTGCCAACGGCCGTGATGGTCAAAGGTGCCAGGGTGCCGATTTGCATGTCGGCGTCCACCAGCACTTGCGCCTGGGTGGTGTTGTGGTCATAGACCTTGTAAGTGTTGCCCGCGATGGTGACCTCGCCTTTGAGGAACCACTCACCGGCCAGGCCGGTGTTGCCCTCCAGGCCGTTGGCCCCCAACACACCGTCGGTGCTCAAGGCACTCAGGTAGAACTTGTCGGTGCTGGTGCCCTTGACGACCATCTGCACCTTGCCGAGGCTGTTGGTGCTCAGGCTGTCGCTTTCGGTGAAGTAGTAGCCCTGCAAGTTCGCTGCACCCAGGCTCAACACGTTGTTGGCGTTCAGGGTCAGGCTGCTGGTGCCTTGCAAGGTGATGACTTCCACCTCCTGGATGTCCTGCACGGTCTGGTTGCCGCTCAGGGTGGTCAGGTTCAGCGATGCGCCCGAAGCCAGCTTGAGCGTGTCCACACCCGAGCCGCCATCGATGCGGGCACCGGCTGTGGCCAACAGGGCCTGCACATTCGACGGTGCCACGATGGTGTCATTGCCGTCTTGCGCATCGATCAAGTTGTTGCTGGCCGTGAAGAACAGGTTGTCCGCGTTGGCGGTGGCAGCGGCCAGGTCCAGGCCGGCCAGGTTGGCATCGGCATCGGCCACTTTGGCAAAGCTGATGTTGTCCAGCAAGATGTCGCCATAAGCGGCGCTGGTGTTGCCCGCCACGATCTTCAGGGTCACCGGTCCGGTCACGTCGGCCGTGTAGGTGATGAACATCTTGCCCATCAAGGCGTAGTTGCCCGCCGGATTGGCGGTTTCCGCCACGCGGTCACCGTTGATGTAGAAGTCCAGGCCCAGCGTCTTGTCCAGGTAACCGTGCCAGAAGTTGGTCGAGAAGCGGTACGAGGTGCCCGCCACCACATCGGTGGTGGTGGACCAGACGGTGAACGGTGCCGCGCCTGCGGACTGGTTGTTCACGCTGGCCTTGAAGACCTGACCGGACTCCAGACTGCTCAGGGTCATCAGGCCCGAAGCGTTGGCTTCCACGGTGGTCACGGTCTCGGTGTACCAGGACACGTTGTTGTTGGTGATCACCGCCGACTTGGCCAAAGGCATCACAGCGCCGGTGGTCGGTGCGGTCAAGGTGGTGAAGGTGTAGGCCGCGTTCTTGTTGCCAATCGCGCTGTCATTGGGCGAATAGGCCAGCTGCGTCGTGAAGCCGGTGTTGCCCGCGCTGAAGTCGCCATTGACCAGGCTGTTGGCCCCGCCGCTGTTGACCACGTAAGCGTCCGAGAAGACGCTGGTGTTGCCCATCGCGTCTTTCTGGATGGCGTACAAGCTGTTGGAGCCGCCTTCCAGCGACTTGCCACTGAGCGTCCAGGTGCCGTTGGTCGCCACCGTGGTGGTGCCCAGCATCTTGTTGAGGTTGTTGTCGTACACCGACACCACAGCCCCGGCCTCGCCGGTGCCCGACACGGTGAAGCTGCTGTTGAGGCTCGAGCCGCCATTGCTCACGCTGGCGTTGGCGGTTTCATCCACCACGGCGGTGATGGCGGGAGCCACCGGTGCGCTCGCGTCCAAGGTGATCACGCGACTGGTCACGCTGCCCAGGTTGCCGGCGGCGTCCACCACGCGGGCGGTGTAGGTCCAGTTGGCGTTGTAGCCATTGGGGTCGGTGATCGCCCAGTTGCTGCCTTTGACCACGGCCTCGCCGATCAGGAGGCCATTGGCATACACCTGCACGCTTTCGCCCGCCATCAAAGGCGTGCTGAGCGCACCCGAGAGCAAGCGACCGGCGCTGCCGTCAGCGGTCATCCAGTCGGCGTTGTCGCTGGCCTGGCCGCTGTCTTTCGTCATGCTGGAGAAGCTCACCTCGGCCGCAGGCGCCACGGTGTCGAGCACGGCGCTGTCCTGCCCGGTGGCCAAAGTGGTGGTGCCACTCTTGAGTTCGGCATTCACGGCCAGGGTTTGGCCTTGCGGTGGTTTGGCGATGGTCGTCGTCACATAGCCGTTGCTCACATCGCTGGCCGACAAGGTCAGGGTCTGTGTGGTGCTGTCGGTCGAGAAGGTGATGGTCTGACCCGCGCTCACGCGGCTGGCGTCAAACGCGGCCTTGACGGTGAAGGTCGATGCAGCGCCAAGTTCGGCGGCGCTGACGATGCCACTGTTGTCGGCATCGGTGCTGATGCTGACAGCCAGCGATGGCGCTGCGTTGTTGGGCACATCCACCACCAGGGGTTGCGAGGCCACGCCCAGCATGCCATAGGCACTGACGGGCACATTGGCCGCATCCACGATGGTGGCCTTGATGGTGTAGCTGCCTGCAGGCAAGACCATGCCGGTCTTGTCGAGCGACCAGTCGGCACCGGTCACGGTGGCAAAGCCTGTGGTGACCACGGTGGTGCCATCGGCCGCCAAAATGTCCACACGGACTTTTTCGCCCACAGCCAGGCTGGCAGGCAAGCTGCCGCTGTAGACCAGGGTCTGGTCGCTGGTGACAAAGTCGTGAGTGAGTGCGCCGTCGTCGGTGCTGATCGCGCCGATGACGATGGGCGAGCGAGTGCCCACCGCGATGTCGATGTCCACCAGCACCTGCGCTTGCGTGGTGCTGTGGTCATAGACCTTGAAGCTTTGACCGGCAATGGTCACCAGGCCCTTGAAGTCCCACTGACCAGCCAGACCGGTGTTGCCCTGCAAACCGTTGCTGCCCACCACGCCATCGGTGGCCAGCACGTCCAGGTTGAGTTTGTCAGAGGTGGTGCCAAAGATCACCATCTGCACCTTGCCGGTGCTGCTGGTGTCCAGGGTCGGGCTGCTGCCAAAGCTGTAGCCCGCCAAATTGGCACCGCCCAGAGACAGCACATCGTTGGCGCTCATGGTCAAGGTGCTGGCACCTTGCAGCGTGAAGACTTCCACTTCCTGGAGGGACTTGACGGTTTGCTTGCCCGTCAGCTGCTCCAGGTTGAGCGTGGTGCCGGTGGCCAGTTTGAGGTTATCCACCCCCGCGCCGCCATCGACCATGCCGCCATTGGCCAGCAGGGTTTGCAGCGTCGTCTCGGCATTGATCGTGTCGTTGCCTGCCAATGCGTTGACCCAGGTCACGGTGCCGCCCACATGGAGCGTGTCAGCACCTGCCGAGGCGGGCAAGGTGCCGCCCGCGATCAGCGTGCCATCGGCCGCTGTGCTTTGCATCATCGAGAAGTTGTCAAAGGCGTAGTCGCCATACAGCGTCGGATCGGCTGTGGGCGCAGTCCCGGTCAACTGCAGGCTGATCGGGCCGGTGGTGGTGGCCGTGAAGGTGGCGCTGAAGTGGCCGTATTCGGTCGACGTGGTGCTGTTGACCGTGCCAAAGGCAATGGTCGTGTCACCGATGCTGAACTTCGGCTGCAGGTTGGACTGGGTGTAGTCGAACTTGACGGTGTAGGTCTGACCCGCCACCACATTGACCGATTGCGACCAGATGGTGGACGCATTGACCAAATTGGCCGCAGAGCCGTACAGCACGTTGCCGCTGAAGCTGTTGTCGGGGTCTTGCAAGGCACCGATGTTGGTGTTGACCGAGTTGTTGTACAGGGTCGCCCAAGTGATGCCGCCCACGGTGCCGCCAGCGGTTTTGCTGGTCAGCTGCACCGAGGCCGAGTTGTCGTACAGGTTGTTGACCGTGTACACATTGGTGCTGACGCCCCAGACGCTGTTGGTGGCCGTCGAAGTTAGCGGGTTGCCTTGCGCCATGTAGGTGGCGTTGGAGCCCACGCCCACATTGCCTGCGCTGAAGTCACCGTTGTTGAGCAACTCGGTGCCTTTGGCGATCGCCACATAGGTGTTCGAGTACGTGCTCTGGTTGGTGTTGGCGTCCACCTGGATGGCCGCGTAGGTGTTGCTGCCGTTGACGGTGGTCGATGGGGTGATCGACCAGCTGCCGTCTTGCGCCACTGTGGTGCTGCCCACCAGGTTGGTGTAGGTGTTGTCGAACAACTGGATGGTGGCACCCGCTGTGCCCGTGCCGCGCACGGTCTGCACCGGGTTGGCACCCTGGTTGGTCCAGCCCATGTAAATGCGGTCGAACACGATGTCACGCCCCGCACCGCTGCCGCCAATATCCCAGGTCAAGGCCAGTTTGTATTGACCCGTCGGCAAGGTGTTGAAGAAATTGTTGCCGTATTGCGTCAAGGTAGTGGTCAGCGCAATCGCACCGGCGGTCGGGTTCTGACCTGCCGTTGCGTACCAAGGCGTCACATCGGCAGCATAGACGTTGTTCGCGTCCAGCAAAATCCATTTGACATTGGCCGCAAACTGGTTGGCTGAGCTATAAGCCGCATCGAAAGCGAACTGGTAGTTCTGCCCTTGCACCAAAGTCATGGTCTGCTTGGCAGCCATTTCAATCATGCTGCCTGGACCTGTCGGGTTCTCTGCCCGATAGAGCGAACCATCGAGGTCATCCACCACGCCAAAACTGCCGCCTTCGGTCGACGCACCAAACGGTGCTGTCGTGAGCGTGTTGTTCAACGCATTGCTGGAGACGGCCACGTTGGCCGTGGATGAAAGAGCCCAGTTGGTGGCAGTGAATTGCTCACCACCCACCACCAGGTTGCCAGCGCTCATGCCGCTGGCCGGCGTCAATGTGACGCCGGTGGTGTCGATCACGGCCGTGATGGCCGGTGCTGCCACCGCCATGCTCACGCCCTGGTTGACCACTTGTGTGGCCACCGGGCCCAGGTTGCCGGAGGCGTCCACCACTTGCGCGGTGTAGGTCCAGCTGGGGTTGGTGACGCTGTAGCCGGTGGTGTCGGTGATTTCCCAGTTGGTGCCGTTGACCACGGCCTGACCGATCAGGTTACCGTTGGCGTACACGTTCAAGGCTTCGCCTTTGGCCAGGGCCGCACTGAGGGCACCTGAGACCAGACGCCCCGCGCTCAGGTCGGCGGTGGTCCAGTTGGCGTTGCTGCTGATCAAGCCGCTGTCCTTGGTCATGCTGCCAAAGCTCACGGTCTGTGTGGGCACCGAGGTGTCCAGCATGGCCACATCCGAGCCAGTCTCGGTGCTGTTGCCAAAGCTGTCTTGCAGGGCCGCGTTCACCGTGATCTGGCCGTCGGCGGGCTTGGCAAACGAGGCCGTGGCAAATCCATTGGCCACATCCGATGCCGTCAGGGTCACGCTCTGCGTGAGACCCCCGTTGGTGCTGAAGACCATCACGTCGCCCACGGCGACTTTCGTCTTGTCAAAAGCGCCCTGCACGCTGATCTGCGTGCTGCCGCCCAGCTCAGGCGCATTGATCACGCCATCGTTGTTCAGGTCCGAGTTGAGGATGACCGTCGGCGCGGCGCCGTTGTTGGGCGCTGTGCCATCGATCACCAGGGCTTGTGTGTCCACGCTCGGGATACCGCCCACGATGACCGGCTGGTTGGCCGCATCGACCACGCTGGCGCGGATGGTGTAGTGCCCCGAAGCCAAGGTGACATCGGTCTTGTCCAGCATCCAGCTGGTGCCGCTGACCACCGCCTGGCCGGTGGTGACCACCGAACCGTCGGCCGCCAGGATGCTGACCATGACCTTCTGGCCGCTGGCCAAAGCCGCATTGAGCTGACCGCTGTACACCAAGGTGGTGTCGTTGGTGATGAAGTCGGTGCTGCTGGTGCCCGTGTCTCCACCCACTGCGGTGATGCTGATCGGCGTGCGCACGGTGGTGGCGATGTCGGCATCGACCAGCAACTGCGCCTGGGTGGTGTTGTGGTCATAGACCTTGTAGGTCACGCCGCCGATGACGACCTGGCCCTTCAAGTCCCACTGACCGGCCAGGCCGGTGTTGCCCGGTTGGCCGTCTGCGCCATTGACGCCGTCGGTGGCCAGTGCATCGAGCACCAGCTTGTCGGTGGCCTCGCCCTGAATGACGAACTGCACTTTGCCCGTGCTGCTGGTGCTGAGGCCACTGCCCGCTGCGAAGTTGTAGCCGGCCAGTTCGGTGCCGCCCAGCGACAACACATCGTTCGCATTGACGGTGAGCGTGCTGGTGCCCTGGAGTTGGAAGACTTCCACTTGCTGGATCTTTTGCACCGTCTGGTTGGCGGTGAGGGTCTCCAGATTGAGGGTGGTGCCTGCGGCCAGCACGAGCGTGTCCACGCCCGCGCCGCCCTGGATGAAGCCGCCTGCGGCCAGCAGGGCTTGCACATCGGCAGGCGCACTGAGGGTGTCGTCGCCACCTTGCGCGTCGATGACCGTGGCGGTGCTGCCAAAGCTCAGGGCTTCGCCCGCGGCTGTGCCGTTGGTCACCGTGCCCGAGGCTTCGAGGGTGTTGTTCAAAGTCACGAGCTGGCTGGCCATGCTGCCGCCGTTGCCCGAGGCGTCCACCACCTGGGCGGTGTAGGTCCAGTTGGCGTTGTAGCCCTGGGTGTCGGTGATGACCCAACGGGTGCCCTCGACCAGCGCTTGGCCGATTTCGACGCCGTTGGCGTAGACCTTGACCACTTCGCCTGCGGCCAAAGCGGCGCTCAAAGAACCCGACAGCACACGACCGGCGCTGCCATCCGAGGTGGTCCAGTTGGCGTTGCCGCTGCTCAGGCCACTGTCCTTGCCCATGCTGGAGAAGTCCACCGTGGTGGTGGGTGCTTGCGTGTCATAGGCCACGCTCACCAGGTTGTCGGCCTGGAAGTTGGCCGAAGTGCTCAGCGAGGTGTCCACGTTGAGCACGCCCGCAGCGTTGCCCAACTTGCCTGCCAACACGCCGATGCTGGCGGTGCCTGTGGCGTTGGCCGTGGGGGTGAAGGTCGCGGTGTAAACCGTGGGGCTCACTGCGGTCCAGTTGCTCAGGGTGCCGCCGCTGACGGTGACATCGCTTTGCACAAAGTCGCTGCTCGGCTGGCTGAGGGTGAAGGTCACCGTCTCGCTGCCGCCCACGCCCAAAGCCCCCGTGCCTGCGCGGCTGATGCTGACCGCAGGCGGTGTGGTGGTGTCGATCTTCAACTCGGCCACGCTGGTGTCGGCGGACACGTTGCCAGCGGCATCGGTCACGGTGGCGGCCACGTTGTAAGTGCCTTCAGGCAAAGCCGTCGGGATCTGCAGCGACCAGCTGGTGCCGCTCAGGGTCAGCGGCGAGCCTGCGCCGGTGGTGTAGCTCACGCCATTGACGGTCACCCGGAGCGTTTCGCCCGCTGCCACGGTGGCAGTGCCGGTGATGAGCGGCGTGCTGTCGGCCGTGGTTTGCGCCACCACGGTGGGCACCACAGGGGCGGTGGTGTCAATGGTCAGCTCGCTGGCGGTGCCATCGGTGCTGGTGTTGCCCACCGCGTCTTTGGCCACAGCCTGCACGCTGTAAGCGCCGGTGCTGAAGCTGCCCAGCGTGCCCGATGCGGGCGTGGCGGTGCCGGTGTCGATCGACCATTGGCCATTGACCACCGGCACGTTGTCGTATGTGGCGCCGTTGACGGTGACCGACAAGGTCTCGCCAGCGGCCAGGGTGGCCGTGCCGGTGATGACCGGCGTGGTGTCCTTGGTGCTGGTGCTGTTGACCGTGGGCACCCCAGGGGCGGTCGTGTCCACGAACAATTCAGAGGTGGTGGTGTCCACACTGCTGTTGCCTGCAGCGTCGGTCACGGTGGCCCCGATCGGGTAACTGCTGCCCGAGACAAAGGTGCCCAAAGTGCCCGCATCCACCGCAGCGGTTTGCGTGTCGATGGTCCACTCGCCGTTGACCACAGGCACCTGGGTGTAGGTCGCACCGTTCACGGTGACAGTCAGGGTCTCGCCCTGGGCCAGCGTGGCGGTGCCACGGATGACCGGTGTCGGGTCGTTGGTGGCGATGGCCTGGACTGTCGGCACCACAGGGGCGCTCACGTCCACGGTGTACACATCGGTGGTGGTGCCGGTGTTCACGCGGCCCAGTGCATCGGTGTGGCTGACACTGGCTTCGATGGTGCGGTCAGGATCGGCAGCCAGCTGTGCGCCAGGCACGTTGATGCTGAAAGCCCCGGCCGCCACGGTGCCGGTGTAGGTGTTGCCGTTGACCGTCAAGGTCACGGTGTCGCCGTCCACGGCGCTGCCGCCGACGGTGCCGGTGATGGCCACAGGTGCAGCCGCCTCGGCCGCATTGAGCACATCGTTGGCCGTGACGTTGGCCTGGAGTGTGATGGTGGGCAGCACCACAGCACTGGTGTTGGGGGTGGTGACCACATCGATGTCCACCAGCACCTGCGCTTGCGTGGTGCTGTGGTCATAGACCTTGTAGGTCACGCCGCCGATGACGACTTGCCCCTTCAGGTCCCACTGACCGGCCAGGCCGGTGTTGCCCTGCACGCCGTTGGTGCCGGTGACGCCATCGAGCGCCAGCGGGTTCAACGTGAACTTGTCGGTGGTCTCGCCCTGGATGACGAACTGCACCTTGCCGGTGCTGCTGGTGGTGACGGCACCGCCAGCGCTGAACGCATAGCCCGCCAGATTGGCACCGCCCAAGGACAGCACGTCGTTGGCGTTCATGGTCAAGTGGCTGTTGCCTTGCAGCTTGAAGACTTCCACCTCTTGCAGCTTTTGCACCGTCTGGTTGGCGGTCAGTTGCTGCACGTTCAAGGTGGTGCCTGCGGCCAGCACCAGCGTGTCCACGCCCGCGCCGCCGTCGATGTAGCCGCCCGCCACCAGCTTGGCTTGCACATCGGTGCCGGCCAGGGTGATGGTGTCGTTGCTTTGCAGCGCGTCGAGCGAGCCCGTGGTGTAGCTCAGCTGATCGGCCTGAGGTGTCGCGCCACCAAAGGCGGCCCCGGCCACCAAGGTGTTGGTGGTCGCGGGTGCTTTCAGTGCAAACACGAAATTGTCCAGCGCAAAGTCACCGCCATTGCCCGACGCGGTGGTGTTGGTGGCCTGCACGCTCAGGTTGATGGTCTTGGTGCTCGGTGCGGTGTACGTCACCGTTACCCGGCCCGCTTCAAACGTCTGGGTGACGAAGTCGATGGTGGCCCCATCGATCGTCAAGTTCAAAGGTTTGGCGTTGGCACCTTCCACGAAATAGTTGCTGGAGTAATCCAGGCTGAACTGGTAGGTCTTGCCCGCTTCGACCGCCGCCGTGCTGGCCCAGATCACCTTGGTGCCGGTGCTGACTTGGCCCTGCATGACGTTGCCGCTCATGTAGCCGTTGGGGTTGCCGGTGGTGGACTGTGCGCCTCCACCCAAGAACTCCTTGGTCCAGGTGCCCAAGCCATTGCCATAAGCTGCGGCCGTGGTGGTGCCCGTGGTGGTGCGGGTGGTCAGGTTGGTCTGCGCCGAGTTGGCCGTGGCCACACTCACGATGCGGTAATCGTCCGTGCCGGCGTTGAACACGCCCAGCGGGCTCAGGTTCAAGGTGGTGGTGAAGCCACCTGTGGTCGCCGCAAAGTCGCCGTTGGTGTTGATCACCTGCGCAGAGGTGACAGTCCACACATTGGACATCAGGCTGTCGTTGCCTTGCGCATCCACCTGCTTGGCGGCGAAGGCGTTGCTGCCGGTGTAAGTGCCGTTCAGGGGTGAGACGGTCCAGCTGCCACCTGCGGCCACGGTGGCAGAGCCCACCAGATTGGTGTAGGTGTTGTCGTACAGATAAACCGTGTTGCCTGCGATGCCGGTACCGCTGACGCTGGCCAAACCGGGCTTGGTGGAGCCTGCATTGGCCACACTGCTGCCCGCACTGTCCAGCACAGCCGTGATGACCGGTGCGGCTTCGCTCAGGTCGGCATTCACCACCTGGGTGCTGACGGTGCCGGCATTGCCCACAGCGTCCACCACTTTGGCGGTGTAAGTCCAGCTGGCGTTGTAGCCATTCAAGTCGGTGATGGCCCAGTTGGTGCCGTCGACCACGGCGTTGCCAATCTCCACGCCATTGGCGTAGACCTTGACGACTTCGCCGGTGGCCAGCGCTGCGCTCAAAGCGCCCGAGACCAGGCGGCCTGCGCTGGCGTCCATGGTGGTCCAGTTGGCGTTGCCGCTGAGCAGGCCTGTGTCCTTGGTCATGCTGCCAAACGACACCGTGGTCGTGGGGGCCTGAGTGTCATAGGCCACGCTGACCAGGTTGTCGGCCTGCGTGTGGGCCGAGCCGCTGAGGTAGGTGTCCAGGTTGGCGTTGCCGGCCAGGTCGGTGAACTTGCCCGCCAACACGCCAATGCTGGCGGTGCCTGCGGCGTTGGCCGTGGGCGTGAAGGTCGCGGTGTACACGGTGGCGCTGACGGCGGTCCAGTTGCTCAGGCTGCCGCCCACAACGGTGACGTCGCTGCTGGTGAAGCTGTTGCTGGCTTCGCTCAGGGTGAAGGTGATGACTTCGCTGCCCGAAGCGCCCAACGTGGCGCTGCCTGCGCGGCTGATCACGATGCCGGGGGCCGCAGGGGTGGCATCGGCCACGGCATTGACCACCAACTCGGCGCTGCTGACATCGGCGCTGGCATTGCCTGCGGCATCGGTGACGGTGGCGACCACGTTGTAAGTGCCGTCCGGGATGCTGCTCACCGGCAGCGACCAGGTGTTGGCGACGCTGTCGATCACCAGGCCGTTGGCGGTGGTGTAGCTGACGCCATTGACCGTGACCTGCAGGGTTTCACCCGCGCCCACGGTGGCTGTGCCGGTCAAGGTGGGGGTGCTGCTGGTGGTGCTCAGGGTGTTGACCGTGGGCGCGGTGGGCGCAGCAGTGTCTACCGTGTACGTCTCGGTGTCGGCGGCCGAGGTGCCCGCGTTGCCTGCGGCATCGTGGGTGCTGACGGTGGCGCTGATGGTCGCATCGCTGTCGGCCACCAGAGCGCTGCCGGGCACGCTGACGCTGAAGCCGCCTTGGCTCACGGTGCCGGTGTAGGTGCTGCCGTTGAGGGTCAAGGTGACGGTGTCGCCGTCGACCGCACCCGAGACGATGCCGGTGATGTTGACGTTGCCACCGGCTTCGGCGGCATTGATCTTGTCGTCCGCCGTGATGCGGGCGTCCAAGGTGATGGTCGGCACAGGTGCGGTGGTGTCCACCAGCAACTCGCTGCTCGTGACGTCGCTGGTGGCGTTGCCGGCGGCATCGGTCACGGTGGCGGTCACGCTGTGGCTGCCTTCTGCCAAGGCGGTGGGCACAGCCAATGTCCAGGTGCTGCCACTCAAGGTCAGCTCGGCGTCCACGCCCAGGGTGTAGCTCACGCCGTCGACCGTGACGGTGAGGGTTTCATTCGCCCCCACGGTGGCGGTGCCGGTCAGGCTCGGCGTGGTGTCGCCGGTCACCAGCGTGCGCACCGTCGGTGCCACAGGCGCTGTCACATCCACGCTGTAGCCTTCGGTGTCGGTCACGGACACCGTCTGGCCTTGGGCGTTGGTCGTGCTCAGGCGGGCATCTATCGTCTTGTCCGCATCGGCGGCCAGGTCGCTGCCCGCCACGTTGATGCTGAAGCTGCCTTGGCTGACGGTGCCGGTATAGGCCTTGCCGTTGACCAGCAAGGTGACCGCGTCGCCATCGGCTGCGCCCGTGGCTGTGCCGGTGATGGCTACGGTGCCTGCGGCCTCGGCGATGCTCAGCACATCGTCGCTGCTGACGTTGGCCGCCAGCGTGAGGGTGGGGGCCGCGGCGGCCGTGATGCTCAGCTCTTGGCTCGTGCTTTCGCTGGCGGTTTGGCCTGCGGCGTCTTTGACTGTGGCGGTCACGTCGTACGACTGACCGGCCACGAAGGCGGCCAGCGTGCCCGATGCGGGCGTGGCGGTGCCGGTGTCGATGGACCAGGCGCCTGCCGTGACAGGGACGTTGGTGTAGGTGGCACCGTTGACCACCACCGTGAGGGTTTCACCGGCGGCCAATGTGGCCGTGCCGCGGATGACCGGGGTGGTGTCGGTGGTGGAAGTGACGGTCACGACAGGTGCAGACGGACCTGTGGTGTCGATCGTCACTTCGTTGGTGCCGGTGTCCGTGCGTGTGCGGCCTGCCGCATCGGTGACGATGGCTTGCACGTTGTAGCTTTGGCCATGGGTCAAAGCGGCCAGCAGTGAACCGTCTTTGGGCACCACGGTGCCTGTGTCAATGCTCCAGTCACCATTGCTGTCAACGGTGACGTTTTCATAGATCTCGCCACCGATCTTGACGGTCAGCGTTTCGCCCTGAGCCAAAGTGGCCTTGCCGGTGATGACCGGGGTCGTGTCGCTGGTGGTGATCGGGTTGACCGTTGGACTGCCCGAGGCGCCGACAATTTCAATCGTGTACTCGTTGGACGGCAAAACCATGCCGGTGGCCGGATCGGTCAATACGGTGTAGTACTTGTATTGGTGGCCTGCGGCCAGCGCGGTGGTTTCCTGGTAGCTCCAGCCGTGCACGCCCGATGTGGTGGTGACCGTCAAAGCGGGATCCAGCAAAACAGGTGTTGCCCCCGTGGTACCCAAGTCCACGCGGAACAGTTGCAGCACCCAGCCGGACGCCATTGGCCGGCTGATCGTGCCCTGCACTTGCGGGGTGTTGTCGTTGCTCTTGTAGGTGTGTGTGTTGTCCCACTGCGAGGTGGCACCATTTTCGAGGTCGCCGACCACCACAGGGGTCGAAGTGCCGGCCACGATGTTGGCCGGATTCATGGCCACATTGGTGTGGACCACAACGCCGGTTTGCACCAGCACTTGCACGCCGGTTTCGCCGCTGTTGGTGTAGACCTCGTAGTTCACGCCACCGACAGTGACGGTGGCCGAGCCCTTGGACCAGCTGCCGGCAAAGACGCCATTGCTGTACTGGGCACTCAGGTCAACCACGTCGGCGCTGGTGCCTTTGACAAAAACTTGTTTGTCGGTGTTGGGTGAACCATTGGCCAGCTCCAGCACATTGCTCATGTTCATGATGAGCTGGTGCTTGCCACCGGCGCTGAGATCGAAAATTTCAATGCCCTTGACCTTGGCGGCGACATCGGGATTTGTCAGATCAAGCGCGGCATACAGTGTGTCGGAGCTGACGGCGGCAGTGCTGTCCAGACTCTTGACCAGGGTGTTGCTCAAGTTGGACACATCCATATTGCCCAGGCCTGATGACTGCAGGCTGTTGAGCACCGTGCTCAAGCTGTCGCTGTTGGCAAAACCACCAACCAATTGCAAGGCGTCGAGCAACATCGGCAAATTGGTATTGCCGGAGTAGCTGGCGGCCAAAGTCTTGAGCTCGGCAAAGGTCTTGCCCGCGAGGGTGGGCGCAGTGATCGTGTCTTGCAGGAACTGGATCAAGCCATTGAGTGTGTCAACCTGAGGCGATTGCGAGATCAGGTAGTCCACCGCGCCGTCCACCAATTGGCTGACGATGGTGTCGATGTCGACCGCATGGCCCACATAGGAGCCGAGCACCGTTTCCAGCGTGGTCAGCGAAATGCCGCTGAGCGCACTGGTCTTGAGCTGGTTGAGCGCATCGCCCAAGCTGCTGCTGGCGGTGAGCGTCAAGCCCATCATGCTGCCCATCGAAGACTTGAGCAGGTTCACGAAGACTTCGGCATCGGAGGTCGTGCCCGGCAAAACATCGATCACTTTTTGCAAAGTGATGGCACTGAGCTGAGTGCTCGACAAGGTGCTTTGCAGGTAGGTGACCAAGCCGTTGACGGTGGTCACATTGCTGGGCAAAACGATCATGTACTTGAGCAGATCGACCATTTCGTTCATGACCGAAGTCACGCCGAAAGTGTCTGACACGAGCGCATTGGCACTGCTGATGCTGAACGTCGTCAGGCTCGATGATTCAAGCTTGGTCAGCGCCACAGACAAGCTGTCTGCGCTGCTGACACCGCCGATGGACTGGGCCGCCTGCAACAGCAGTTGCAAGCTGGCGGGTACATCTTGGGCATCGGCCAGGGTCAACAAACTGCCAAATGTCTTGGCCGCCAAAGTGGGGGCTGTGACGGTGTTCTGGATGAAGTCGATGACATCACCAAAGGTGGTGATGGTTGTTTGGTCGGCGATCAGACCCAGGGCAATGCCAAACAGGCCTTGTGTGATGCTTTCCAGTGTGACGGTGGAGCCGACATCGCGTGACATGGCATCCGTGACCGCAGACAGCAGCTGATTGCCGTTGGCGTCGTGGGCGGTCAGCTTGGTCAGCATGGCGGTCAACGTGTCGGTGGTCGTGATGCTCAAGTGGCTGATGGCCGAACGCAACACCGTGTCCATGGTGCTGCCCGAGGTGACCTCTGCCAGGACCTGATCCACGGTCAAGCTGGCGAACACGCCCACATTGAAGGTGTTCTGGATGTGGGTGGCCAGGTCATTGACCGTACTGACGCCCGTGGGCGAAGAAACTGCCCACTGCAGCAAGTCCATGGATTGCTGCAAGACATCGGGACCTGTGACCAGACTCAAGGTGTCCAGCCCTGCACCACCACTGATGTAAGGCCGTGCCGTGCTGGCACTGGCCAGCGCATTGAAGGCTGTTTCGTTCAGGGTGATGGTGTCGTTGCCGTCTTTGGCCAGCACCACATCGGTCGCGGTGGTGGACGACAAAACGTCAATACCACTGGTGCCATTGACGGTTGGTGTAGGCGCTGCCGCGGGTGTGACTGCATCGGGTTTGCCTTCGGCATTGACCACCGTCACCAGGTGAGAGACGGCTGTCTCCGCAATGGTGAAGCTGTTGTGGGTGTCCGTGCCATCGGCGTTGAGGTTGAGGGCGGCGTCGCTGAACTTGCCGCTGGCCACGCTGATGGTGTTGACATAGTTGCTGTCCACCGCAGGGGTGAACACAGCGGTGTACTGGGTGTAGCCGTTGGCGGCACTGCCTGTGCCGGCCACGGGTGCAAAGCCGCTGAGTGCGCCGCCGCTGACGGTGATGTCGCCGACCACAAAGTCCTTGCTGGCTTCGCTCAGGGTGAAGGTCAAGGTCGCGGTTTCATTCAGGGCCAGGCTGGCCTTGTCACTGGTGATGGCGACGGTGGGCAGCGTGGTGTCGATCACCAGTTCGCTGCTCGAAGTGTCGCGGCTGACATTGCCTGCAGCATCGCTCACGCTGGCGGTCACGCTGTAAGTGCCTTGGGCCAAGGCGGTGGGCACCGTGAGGCTCCAGGTGTGGGCGGTGTTGTCCACCGTCAGGCCATTGGCCGTGGTGTAAGTCACACCGTTGACTTCCACGCTCAGGTTTTCACCGGTGGCCAAGGTCACCGTACCGCTCAGGGTGGGCGTGGTGTCGTTCGTGGTCACAGCGGTGACTGTGGGCAGCGCCGGTGCGGTGGTGTCCACCTTCAGCTCGGTGCCGTTGTTGGCGTCGCTGGTCGACACGCCCAAGGCGTTGGTCACCGTGGCGGTGACGGCATAGCTGCCGTCGGCCAGGGCATCGGCTTGTGGCAAGGTCAAGGACCAGGTGTTGTCCAAGGTATTGAGCATCAAGCCATCGGCCGTGGTGTAGGTCACGCCGTGAACCGTGACGCTCAAGGTCTCGCCCGCAGCCAAAGTGGCCGTGCCGGTCAAGGTGGGCGTGGTGTCGGCCGTGGTCAAGGTGTTGACCGTGGGCGCTGCCGGTGCGCTGGTGTTGATCACCAGTTCGCCGCTGCTGCTGTCGCTGACGGCATTGCCCAGAGCGTCTTTGGCGGTGGCGCTGACGCTGTAGGTCTGGCCGTTGACAAAGGTCCCCAGGCTGGTGCCGGTTTTGGGCGTGGCTGTGCCCGTGTCGATTTGCCAGACGCCGTTGGTGACGGTGACGTTCTCGTAAGTGGCCCCGTTGACCACCACGGTGAGGGTCTCACCGGCGGCCAAGGTGGCCGTGCCGCGGATGACCGGCGTGGTGTCGGCGGTGGTCTGCGCAATGACGGTGGGCACCACGGCGGGGGCTGTGGCGTCGATCTTCAGCTCATTGCTGCTGGCGTCACTGACGGTGTTGCCTGCCGCATCGGTCACGGTGGCGGTCACGGGGTAGGTGCCATCCACCAAGGCCTCGGGCAAGGTCAAAGACCAGGTGTTGCCGCTCAAGCTCAGGCCATTGTCGGTGGTGTAGGTCACCCCGGCGACGGTCACGCTCAAGGTCTCACCCGCGGCCAGGGTGGCGGTACCGGTCAGGGTGGGCGTGGTGTCTTGGGTGCTCAGCGTGGCCACAGTGGGGGCCACAGCCGGTGCGGTGGTGTCGATCACCACTTCGTTGCTGGTGGCGTCGGTGCTGCTGTTGCCCGCAGCATCCTGAACGGTGGCGGTGACGGGGTAGCTGCTGCCCGAGACAAAGCTGCCCAGCGTGCCCGCATCCACCGCAGCGGTGGCGGTGTCGATACACCAGGCACCGTTGCTCACGGTGACGTGGGTGTAGGTGGCCCCGTTGACGACGACGGTGAGGGTTTCACCGTTGCCCAATGTGGCCGTACCGGTGATGACCGGATGGATGCTGCTGGTGGTGAGCGCATCCACGGTGGGGGCGACAGGTGCGGTCGCATCGACGGCGTAGCTGTCGGTGGTCGTGGCTTTGCCCACATTGCCCACGCTGTCGGTGGTGCTGATGCTGGCGTCGATCACTTTGTCGGCATCGGCCAGCAGGTCTGCGCCAGGCACGTTGATGCTGAAAGCGCCTGCCGTCACGGTGCCGGTGAAGGTCTTGCCGTTGACGGTGAGTGTGACGGTGTCGCCGTTCTTGGCGTCGCCACCCACGGTGCCGGTCACGGCCACGGGGGCTGCAGCTTCGGCGGCGCTCAGCAGATCGTCGGCCGTCAGGTTGGCATTCAAGCTGATGGTCGGCACGGGTGCGCTGACATCGATCACCAATTCACCGGTGCTGGTGTCGGGCTTGACGTTGCCGGCCAGGTCGGTGACCTTGGCCTGCACATCGTAGGTGCCACCGGCCAGGTTGACCGGCACGGTCAGCGACCAGGTGTGGGCGGTGTTGTCCACCGTCAGGCCATTGGCCGTGGTGTAGCTGACGCCATCCACCACCACGCTCAGGCTCTCGCCTGCGGCCAGGGTCACTGTGCCGGTGAGGGTGGGGGTCTGGTCATTGGTGGTGAGCGCGCTCACGGTCGGTGCCACGGCGGGAGCGGTCACGTCAATGGTCAGCTCAGAAGTCGTCGTGTCGCTGCTGCTCAAGCCCAGGGCGTTGGTCACTGTGGCTGTCACTGGATAGCTGCCTGCAGCCAGCGCTGTGGGCACGGTCAGTGTCCAGGTGTTGTTGGCCGGGTTGATGACCAGGCCGTTGGCCGTGGTGTAGTCCACCCCCCCCACGGTGATCTTGAGGGTTTCACCAGCGGCCAGGGTGGCTGTGCCGGTGATGGTCGGTGTGGTGTCGTTGGTGGTCAGTGCAGTGACCGTTGGCACAGCAGGTGCCAAGGTGTTGACCACCAGTTCACCAGTGCTGCTGTCGCTGACAGCGTTGCCCACGGCATCTCGCGTGGTGGCTGTGACATCGTAAGCAGTGCCGTTGACAAAAGCCCCCAGGGTGGTGCCGGTCATGGGTGTGGCATTGGCGGTGTTGATGCTCCAGACGCCGTTGGTCACAGCGACGTTGGTGTAGGTCGCACCATTGACGACCACCGTCAGTGTTTCACCGCTGCCCAAGGTGGCGGTGCCCGAGATGATCGGACGTGCCAGGGCTGTGACTTGCGCATCAACCGTCGGCGACACGGGCATGCCCGTGTCGATCTTCAACTCTTGGACCGAGCTGTCGCTGGTGGTGTTGCCCGCCGCGTCTTTGACGGTGGCGGTCACATCGTACGTCCCGTCACCAAGGGTGTCGGTGGTCAACGACCAGGTGCTGCCCGACACACTCAGGCCATTGGCCGAGGTGTAGGTCTTGCCGTCAACGGTCACGCTCAGGGTCTCGCCCTGACCCAGAGTCACGCTGCCGGTCAGGGTCGGTGTGCTGTCGCTGGTGGTTTGTGCCGCGACTGTGGGCGCAGCAGGCGCAGTGGTGTCGATCTTCAGCTCCGACGAGGTGCTGTCGGTGCTGCTGTTGCCCACGATGTCACGCACACTGGCGGTGACGTTGTAAGTACCTGCAGTCATGGCCGTGGGCACGGTGAGCGACCAGGTGTTGGTGGTGCCGTCGATCGTCACGCCATTGGCTGTGGTGTAGGTCACGCCGTTGACCACAACGCTCAGCACGTCACCGGCGGCCAGGGTGGCGGTGCCGGTCAGTGTGGGGGTGGTGTCGTTGGTGGTCAAGGCATTGACCGTGGGAACCACGGGCGCACTCAAGTCCACCACCAGTTCACCGGTGCTGTTGTCCTGGGTGGTGACACCGGTGGCGCTGGTGATGGTGGCTACCACGTTGTAAGTGCCGCCAGGCAATGCCGTGGGGATGTCCAGCGACCAGGTGTGGTTGCTGCTGTTGACCACCAGACCATTGGCCTTGGTGTAGGTCACGCCATTGACCACCACAGACAGGCTGTCGCCAGGGTTCAGGGTGGCCGTGCCGCTCAGGGTCGGGGTGGCGTCACCGGTGGTCAGCGGGTTGACCGTGGGCGGTGTCGCACCGGCCGTGTTGATGACCAACTCGGCCTGGCTGCTGTCCAGGCTGGCGTTGCCCACCGCGTCGGTGGCGGTGGCAATGACTTCGTACGTGCCATCGCTCAGGGCCTGGCTGTTGGGCAAGGTCAAGGACCAGGTGTTGCCGGTGACGACCAGACCGGTCGCGGTGTTGTAGGAGACGTTGTTGACCATCACGGTCAAGCGCTCGCCCGTCTTGAGGTTGACGGTGCCGGTCAAGGTGGGCGTGGTGTCGCTGGTGATCAGCGGGTTCACCGTGGGCAGCGCCGGTGGCGTGTTGTCGATGGTCAGCTCGGCTGCGCTGCTGTCGGTGCTGGTGTTGCCGCCCGGATCGGTGATGCTGGCCACCACGTTGTAGACGCCTTCAGGGATCGCATTGACACCTGGAATGGTGAGGGCCCAGGTGTTGTGGACGCGGTCGATGACCAGGTCAGGGCCTTCGGTGTAGGTGATGCCGTCGACAGTGACGCTGAGCACTTCGCCCGCCGCCAGTGTGGCGCTGCCAGTGATGACCGGGGTGTTGTCGTTGGTGGTCTGCGGCGCAATGGTCGGGACTACCGGCGGGATGGTGTCAATGCCGGTGACGGTGAAGCTCAAGGTGGCCGTGTCGGTGCGGCTGGTGTTGTCGGTCACCGTGTAAGTGAAGACCTCAGTGCGGTCCTGCCCGATGGGGATCAGGTTGAGCTTGGCGCTGTCCTTGACGTAGGTGAAGGTGCCGTCGGCAGACAGGGTCAGATCGCCATACAGGCCAGACAGAACGGTGCTGGTGCTGGTGGTGACCGCTGATGTGCTGGTGGGGGCTGCGCCCACACCCACGGCGGTGACCTTGATCACGTCGCCGCTGTCGGGGTCGCGGTCGTTGGCCATGACGTTGCCAGTCAGCACCGTGGGCACATCGTCGGCGGCGATCGGCGCGTCGGGCACGCCGTCGCTCAGGGTCAGTTCCTGGCTGGTGCTGTCGGTGGTGCTGTTGCCTGCGGCGTCAATGGCTTTGGCCGTGACGTTGTAACTGCCTTCGATCAAAGGCGTGAAGCTTCCGTCTTGCGGCAGGTCGGTGCCGGTGTCCACGGTCCAGACGCCCTGGGCGTTGGCGGTGACGGTGAAGGTGTCGCCGCCTACGGTGACTTCCACCGTGGCGCCGGGCTCGGCGGTGCCGGTGAGCACCGGCGTGCTGTCGGACGTGGTCTTGGCATCGACCGTGACGCTCGGGGCCACGTTGTCCAGTGTCAGGGTGTGGGTCGCTTGTGGGGCGGCGTTGCCGGCCACATCGCTCACATTGGCTTTGACGGCAATGGCACCGTTGGTCCAACTGCTGATGTCGGCCATCTGGGTGCCGCTCAGGGCCCAGGTACCGCCAGCCTGCACCACGGCGGTCACGCTCATGGTCTTGGCCGAGGGGCTGCTGGTGTCGGTCAGGGTGACGGTGACCACCTGGCCGGCTTCGGCCGTGGTGGTGCCCGAGATCACCACATCGTTGTCTTCGGCCGCGTTGACCCGGTTGTCGCCTTCCAGTGTGGCGGCGATGGTCAAGGTCGGGGCGGCGCTGTCCACCGTGATGTTGAAGGGCGCGGTCGATGGGCTGGCGTTGCCTGCCGGGTCGGTGGCCTTGACGCTCAGCGCATGCGGGCCGTCGGCCAGAGGACTGGTGGGCGTGAAGGTGAACGTGCCGGGGTGCAGCGGGTCTTCCACCGCGGTGCCCAACAAGGTCGCGCCGTCGTACACCTGCACGGTGCTGCCGGGCTCGGCCGTCAGGGTGAGGGTCGGCGTGGTGTCATTGGTCTTGCCGTTGTTGGCCAAGGGGCCGGTGATGCCGGGCACATCGTCGGCCACTTGGGTGAGGGCCGGTGTGGTCGGGGCCAGGTTGTCCAGCGTCAGGGTGTGGGTGGCTTGTGTGGCGGCGTTGCCGGACAAGTCACTCACATTGGCCTTGACGGCAATCGCGCCGTTGGTCCAGGTGCTGATGTCGGCCATCTGGGTGCTGCTGAGCGCCCAGGTGCCACCGGCTTGCACCACCGCAGTCTTGGTGACGGTCTTGGGTGTGGGGCTGCTGGTATCGGTCAGCACCACGGTGACCACTTGGCCCGCTTCGGCCGTGGTGGTGCCCGAGATGACGACGGTGTTGTCTTCGGCCGCGTTGACGAGGTTGTCGCCCATCAAGGTGGTGGCGATCGTCAGGGTCGGGGCCATCGTGTCGATGGTGACATCGAACGCATCGGTGGCGGGGCTGACGTTGCCGGCTGGATCGGTGACCGTGGCGGTGAAGGCGTGCGGGCCATCGGTCAAGGGGTTGGTCGGCGTGAACGTGAAGGTGCCAGGGTTCAGCGGGTCTTCCACCGCGGTGCCCAGCAAGGTCGTGCCGTCATACACCTTGACGGTGCTGCCGGGCTCGGCGGTGAAGCTGAGTTTGGGCAGGCTGTCGTTGCTGGTGCCTCCGTCGGTCAGGGGACCGGTCAGGCCGGCCACATCGTCCACCACCGAGGTGAGGGCCGCTGCAGCAGGCGTGCTGTTGTCCAGGGTCAGGGTCTTGCTCGCTTGCGGTGCGGCGTTGCCGGACAAGTCACTCACATTGGCCTTGACGGCAATCGCGCCGTTGGTCCAGGTGCTGATGTCGGCCACGTCGGCGGGGCTGAGCGCCCAAGTGCCACCGGCTTGCACCACCGCCGTCTTGGTGACGGTTTTGGGGGTGGGGCTGCTGGTGTCGGTCAACACCACGGTGACCACCTGACCGGCTTCGGCGCTGGTGGTGCCCGAGATGACGACGGTGTTGTCTTCGGCCGCGTTGACGACGTTGTCACCCATCAAGGTGGCGTTGATCGTCAGCGTGGGGGGCAAGGTGTCGAGCACCAGGGTCACGTTGCTGCTGGCCTGGGGTGCGGCGTTGCCGGCCAGGTCAGACACATTGGCCACCACGTTGATGCCACCGTTGGCCCAGGCGCTGACGTCGGCGATTTGTGCGCCGGTCAAAGACCAGCTGCCACCGGCTTGCACGACAGCGGTCTTGACGACGGTTTGTGCCGAATTGACTGCCGAAGTCAAGGTGACCGAGACGACCTGGCCGGGCTCGGCGCTGGTGGTGCCCGAGATCACCACGGCGGTGCTCTCGGCGGTGTTGATGCGGTTGTCGCCCATCAAGGTGGCGTCGATCGCCAGCGTGGGCGGTGTGTTGTCCAGCGTCAGGGTGTGTGTTGCTTGCGGGGCGGCGTTGCCTGCGGTGTCACTCACATTGGCGGTGACGGTCACCGCGCCATTGGCCCAAGCGCTGATGTCGGCCATCTGCCCCGTGCCCAGCACCCAAGTGCCATTGGCCAGCACGGTGGCGGTCTTGGTCAGGGTGCGGTTGGTGCTGTCGGTCAAGACCACGGTCACGGTGCGACCGGCTTCGATGTTGACGGTGGTGCCCGAGATCACCACGTCGTTGTCTTCGGCCGCATTCACGCGGTTGTCGCCTTCGATGAGCGCGTCGATCGCGATCACGGGGCGTGAGGTGATCACCAACTCTGCCGTGGTGGCATCGGTGGCCGTGTTGCCCGCCGTATCGGTGGTGGTGGCGGTGATGTTGTACGTGCCATCGGCCAGTGGCGAGAAGAGGCCCGAGGTCGGCACCTTGGTGCCGGTGTCGATGCTCCAGGCACCGGTGTTGTCGGCCGTCACGTTGTAAATCACCGTGCCCACGGTCACCGTGATCGGTGCGCCCGGGGTGGCGGTGCCGGTGATCACCGGCGTCGTGTCGTTGGTCGTCAGCGGCGTGACGGTGACTGTGGGGGCGATGTTGTCCAGAGTCAGGGTCTTGCTGGCCTGTACTGCGGCATTGCCCGCCAGGTCTGACACATTGGCGGTCACGGCGATCGCGCCATTGGCCCAGGTGCTGATGTCGGCCATCTGGCTGCCCGTCAGGGCCCAGGTGCCACCGGCCTGCACCACGGCGGTGGTGGTCAGGGTTTTGGGTGTGGGGCTGGTGGTGTCGGTCAGCACCACAGTGACCACCTGACCGGCTTCGGCCGTGGTGGTGCCCGCAATCACGAGCGTGTTGTCTTCGGCCGCGTTGACGACGTTGTCGCCCGCCAGGGTCGTGTTGAGGGTGAGTGTGGGGGCCTGGTTGTCCAGCGACAAGGTGCGCGTTGCGGTCACACCGGGGTTGCCTGCGGCATCACTGACATTGGCGCTCACGCTGACCGGACCGTTGGCCCAGGTGCTGATGTCGGCCATCTGGTTGCCCGTCAGGGCCCAGCTGCCATTGGCCTGGACGGTGGCCGTCAAGGTCACGGTCTGGGTGGGGTTGGTGCTGTCGGTCAGCACCACGGTGACCACCTGACCGGCTTCGGCGGTGGTGGTGCCCGAGATCACCACGTCGTTGTCCTCGGCCGCGTTGACGCGGTTGTCGCCTTCGATCAAGGCATCGATGGTCAACGCAGGCGCGGCGTTGTCCAGAGTGAGGGTGCTGCTCACTTGCGGTGCGGCGTTGTTGGCGGCATCGCTGGCGTTGGCAAACACGGTGATGGGGCCGTTGTTCCAGCTGCTCAAGTCGGCGATCTGGTCGCCGGTCAAGGCCCAGCTGCCGTTGGCTTGCACCACAGCGGTGAGGGTCAGGTTGTGGCCGGGGCTGCCGGCGTCGCTCAAGTCCACGGTCACGATCTGGCCAGGCTCGATGTTGAGCACCGTACCGGAGATGACCACGGTGTTGTCTTCGATGGCGTTGATGCGGTTGTCCCCCATCAGCACGGAGGCGATGCGCACCACAGGTCGCGAAGCGATTTGCAACTCGCTGGTGGTGGCGTCGGTGCCCACGTTGCCAGCGGTGTCCACCGTGCTGGCCGTGACTTCATAAGCGCCATCCAGCAAAGCCGTGAAGGTGCCCGATGTGGGTGTGGCGGTGCCGGTGTCGATGCTCCACACGCCGCTGCTGTTGGCGGTCACGGTGTAGGTGACATCGGCGATCACGACTTCCACCAGTGCACCCGGCGTGCTTGTGCCGGTGACCACGGGGGTGGTGTCGCTGGTGGTCAAGGCATTGACCGTCACCACCGGTGCGGTGTTGTCCAGTGTCAGTGTCTTGCTGACCTGCGTGGCCGGGTTGCCCGCCACGTCGCTGACGTTGGCCGTCACGCTGACCGGTCCATTGGCCCAGGTGCTGACATCGGCCATCTGGTTACCCGTCAGGGCCCAGCTGCCATCGGCTTGCACCACGGCACGCAAGCTCAGGGTTTGCGCGGTGTTGGTGGTATCGGTCAGCACCACGTTGACCACCTGGCCAACTTCCACCCCAGTGGTGGTGCCGGAGATGACCACGTCCTGGTCTTCGGCGGCGTTGATGACGTTGTCACCTTCCAGTGTGGTGGCGATGGTCAAGGTGGGCGCGACATTGTCCAGCGCCAAGGCTTTGGTGGCCGTGGGCGCGGCGTTGCCAGCGGCATCGCTGACAGCAGCAGAGACATTGACCGGGCCATTGGTCCAGCTGCTGATGTCAGCACGTTGCACGCCGCTGAGTGTCCAGCTGCCGTTGGCTTGCACCACAGCCGTCTTGATGATCACGTTTTGTGCATTGTTCGGATCGGCCAGCGTGACCGTCACGGTCATGCCCTGCTCCACCCCGGTGGTCGTGCCCGAGATGACCACCGTGTTGTCTTCGGCGGCGTTGACGATGTTGTCGCCCATCAGCGTGGTGCTGATCGCGATCGTCGGCGCGGCATTGTCAAGACTCAAGGTCGTGGCAGCTTGGGGGGCCGTGTTGCCGGCTTTGTCAGACACATCGGCGGTCACCGAAATGTTGCCATTGGCCCAGGTGCTGACATCGGCCAGTTGCGCGCCGCTCAAAGCCCATGTGCCATCGGCTTGTACGACGGCGGTTTTGGTGACTGTCTTGGGTGTGGGGGTGCTGGTGTCGGTCAAGACGACGGAGACCACCTGACCGGCTTCGGCGGTGGTGGTCCCTGAAATGACAACGTCGCTGTCTTCGGATGCATTGATGGTGTTGTCCACCATCAACAAGGTGTCGATGGTGAGGTCGGGTGCGGCCGTGTCCACGGTCACATCGAAGGGGTTGACGTTGGCCGGGCTCACGTTGCCCGCCGGATCGGTGGCGGTGGCGGTGAAGGCATGCGGGCCATCGGTCAAAGGCGTGGTGGGCGTGAAGCTGAACACACCGGGGTTGGCCGGGTCTTCAGTTGCGGTGCCCAGCAAAGTGCTGCCCTCGTACACCTTGACGGTGCTGCCCGGCTCGGCTGAGATGCGCAAGGTGGGCGTGGTGTCGTTGGTGCTGCCGCCATCGCTCACGGTGCCGGTCACCGGCAAGGCGTTGTCGGTGGCTTGGGTGATGCTCGGTGCCAAGGGGGCGAGCACGTCGAGGCTGTAGCTTTGGGTGTCGCTCGCGCTGCCCACGTTGCCTGCGGCATCGGCCTTGCTGATGGTGGCCACAACACGCGTGTCGGCCAGCAAGTCGCTCGTGGTCACATCGACGCTGAACCCACCTTGGGCGTTGACGGTGCCCGTGAAGGTCTTGCCGTTGACGCTCAAGGTGACGCTGTCGCTTGCAGCCAGGCCTGTCGTGGTGCCGGTGACAGCGAGGGTGCTGGCCCCGGACTCGGCCAGGTTGATTACGTTGTCGGCCGTGATGTCATTGACGCTCACGCTCACGGTGGGCGCGGTGGTGTCCACCGTCACGTCAAACGGGTTGGTCGTGGCGGGGCTTTCGTTGCCGGCCGGGTCGGTGGCCTTGGCGGTGAAGGCGTGCGCGCCTTCGGTCAAAGGCGTGGTGGGCGTGAAGGTGAAGGTGCCGGGGTTTTGCGGGTCTTCGGTCGCGGTGCCCAGCAAGGTGCCGTTGTCGTACACCTTGACGGTGCTGCCTGGCTCGGCCGTGAGGGTCAGGGTAGGCGTGGTGTCGTTGGTGCTGCCGCCGTCCGTCAGGTTGCCGGTTTGCGGCGCGGTGTTGTCGTTGACGGTGGTGATGACCGGGGCTGCAGGCCCGGTGGTGTCCACCTTGAGGTCGAACACATCGGACGCGGGGCTGGTGTTGCCTGCGGCATCGGTGGCGGTGACGGTCAGGTCATGGTCGCCCTCGCTCAAAGGTGTGGTGGGCGTGAAGGTGAAGGTGCCAGGGTTTTGCGGATCTTCGGTGGCCGTGCCCAGCAAGGTGCCGTTGTCGTACACCTTGACGGTGCTGCCCGGCTCGGCCGTGAGGGTCAGGGTGGGCGTGGTGTCGTTGGTGCTGCCGCCGTCGGTCAAGGCACCGGTCAGGGGCGAGGTGTCGTCCGTCACACGGGTGATGACCGGGGTCAGCGGGGCCAGGGCATCGATCTTGAGCGCAAAGTTTTGCGAGTCGATGCCGGTGTTGCCCGAAGCATCGGTGGCGGTGGCGGTGAAGACGTGGTTGCCGTCGTACAGCGATGTGGCGGGCGTGAAGGTGAAGGTGCCCGGGTTGTTGCTGTCTTCGACCGCTGTGCCGGCCAATGTGCCGTTGTCGTACACCTTGACGGTGCTGCCAGGCTCGGCCGTGATGGTGAGCGTGGGGGTGCCGTCGTTAGTAAATGCGCCGTTGGCCAACACGCCCGTGCCGGGCGAGACGTTGTCCAAACCTTGCGTGATCACGGGGGCCAGCGGGGCCACGGTGTCGGCGGCGTTCAGGTCAATCGTCAGCTCATCGGTCGTGACATCGCTGGTGTGGTTGCCTGCGGCATCGGTGACCACGGCGGTGATGGGGTACACGCCGCCATCCACAAAGGCGGCCAATGTGCCGCTGACGGGCGTGGTGTGCACCGGGTCCAGACTCCACTGACCGGCCGCGTTGACGGGCACCTGGTAAGTGGCCCCGTTGACGGTGACGGTGAGCACTTCGCCCGGATCGACTTTGGCCGTGCCGCTGAGCACGGGTGTCAAGGTCGCGCCGCCTCCCACGATGGGTGTGAGCGAGTTGCTGATGGTGGTGGCCACCGTGGGCGCTGTGGGCGCGACGGTGTCGATGACCAGCTCGGCCGTGGTGGCGTCGCTGGTGGCGTTGCCGGCCGTGTCGGTCACGGTGGCGGTGACGGCATAAATGCCATCGGCCAAGGTGTCGGCCGCTGGCAAGGTCAGTGACCAGGTGCTGCCGCTGAGCGTGAGGCTGCCATCGCCCACGGTGTAGGTCTTGCCATTGACCACCACCTGAAGCGTTTCACCGGCCGCCACTGTGGCGGTGCCTGTGAGGGTGGGGGTGGTGTCATTGGTGATGTCGGCCACCACCGTGGGGGCCGCTGGGGCCGTGGTGTCCACGGTGTAGGTCTGGGTGTCGGTGCCGGTGCCGACCACGCCGGCAGCGCTGGTCTTGCTGATGCTGGCCACCACATTCGTGTCGGCGGCCAGGTCGGTGCCGGGCACGTTGATGCTGAACCCACCTTGGGCGTTGACGGTCCCGGTGAAGGTTTTGCTGTTGACGCTGAGCGTGACGGTGTCGCCTGCACTCAGGCCCGTGGTGGTGCCGGTGATGGCCACCGGTGCGGTGGACTCTGCGCGGTTGAGGATGTTGTCCGCCGTGACCGGGTCGAGGTTGACGGTGACGACCGGTGCCGCCGTGTCCAGGATCACGTCAAAGGCATCCGACGGTGCGCTGGTGTTGCCGGCCGCATCGGTGGCTGTGACGGTGAAGGCATGTGCGCCAGGTGAAAGTGGCGCAGATGGTGTGAAGGTGAAGGTGCCTGGGTGCAGCGTGTCTTCGACTGCAGTGCCCAAAGGCGTGGTGCCATCAAACACGGTGACCACACTGCCGGGTTCGGCCGTGATGGTCAAGGTGGGCTGGGTGTCGTTGGTCGTGCCGCCATCGGCCAGCGGACCGGTGGCCGGTGCCGTGTCGTCATAGCCCTGCGTGATGAGCGCCGGGGCCTGGGTGATGGTGTCGACCGTCAGGTTGAAAGCGGGCGTGGTGGCGGTGTTGCCGGCTTTGTCGGTCTCGGTGACCGTCAGCGCGTGCGGACCATCGATCAAAGGTGTGGTCGGCGTGAAGGTGAACACACCGGGGTGTTGCGGGTCTTCCACCGCGGCGCCCAGCAAGGTGCCGTTGTCGTACACCTTGAGCGTGCTGCCGGGCTCGCCGGCCAGGGTCAGCGTGGGGGTGTTGTCGTTGGTGGCACTGCCGCTGGTCAAGGGGGTGCTGCCCGAGGGGGCGTTGTCGACCACCTGGGTGATCGAGGGAGCGGGGCTGAGCAAGGTGTCGACGTTCAAGGCAAACGGTGTGGACAGCGGGCTGGTGTTGCCTGCAGGGTCAGTGACCTTGGCCGTGAAGTTGTGGGCACCGTCGGTCAATGGTGCCGATGCGGGGGGGGTGAAGGTGTAGGTGCCGGGGTGGGCGCTGTCTTCCACTGCGGTGCCCAGCAAGGTGCTGCCTTCGTACACCTGCACGGTGGTGCCAGGCTCTGCGGTGATCACCAGTGTGGGGCGGTTGTCGTTGGTGAAACCACCGGTGTTGACGTCTTGCGTAACCGGTGACACATCGTCTTTGGCCACCGTGATGACCGGTGCCAGGGGCACACTGTTATCCAGTGTGAAGGTCCCGTTGGCAGGCTGGCTGGGCAGCCCGTTCACCGCCGAGGTGACGGTGGTCTGGGTGTTGTAGACACCATTGGTGGCCATGAAATCGGTGGGCACGATCTGGCTGACCTGACCCGCTTGCAAGTCGGTCGCGGTCAAGACCGATGTCAACGTGGTTTTGCTGCCATCGGGTGCGGTGACCACGGTCGTGAGGCTGTCACCTTCTTGCGCATCGACAGGCAAAGTGGTGACCACCGGCACGCCCCCATTGGACAGGCGCTCAGCCGCCGAGACCAGCGGGCTGCCGACCGGTGCCTCCGGAATAACCACGGTGGCCTGCGCAGGCGCCGTAGCGTCTACCGTCAGCGTGAAGGTGGACGATGGGGCGATACCGCTGACCGGACCAGTGGCGGTTTCGACTTGCACTTTGTAGATGTGGGTGCCGTCAGTCAAGGGGGTGGTGCTGCCGTCCTGGAAGTTCCAGGTCGCGCCTTGGGTGGTGGCGACCCCCACTTTGACGAACTGACCGTTGCCGTCGTCACGGTAAACCGCCAGGGTTTGACCCGCTGTGAGTGGCTGAGGCAATGCGCCCGACAGCACTGGGCTGCTGTCATCGGTGTTGCTTCCGTCGCTGAGCAAACCCGTGTTGTTGCCTTGGTTGTCCAGCGCCACATCGATGGTCAGCACATTGGTGTGCACTGCGCCAGGACCTTGTGGGCTGGTGTTGCCCGCGGGATCGGTGGTGGTGGCAGACAGCACGGTGCCATCGGGCAACGGTGCGCTGGGCACGATGGTCCAGCTGCCGTCTTCAGGCACAGGACCGAAGGTGCCAATCACATGCCCTGCGGCATCTTTGAGGGTCACGGTGCTGCCGGGTTCGGCCTGACCGGTGACGATGTCACCATGGCTAGGGTCAATGGTCGGTGCGGGTGGCGCTGTTTGATCAAGCAGGAAGCTTTGAGTGGCTGTGCCTGACAATAATTCACCTTGGGGCGACACGAGGGTCGAGGCCGCATCAAAGCGACCATCGGTGGGAACCAATTGGTTCACCGGTGCGAACTGCAAAACAGCGCCTGCGGTGATGTCCTCTGCGGTGAGGACCTTGTCCAGGCGAACCACCTGATTGCCGCCAAAGCTGACCACGGTGCTGACGACATCGCCCACCTGGGCACCTTCGGGCAAGGCCACCTTGAGCAAGACCGTGCCATCTTGTGTCTTGACGGGTCCGACATAACCATCGGCGGCATCGGCCACTTGCAGCACGATGTTGGGAATGGTGTTGGACTTGGGCCGTGGGCTGGACACATTGCCATCGGCGTCTTGCGATTGGACGAACAAATCCTCGGTGCGACCCACAGGCTCGGACGGCACCAGAGACCATTGACCCAATGCATCCGCTTGAGCGGTGCCGATGAGTTCACCCGCTGGATTGAACAGTTTGACCGTGGTTCCTGGAGCACTGACACCCGCCACCAGGTTGGTGGTCGCTGCGGTGACCTGCGGCGGCAAAGGTGTCTCGCCTGGAGCAGGCTGCACGAGTCCGTCCTGGCCGATCAACTCCAATGGCTTGCCATACAGCTCTTGAGGGTTGGGGTAAGCCGCAGGTGTGGTGGTCGTGAAAACGCCGGTGACCGGATCGGCCACTGCAGTCAGCGTGGTGCCATTGGGTAACTTGACTTGCACCGTACTGCCAGGCAAAGCGGTACCGCCCACAATGAGTTTGCCATCCGGTGTGAAACTTTGCTGCGTGACCACCACATCGCCCAGCAACTGGCGGTTCAACGGGTTGTCCAGTTTGAACGTGGTGTCGTTGGCCTTGAGCGCGGCCAGGGCTTCCTGACGACCCAGGTCCACCAGGGTCAAGCCCTGGTTGTTGAGGGCAATGGCCGTTCCGGTACCTGTCAGGTCTGCTGCCAACTGGCTCAGGCTCAAACCGATGTCGCCACCGTTGATGGCATCCAGGCCCGAGAGCTTGGCCAGGGCCAGACCGTATTTCTCTGACTTGTCGACGCCGCCGGTGGTGGGGTCGAATGAAGGGCTGTTGGTGTACGTGGGCTTGGACAGGATGTCCACGCCGGCAATGCCAAAGGCCGAGGCCACGCCCTGGTTGGTTTGGGTGATTTGCGCGTTGGTGTTGGTGGTCGGCAGGGTGTTGGTTTCACCCAGCAATTTGCGCACCGCCAATTCGGTCAGTGGCGAAATGTAGATGGTCAGGATGGAGGTCAGGCCGTCGGTGGTGAACTGGTCACTGCCGATTTCGGCCACGCCCATGGCGCGCAAAGGAATGTCCAGCGACTTTTGAGCGCCGGTGACTTCGTCCACAAAGTTGGAGGTCACACTGTTGACGTCGGTGGCACGCACCAGAACGCCCCCCCGGAATGCGGCCTGCGATGGCAGGTCAATGCGCCACAAACCATTTTGAATCGTGGCCTGCCCCAGCACATGTGTTGCCGCAGGCACGGTGTTGCCGTTGGCGTCCACGGTGGTTCCGGTGACATCGAGCAGTTGAATCACAACGCCATCGAGCACAGCGCCTGCAGACACACCACCCTGGATGATCAGCAAGGTGTCCACATGGAAGGGGGTTCCGTCCAGGGTCGTGACCACGCCCGCAGGGCTGGTGAACTTTAGCGCAGGCGTGTAGTCGCCCACGGGCAGTGCATCGGCAGGCGGTATGGTGATGGACCAGTTGCCGTTCGGATCCGCCGTGGTGGTGTAGGTCTTGCCGTTGATGGTGACTTCCACGGCCGAGCCGGGCTCAGTCTTGCCGCTGATGGCAGGCGTGGTGTCGGTGGTGATGTTGTCGCCCGGCACACCATCGTCACTGGCAGCATCCAGCCCACCCGAGGGCTGCTGGGTCAACACCGTGTTGGTAGGCATGCGCACCGTGTTGTTCAATTCGGAGCCGTCGGTGTTGATGTTGCCTGCCGTGTCACTGAAGGTCAGGCTGGCCACATGCACGCGGCTTTCGAGCGTGCTGTTGGCATCGGGGGTGAAGACCGCGGTGTACACCAGGGGATTGGTGGAGCTCCGGGTCAAGGTGCCCAGGGTACCGCCTGTGACGGTGATGTCAGAAGCGCTGAAGTCGTTGCTCGCCTCACTGAGCGTGAAGGTGATGACCGCCGTGTCATCCTTGAGCAAGCTGGTGTGGCCATTGCTGATCACGGACGACAGGACAATGGTGGGTTTGGTGTAGTCGCGCGTATCAACCGTCAGCGAGACACGGTTGTCTGCATCTGCCCCGTCGAGGTTCAAGTTGCCAGCCGGGTCCTTGAAGGTCAAACTGTCCACACTGATGGTCACCGGCGCTGTGCTGTTGGGCACCGGGGTGTAAATGGCGGTGTATACCTTCGGATCGGTGCTGCTTTGGGTCAGGGCACTGAGGTTGCCAGTGCTGACTTTGATGTCTTCACGGACAAAGTCGCTGCTCAATTCGGAGAGCGTGAATGTGATCACCGCAGTCTGGTTTTCAAGCAAGGCGGCTCGATCGGCCGTGACCGTGATTTTCGGTGGTGTGGTGTCGGTGCTCAGCGTGTTGGTGGGCAGGCTGAGTGTGTTGTTGGCTTCGCTGCCGTCAGCGTTCAGGTTGCCCGCGGCATCACTGAACTTGCTGCTCTCGACCTGAATCTGGCAAATGCCTGCAATGTTGGCTGTGGGCGTGAACACAGCGGTGTACACCAAGGGGTTGGTGCTGCTCTGGGTCAAGGCCCCCAAGGTGCCGCCGGTGACGGAGATGTCGGCCTGGTCGAATGTGCTGCTGGCTTCGCTGAGCGTGAAACTGATCAGCGCTGTTTGGCCCGCACTGAGCTGGCTCTTGTCGCTGCTGATGGCAATGACTGGCGCCGTGGTGTCCGAGGCCACCGTGTTGGTGGGCATCGTCAGTGTGTTGTCGGCTTGAGCGCCATCGGTGTTGCTGTTGCCTGCAGCGTCAGCGAATTTTCCGCTGGCCACGTGCACCTGACTGTCCTGGGTGCTATCGGGGGCAGGCGTGAAGGTGGCCGTGTAGACCTTGGGGTCGGTTGGGCTTTGGGTCAATGGGCCCAAAGTGCCCCCCACAACCGTGATGTCGGTGGCGGTGAAATTGTTGCTGGGCTCGGACAGCGTGAACGTGATGGTGGCGGTTTCGCCAACGCTCAATTGGGCCTGGTCACTGGTGATGGCAATGGTGGGCGCCGTGGTGTCGGGCACCACGGTGTTGGTGACCATGGTCACTGTGTTGTTCGCATCGTTGCCATCGATGTTGTCGTTGCCTGCCGCGTCCTTGAACTTCAAGCTGTCAACACGGATGACGCTGTCAGCGGTGCTGTTGGGTGTCGGCGTGAAAATGGCCGTATAGACCTTGCCACTGCCTGAAAAGTTACTGAGCGTTCCGCCTGCAACGCTCACATCGGAGGCGGTGAAATCGGAGCTGACTTCACTGAGTGTGAAGGTGATGTTGGCGGTTTGGCCTGTTGCCAATTGGCTGCGGTCACTGCTGACCACGATGGTGGGCGGTGTGATGTCGATGCGATTGGGCGCAACGTTGTTGACGATTTCAATCGTGTAATCGTTAGACTGGATCAACAAGTCGCTCTGGCTGTCACTGAGCACCGTGTAGTAGCGGTATTGGTGGCCAGCGGTCAGATCCGCAGGCTCCTGGTATTGCCAGATGTTTTGGGCATCAAGCACGAGATCAGGCTGAATCAACTCAGGTTGCGCATTGGCAGCGCCCAAGTCCACACGGTACAGGTCGAGCTTCCAGGTGGGCTGCAAAGCACGGTTGAGCTGGCCTTGCACAAGCGGCGTGTAGTCAGCACTGATGTAGCTGTGTTCGCTGTTGAGCCATTGTTCTGTCGGGCCTTGCTCGAGGTCACCCACCAAAGTCTGTCCCGTGCTGTCGAGCACCACATGGGCCAAAGGCATGTGGGCATTGAGCAGCACCTTCACACCCACTTGAACCAGCACTTGCGCCCCGGTTTCGCCGGTGTTTTGGTATACGTCATAGCTCACGCCATCGATGTCCACAGGCGCTGTCGAGATTTGCTCCCAAGTGCCTGCACTGACACCGTTGCTGTATTGATCGCTCAGACTGACGGTGTCCTGTGCTGTGCCTTTGACCAACACCTGCTTGTCGACCGCAGGGGAGCTGGAAGCCAGGCTCAACACATTGCTCATGTTCATGGTGAGCTTGTGCGCACCTGTGGCACTCAAGTCAAACACTTCAATGTCTTTGACCGCGCTGGCCACTGCCGGATCGGTCAAGTCAATGCCCTCACGCACGTCGGTGACGATGCCGTCAATGGCCAACTGGTCCGCCACCGTCGTGCCCAAATCAGCGAGCTTGACGTTCAGCAAGTCTGAGCCTTGCATCTTGTTGATGACCGCGGTCAGACTGTCGCTGTTGTTGATGCCCTCCGTCTGCGCCACAGTCTTGAGCAACTGGGTCAAGCGACCACTGGGCTGCAAGCTGTCGGCCAGGCTCATCAAGTCACCCAGGGTTTTATTGCCCAGAACGCTGGATGAGACCGAATTCTGCAAGAGCGTGAAGGCACCGCCCATGGTCTCGAGTTGAGGGTTGTCTGTGCCGATGAAGGTCACGGCGCTGCCGATCAGGTCACTGACCGCAGCATCAATGTTCACCGTCTGTCCGGTGTACAGACTCAAGGCTGTTTGCAAGTTGCCAAGCGTCATGCTCGACATGCTGCCGTTTTTCAGGGCACTCAAGGCTTGGTTGAGACTGCTGGTGCTGCTCAGCCCCAGCATCATCATCGCGATGTTCAAGAAAGTGCCGGCACTCGAGTTGCCGGGCATGACGGCCATGACGTCCTGCAAATGGATACCGTCCAACTGAGTGGTGGTGAAGGTGTTTTGCAGGTAACCCGCCAGAGTACCCACGGTGGTGACCGATGATGGCGCCATGGCGCCCGCGCGCAACAAGGCCAGCGCTTCTTGCTGCAAATTGGCCGCTGCGGGCAACACCAAAGTGTCCATGCCCGTGCCGCCGTCCACGTTCAGTCCCCGAACAGCGTTGAGTCCCTTGAGCGCTGTGTCGCTCAACGTGATCACATCGTTGCCCGCGCCGGCGTCCACCACGGCATTGGACGTGGTCACGGACAGGCTGTCGGCCGCTGAGCTGCTGGCCAACACACTGGGCGCGGCCATCAACACAGGTGCCGACACAGGCTTGCCATCCGAGAAAACATGGGTCACCACATTGGTGACCTGCAAGTTCTGGATCGTGATGGTGTTGTCGACGTCGGCCGTATCGAGGTTGACATTGCCAGCCGCATCGCTGAAGGCATTGCTGCCGACGTGGATGACCGCATCTTCCAGCGTGCCGGGATCGGGTGTGAAGATGGCGGTGTAGACAAGGGGATTGGTCGCGCTGGGGGTCAATGGGCCCAAGATGCCACCGGTGACGATGACATCTTCCGCTGCAAAATTGCTGCTGGCTTCGCTCAGTGTGAAAGTGATGGTCGCTGTCTGACCATTGCTCAGGCCCGTCGCATCGGTGGTGATGGCGATCGTGGGCGCAACTGTGTCGGCCAACGTGGTGTTGGTCGGTATCGTCACTTGGTTGTTGGCTTCTGAACCGTCTGCGTTCTGATTGCCTGCCGCATCGCTGAACTTGAGGCTGTTGACCCCAATAACGCTGTTGACGGTGCTGTTCACCGCAGGTGTGAACGTGGCCGTATAGGACGTACCGCTGCCCTGGAAGTTGCTCAGCATGCCGCCACTGACCGTCACATCTGACGCCACAAAATTGCTGCTGGCTTCGCTCAATGTGAAGGTGATGGTCGCTGTCTGACCAGCGATCAGTTGTGTCTTGTCACTGCTGATGGCAATGGTGGGTGGTGTGGTGTCGACCAACGTGGTGTTGGTCGACATGGTCACCGTGTTGTTGGTGTCCGAGCCATCGGTGTTGAGGTTGCCAGCGGCATCCTTGAATTTTTGGCTGGCCACACTGACCTTGCTGTCAGCCGTGCTGTTGGCAGCGGGCGTGAAAGTGGCCGTGTAAGACGCACCACTGCCCTGGAAGTTGCTCAGCGTGCCGCCTGTAACCACCACATCGCTTTCGGTGAAGTCGGTGCTGGGTTCGCTGAGCGTGAAGGTGATGGTGGCCGTCTGGCCTGTGCTCAGGCTGGCTTTGTTGCTGCTGACCTCAATCGTGGGGGCGGTGGCGTCAGCCACCGTGGTGTTGGTCCCCATGGTCAGCAAGTTGTCGGCCTGCGCACCATCGGCGTTGGCGTTGCCAGCTGCATCTGTGAACAAAGCGCTGGCCACATACACACTGCTGTCTTCAGTGCTGTTGGCAAGGGGTGTGAAGGTGGCGGTATACGTCGTACCACTGCCCTGGAAATTGCTCAGAGTCCCTCCGGCAACCACCACATCCTCGGCCGCAAAATTGGTACTGGGCTCAGACAACGTGAACGTGATCGTGGCCGTCTGACCCGTGCCCAAAGTGACTTTGTCACTGGTGATGGCAATCGTCGGCGCCACAGTGTCCAAAGCCGTGGTGTTGGTGCTCATGGTCACCGTGTTGTTGGTGTCCGATCCATCGGTATTGAGGTTGCCAGCGGCATCACGGAACTTCAGGCTGGCCACGCTGATGACACTGTTGGCCGTGCTGTTGGCATCAGGTGTGAAGGTGGCCGTATAAGACGTACCACTGCCCTGGAAGTTGCTCAGCGTGCCACCACTGACGGTGATGTCAGCCGCGGTGAAGTCGGTGCTGGACTCACTCAACGAAAACGACAGGCTGGCCGTTTGGCCAGTGGACAAGCTGGTGCGGTCACTGGTGATGGCGATGGTCGGTGCGGTGGTGTCAGCCAAGGTGGTGTTGGTCGCCATGGTCACCGTGTTGTTGGTGTCCGCTCCGTCAATGTTTTGATTGCCTGCTGCGTCTTTGAATTTCAGGCTGCTGACATAGACCGTGCTGTCAGCCGTGCTGTTGGCAGCGGGCGTGAAAGTGGCGGTATAAGACGCACCACTGCCCTGGAAGTTGCTCAGCGTACCGCCTGTAACCACCACATCGCTTTCGGTGAAGTCGGTGCTGGGTTCGCTGAGCGTGAAGGTAATCACTGCACTTTGACCGGTGCTCAGTGTGGCTTTGTCACTGCTGATCGCGATCGTGGGGGCCACGGTATCGGCCGTGGTCGTGTTGGTGGGCATGGTCAGCAAGTTGTTGCTGTCGGTGCCATCCACGTTCAAGTTGCCCGCGGCATCACGGAACTTCAGGCTGTCAACAGAGATGGTGCTGTTGGCGGTGCTGTTGGCGTTCGGTGTGAAGGTGGCGGTGTACGTCGTGCCACTGCCTTGGAAATTGCTCAAGGAGCCGCCTGCGACCACCACATCGGCAGCCGTGAAGTCTGTGCTGGCTTCACTGAGCGTGAATGTGATCAATGCGCTTTGGCCCGTGCTCAAGGTGGCTTTGTCGCTGGTGATCGCCACCGTGGGTGGCGTGCTGTCCACACTGGTGGTGTTGGTCGGCAGGGTCAGGGTGTTGTTGATGTCTGCACCGTCGACGTTCTGGTTGCCGGAAGCATCGGTGAATTTCAGGCTGCTGACGCTGACCACACTGTTGGTGGTGCTGTTGGGCGAAGGTGTGAAAGTGGCGGTATAAGACGCACCACTGCCCTGGAAGTTGCTCAAGGTGCCGCCGCTGACCGCCACATCGGCAGCCGTGAAGTCGGTACTGGCTTCGCTGAGTGTGAAGGTGATGGTTGCCGTCTGGCCTGTGCTCAGACTGGTTTTATCACTGCTGATGGCAATGGTGGGCGCCACGGTATCGGCCGTGGTGGTGTTGGTCCCCATGGTCAGTAAGTTGTCCGCCTCGCTGCCATCTGCATTGAGAGTCAAGGCCGCATCGCTGAATTTGCTGTTTCCAACATAGACACTGCTGTCCGCTGTGCTGTTGGGCGTGGGTGTGAACGTGGCGGTGTAAGTTGCACCACTGCCCTGGAAATTGCTGAGGGTACCGCCAGCGACCACCACATCGGCTGCGGTGAAATCTGTGCTGGGTTCGCTCAAAGTGAACGTGATGGTGGCCGTCTGGCCTGTGGTCAAGCTGGCCTTGTCGCTGGTGATCGCCACTTTAGGGGGCGTGGTGTCGACGCTGGTGGTATTGGTCGGCAATGTCAGGGTGTTGTTAGCGTCCGCGCCATCGATGTTGAGGTTGCCTGCAGCATCGCGGAAACGCAAGCTGCTGACGCTGACCACGCTGTCGGTGGTGCTGTTGGGCGTGGGTGTGAACGTGGCCGTGTAGGTCGTCCCGCTGCCCTGAAAATTGCTCAAAGTACCGCCGGTGACGCTCACATCGGTCGCCGTGAAGTCGGTGCTGGCTTCACTCAACGTGAACGTGATGGTGGCCGCTTGACCTGCTGACAGGCTGCTGCGATCGCTGGTCAAAGCGATGGTCGGCGGCGTGGTGTCTGTGGTGGTGGTGTTGGTGGGCATCGTCACCGTGTTGTTGGTGTCGCTGCCGTCGTTGTTCAGGTTGCCTGCCGCATCGGTGAATTTGGCGCTGGCCACATAAATGCTGCTGTCTGCCGTGCTGTTGGGTGTTGGCGTGAAAGTGGCGGTGTAGGACGTGCCACTGCCCTGGAAATTGCTCAAGGTACCGCCGCTGACCACCACATCCGCCAAGCTGAAGTCGGTACTGGCCTCGCTCAAGGCAAAGCTGATGTTGGCGGTCTGGCCCGTACTCAGGCTGGTTTTGTCACTGCTGATCGAAATGGTGGGCGCAATCGTGTCCTGTGCCGTGGTGTTGGTCGGTATCGTGACCAGGTTATTGGCATCTGCACCATCGGTGTTGAGGTTGCCTGCGGCGTCACGAAATTTGAGACTGGCCACGCTCACCGTGCTGTTCGCCGTGCTGTTGGCGTTGGGCGTGAAAGTGGCCGTGTATGTCGTGCCGCTGCCCTGAAAATTGCTCAAGACACCGCCACTTGCAGCCACATCCGCAGCCGAAAAATCTGTACTGCTCTCGCTCAGCGTGAACGTGATGGTGGCGGTCTCTCCCGTGCTGAGACTGGTTTTGTCGCTGCGAATCTCGATCGTGGGTGCCGTGGTGTCAGCTCCACTGGTGTTGGTCGGGATGGTCAACAGGTTGTCCGGCTGAGTGCCATCGGTATTGGCATTGCCTGCTGCATCTTTGAATTTGCTGCTGCCTACATAGATCGCGCTGTCGGTCGTGCTGTTCGAATTGGGCGTGAAGGTGGCGGTGTAAGACGTGCCACTGCCTTGAAAATTGCTCAAGGTCCCCCCGCTGACCACCACATCATCGGCCGTGAAGTCGGTACTGGACTCGCTCAGGGTAAAGGTGATGCGGGCCGTTTGCCCCGAAAGCAATTGCGCTTTGTCACTGGTGATGGCAATGGTGGGCGCCTCTGAATCGCTGGCGGGTCCGGTGGTGTTGGTCGTCATGGTGACGACGTTGTTGGCCTCTGTGCCATCCACATTGAGGTTGCCCGTTGCGTCTCGGAAACGCAAGCTGTCGACCTTGATTGAGCTCTGCCCAATGGTCTGTGGATTGGGCGTGAACGTCGCCGTGTATGTGGTGCCAGAACCAGCGAAATTGCTGAGCGTACCGCCACTGACGGCCACATCCGATGCCGTAAAGTCTGTGCTGGGCTCGCTGAGTGTGAAGGTGATGGTGGCGGTTTGACCCGTGAGCAAATTGGTTTTGTTGCTGCTCACGATGATGCTGGGGCTGACCGTGTCCACCACCACCGTGTTGGTGGTCATGGTCAGGGTGTTGTCGTCATCTGCGCCGTCTGCGTTCTGAGCCCCGGCCGCATTTTTAAACGTACTGCTGGCCACACTGATGATGCTGTCAGCAGTGCTGTTGACATCTGGCGTGAATGTGGCGGTATAGACCTTGGGATCGGTCGCGCTTTTGGTCAACGGGCCCAATGTGCCCCCCACAACCGTGATGTCATCACGCGTGAAATCGCTGCTGGCCTCGCTCAAAGTGAACGTGATGGTGGCCGTCTGGCCTGCGGCCAACGCTGCCTTATTGCTGGTGATGGCAATCGTGGGCGTGATGCCATCAGACCCACCGCCACCTGGCAAGCTCGGGTCCACTGGCACAGTGCCTGTGTCACTGTTTTTCTTGTTGGCCGCCGAGGCAATGGCTGCACCGCCCAAAACGCCCGCAGCCACACCCCCGATCAGACCCAATGCACCAAAACCACCAAATGCTGCACCGGCAATGGCCGCACCCGCGCCAGACACTTCAGCGCCACCCAGGGCCACGTTGATCGGCAGCGCGCCTTCGCGCAAATTGGGAACCAGACCTTTGACACTGGGGTCTTCAGGGATGTACTCGTAGAAGCTGCCGTTTTCTGCACGGCCGACCAGGCCGTTGTAGGGCGTGGTCATGACCTCGTAATAGCCCTCGATGATCAGGTCTGCATCGCGCTGACCTTCAAAGATCACATGCAGGTCTTTGCCAATGCGCTTGACCTTGACATGATCTGGGGCTGTTTCCTGGTTTCGCTGCATTTCCTGCAGCTGGTACTTCAATCCCTGTTCGGCCTTGATGCGCACGGGCTGGCCATTGCGACCAACGCCTCCCGCCACCTCCACAATTTTGTTTTCACCAGCTTTGCCATTGTTGACAACGACTTTGTATTGCTTGGCCATATCTCTTTACCTGTTCAAACTGATCTGATTTCTGTACTTCGTGGGGTGTGCGCTTCAGCGTCGCTGGCCGGTCACTTCGACAGCGACGCGGCGATTGGGCTGATTGCAAGCCATGCTCTCTGGGCTGGTGATGCGGCTGCAGTGGCGGACCACGGGCTCTCTTGAGCCTCGCCCCTCTGTGCTGACACGGCCGTTGAGTTGCCCTGCCACTTCGATGTAGTCGCGCACCGTTTGTGCGCGCTCAATCGACAATCGTTCGTTGCTGTAGTCATTGCCCAAGGGGTCGGCATGACCGATCACATGGATGCGGTCAATGCGGCTGTATTCCATCCGGATCTGGTTGAGCAACCGTTGAATGGCCATCACGCCGTCTTGGGTCAGACCACCACGGTCGGAGCGGTTGAATGCGAACAAGGTGTCCCCCGCCAGTTGGTAACTTTGTCCAGCTGCTGGCGGGCTGACAGAAGCTGGCGCCGCTGAATACGCAGGGCCTTGTGGTGTCACAGCGGTCACTTGCGGCGCATCGACAGTGCGACATTCCTGGACAGGTTTGACGCGGCTGACGGTGTGCACCTGCAAGCGTGTGGAAGCGAGCTCCTGCAAGGCCAATGACACCGCGACTGGGCGCAGAAATATGCGACGTCCTTGCTGCTCGTCGACTTTCATGTAGTACGTTTGACTGCTCTTCAAATCGATCGCGGAAATCGCATCCAGACCGTCTTTGTTGGGGCGAAGTTCCACATCCATTTGTCGAACGCCCAACTCGACTTGACCCGGAGTCAAACAGATGAAGCTGTAGCCCCCTGCAATCAACGATGCGTGGTATTGCTCATTGACCAGAACGCTGATGGCGCCGCGTGTCGGCGCATTCTGAGGACGGTAAAAAATGACACGACTTTGACCTGCAGCGACCGAGGCACCGAGGTTGTAGCTGTCAGCGAGCGCTTCTATTCGGCCACTGAAATTGCCGTTTTGCGCATGCACTGGCATGCCCCCCCAAACGGCAAGCGCACAGGCACAAACTTTCAACCAAATTTGCGCTTGTTTTGCCCATTGACTTGCGTATGCATTTGGGGTGTGCTGAACGGTTTTCATCGTTGGTCTTTCACTGAATTCGCGTGTGTTTTGTCATCTCTCGAACCATCCAATACCTATAAAAATACGATATGAATGCTTCTGTGACACTTTTGACAAATTGACATAACAATATCGAAATAAACCTCAAATTCAATACGCCATTTGGCGTACGCCATTTCAAGCGATTTAGTTGAATGGAGATGCAAATGATTTTGTTAAATAAATAATGTTTAAAACAAATTAATTTTGTTTTAAACATTTGTCAGCTCGTGAATCACAAGCGACGTCCCGAATTCGCCAATTGGCGTACGCCAATTGGCGGATTTACAAATAACTTTTCATATCGAGAATTGCAGTTTTCATGTAATTGGCAATTGCCTCTCGATGTATCAACTTGTTCGTCAAAAACCGATTTGTCTGTTTTTGTCTTTTCCGAAATGCGGACTGCGCACCACGAAAATGATGAAATTGACAACACTGACTTGGGCCTGCGCCTGTGTCATGACGAGCCTTGGGGCGCAAACCTTGCCCCAGGTGGTTGAGCGCGCTTTGCAGGCCTATCCTTCTATACAGTCCGCCAATGCCAAAGCTCAGGCGGCTCGCACGGATATCGACAAGGCTCGAAGCGGCCATCAGCCTCAAATTGGGGTCACGGCGGCCTCCAACCATTACGCTTCAGGCACGATCCCGTCTGCCGTGGGTCGTCACACGGTATCGCCGACGGCCAAGCTCAATTTGTGGTCAGGCGGCAAAATTGAGGCTGAAGCCACTCGCGCTGAGGCACTGACACGCGCCTCGGAATTTCAGCGTGACGGCACACAAGAAGATGTGGCACAACAAGCCTGCGAGGCCTACCTGAACTGGGACAAAACGGCCGATCTATACAGTTTGGCGGTGCGGAACTTGAATGCTCACCGCGAAACACTGGATGACATCCAGAAAATCGCCCATGTCGATGCCGGCCGCCGAATCGATTACGAACAGGCACTGGTCCGCACAGAAAATGCCGCATTGACGTTGCAACAGCGTAAAGCTGACCTGGCGCAAGCCATGCAAAGATTGCGGCGCTTTTGGCCTGACGAGATGGATGCGCGCCCCGTTGGTCTGGATTCCGTCCTCTCGGATACAGGTGCTTTAGGGCAAATTCCGATGAGCCTGTCAGCGGCCATGGATCGGGTCAGCGACGATCTACCCAGCGTCGCGCAATACAGGGCACAAGTGCAAGCCGCCGAAGCCGCCGTCAAAGTGGCCAAAGGTCAATACTGGCCCACACTGGATGCGGCCATGTCACGCCAATTCAACAGCAACACACTGCGCTTTGAGACCTTCACTCAACTTCAGATGAATGCTCCGTTGTTCACCGGAGGGGCCACCTCCGCCCTGGTCGAGGGCGCACAAGGTCAGTTGAAAGCCAGTCAGTTTGCTTTGGATGAAGCGCGCTTGCTGGCCCGAGAAAAAGCAGCACTGGCTTGGCAGGAATGGGCTTCCGCGCGTTCGCGTGCCGTTGTGGGCTCCTCTCAAGCCGATGTGGGTGACAAGGTAGTCGACGGGTACCGCCAACAGTTCCGCCTGGCTCGTCGCTCTTTGTTGGATTTGCTCAACATCCAGGCCGACTCTTTCAATTACCGCAGTGCAGCCCGGGCGGCCTTCCATGACGAGCGCCTGGCAAGAGTTCGCTTGTTGGCCGCCATCGGCGATCTGGCCAAACGCTTTGCATCCGAGCCAGGGCGTGTTGCGATATCCGCCAGCGATGCTCCGAACTGAATTCATGAACTGACCCATCCATGGCTGATTTGATCTCCTTCTTACCCAGCACTCAGGCGCCGCGCCCTGCGCCCACGGGCAACGATGTCATGGCTGACCCCATGCTGATGTGCTTGGCCATGGCAGCCAAACTGCTGGATCGCCCGGTGCACATGCAAGTGCTGCGAGCCGGCTTCGCCCTGGACGAACGCGGCCGGGTTCCACTGGCCGCCTATCCGGATCTGGCCCACAAACACGGACTGATGGCCGCTTGGTCACGCATCAAGATCGCCGAGATCCCCGCATATGTGCTGCCAGTCCTGATGCCTTTGATGGATGGCCGCGCCTGCGTACTGCGTGGCTTCGAAGGCAGCGATGCTGTCGTCATGTGGGCCCATACCGGTATGGAAAGCCACCGCATACCGGTCTCTGAATTGCAGGCACTGGCACGCCCTGAGGTCCTGGCGGTCAAAGTCACCCCCAAACGTCATGACCAGACTTTGACACCCATGCATGGCAAGGCCTTCAGCTGGTTTTGGGACACTTTGTGGCGTTTTCGTCACTTTTATGTGGAATCGATGGTCGCAACTGTCGTGGCCAATATTCTCACGTTGGCATCGGTCTTTTTCACCATGAACGTGTACGACCGTGTGGTGCCCACCCAGGCCTATTCCTCCTTGTGGACGCTGGCAATCGGCACCTCGATTGCGATCGTGATGGAGTTCATCATGCGCTGGCTCAAAGCCCGGCTGGTGGACCTGGGCGGCAAGAAGGCTGATTTGGCCATCAACGCCACATTGCTGCGAGAAATCATGGCTATCCGCCTGGAGCACCGCCCTCAGTCGGTCGGTATTTTTGCAAGTTCCATGCGCGACTTCGAATCGCTGCGCGACTTCTTCTCTTCCTCATCCTTGGTACTGCTGGCAGATATGCCATTCGTTCTGATGTACCTGGTGCTCATTGCTTTGGTGGCGGGCCCATTGGCTTTGGTCCCTGCGGCAGTGGTCCCCCTGCTTCTGGTCGTGGGCCTTTACTCGCAAAAGCCACTGATGAAGGCCATGCGCGAGAACATGAAGGAATCGGGCGACAAGCAAAGCGTACTGGTGGAGTCTGTGCTGAACCTGGAGTTGCTCAAGGCCCACAACGCAGAGAGTTATCTCCAACGTCGCTGGGAAATTTCCAATCTGGCCGGTGCCGATTCATACAAAAAAATCCGCAGCCTGACCAATTGGATCATGGGTCTGACGACCGCCATTCAGCAGTTGGTGACCGTGGTCATGGTCGTCGGTGGCGTGTACATGATCCACGCCAATCAATTGACTTTGGGTGGCCTGATTGCTGCCGTGATTTTGTCTGGACGCGCCATTTCACCATTGGCCAGCGTGATGTCTCTGGCTTCACGCTACCAGCAAGCAGTGACATCGCTGGAGACCCTGGACGGACTGATCAAGCGCCCACGCGATCGAATCCATGGCCGAAATTACGTCGTCCCAGAATCGATCGAAGGTCATCTTGAAGCGGAGTCTGTTGAATTTGCCTACCCTGGGCAGCACAAGATACCTGTGATCAAAAAAGTCTCGATGACGATCCCGGCAGGACAGAAAGTGGCCATGCTGGGACGCGTGGGCAGTGGCAAAAGTACTTTGCTGCGCCTGATGGCTGGTTTGTATGCACCATTGGCTGGCAACATTCGACTCGATGGCTTGGACATGCAGCAAATCGACCCCGCAGAAGTGCGTAACCGCATGGGTTATGTCGGCCAGGACCCCCAACTGTTCATGGGGACCTTGCGTGAAAACCTGGTCTTGTCCGACAGTTGGATCAACGACAGCCGGATTGCAGAAACCCTGAAATCTTTGGGCATTTACGACATCGTGGCCAATCACCCGCTGGGATTGGACATGCCCATCACAGAGGCTGGTGGCGGCCTGTCAGGCGGTCAGCGCCAATTGCTGTCCATTGCCCGAATGATGCTGCGCAACCCGCAACTGGTGTTCATGGATGAGCCCACGGCCAATATGGATCAAAACAGTGAAGCGCGTGTGATTGCCGTACTCAAGGAGTGGCTGCAAGGTCGCACCTTGTTGATGTCCACGCACCGTCCTCAATTGCTGGAGTGGGTGGATCACATCGCCGTGATCGATGCTGGGCAATGTGTCGCCATGGGTCCCAAACAGGAAATGATTGAGAAATTGTCACGGGGCATTGATGTCAATGCGCCACGTGCACAAGGAGCGGCAGCATGAGCGGCAAAACTTTTGGCAGCTCAGGATTTGGCATTGCCACGGTCGAAGAGGACGAACGCCGCGCCAGCAAAATCCTGGTCTGGGCCACAGGTGCCACCCTGGTGTTGGCCTTGGCCTGGGCCAGCTGGTTTCAGCTCGATGAAATCACCCGGGGGCAGGGCAAGGTGATCCCCTCCAGCCGAGAACAAGTCATTCAGAGTCTTGACACTGGCGTGCTCAGCGAAATGTTTGTGCGTGAGGGCAGTCCTGTCGAAAAAGATCAGATCCTGCTGCGCATCGACGACGCACGCTCTGGCGCGGTTTACCGCGAAGCCCATGAAAAATTCATGTCACTGTCAGCGCTGGCGGCCCGCTTGAAAGCAGAAGCCTACGGCACAGCGTTGATCTTTCCACCCGAAGTCCAACAAGAAACCGGACTGATTCAGCAAGAAACCCAGGCCTACAACGCACGTAAACGGGCCCTGTCAGAGTCACTGCGTTCGCTGGACATCTCCTTGTCTGCCGTGACGCGCGAGTTGAGCATGACAGAACCTTTGGTTCAGCAAGGCGTCATGTCCGAAGTGGAATTGCTTCGTTTGCGCCGCCAACAATCTGATCTGATGGGCCAGCGCGCCGAACGTCAAAACCGGTACCTGACCGATGCCAACAATGAATTGGTACGCGTGGCCTCAGAGTTGTCACAGACCAAGGAAAACGCCTCGGCTCGAGAAGATGCCTTCAAACGCACCACGATCCGATCACCCATGAAGGGCGTGGTCAAAAATGTACAAGTGACCACCGTCGGTGGTGTCATCCAGGCCGGCCAACCGATTTTGGAAATCGTGCCCACTGAAGACGAGATGTTGGTGGAAGCGTATGTGAAGCCCTCCGAGGTGGCCTTTCTGAAAGTCGGTCAAAAAGCCGTTGTCAAGCTGACGGCTTACGACTTCAATAAATACGGTGGACTCGATGGCGTACTGGAACACCTGAGTCCAGATACCTTGCGCGATGAACGCCAGAAAAAGCCCGGTAATCCGGTCGAGCTCGAAGAAGGTTTGTACCGGATCATTGTCCGCGTCAAAGAAACCGAAGGCATGCGCAACGGACTGAAGCTCACGCCCACACCCGGCATGACGGCCACGGTCGAAATCCGCACAGGCCAAAAGTCCGTTCTGGAATACCTTTTCCGCCCATTGCAAAACGTCACGCAAGCCCTGCGCGAACGATGAACAACCCACACACACAAAAATCCAGGAGCAACACCATGGGTGATGAACATTCTTCAATAGCCATGATGGATCCATCCATCGCTATGAAACGTCCTGTCGAAACCAAAGTAGCTCAATTTCTGAGCACAGCCGAGGCCGCTCGCATGCTGGGTTTGTCCACCACACTGGTGCAAACTTTGGTCGATCAGGGAGACCTCAAAGGCTGGAAGACACGCGGCGGTCATCGGCGGATCTCACTGGATTCCATCATGGACTATCAAAATGCATCGCGCAGCGCCATGGGCGTCGCGATCAAATCCATGATCAAGCCCCGCGTCACAGTGGTCGTTGAAACGGCCCAATTGATGAGCCAATTGATGGTCGCCAATGCTCAATGGAAATTTCCGGTGGAAGTCACATTCTTCGACTCCGTCACCGAAGCCTTGCTGGAGCTTTCCAGCAAGCGCCCTGACATGCTTGTTGTCGAAATGTCCATGCCGCGTGCCCAACAGGAAAAAACCTTGCAAGCTCTTGAGAACTTCAACAACCGCGGCCGCTCACCGCTGTCTGTGGTGCTGGTCACAGAAGAAAAAGACTTGTTGTCTACGGGTACAGCGGGCACTCCGAGCGCCATTCAAGTGGTGTCAGGCCCCATGTCGACCATCTGGATGCATGCCTACTTGACCGGCGTGGTCGCGTCATGCCAGATTTGAAATTCCAACCACCCAGCAGACCCTCAGCCTTGGTGCGCCAAGGGGGCGGGCCAGGTCATACCCGCACTTTGCAAAACGCCAACAGAGAAGCACTGCAACATTTGGGCTTACCCATCAATGCCAGTGGTGACCCCAAAGGTCGTGTTCTGCGCCAACTGCGTCTGGAACGCGGCATTGATCCATCTTTGCTCGCCACACAGGCCTGCATGTCTTTGTCGCAGTTGTATGAACTGGAAGATGGCGGCAATTCCCGCTTTTATTCTGACTCTTTACGTCGTCAAGCCGGTCGCCGTGTTGCACGTTTGCTCGGTCTTGATTGGGATCGCATGGAACAAGAAGAACGAAGCATGTCATACGCCCCATCCAATGTGGTCCCTTTGCAGCGCCCCATGGCACAAGCCGCCAGTACGGCACCGTTGCCCCCCGAAATTGTGGAAGTCAAAGTCCGCGTAGTACCAGAACAAAGCCCCGTCATCACCATGGAGATGGCTGCTTCACCATCAGCCATCGCTGTGCCAGATAGCCAGGCTGTTTCCATGGGCTTGGCCTCACCCGCCAGCGAAACCGTGCTCATCGATCCGCCGACCGTGCCTTACGCCACAACGTTGGCTGAACCCGAGAAACGTTCTTCAGGGTGGACAACGGTGATCACACTGATGCTGGTGACTGCTGCAGGCGCAGCCGCTGCCTATGCCTTCGTGGAATACAGTCCATACCGCCTGTACTGGCCCTGGTGATGTACTGCTGAACGATTGGCTGCATCGCAAACAAAAACGCCACCGCGAAGGGTGGCGAACTTAAGTTTGGTGCGGCTGGCGGGGGCAAAAGATGTGCTCGCCAAGGTACGCGGTCTAGCGTGTTGAAGTGCTTCCCATTTGAGAAACCCGGAGAGAAACCCCTTCTCCAATCTATGTGCATAGCAAAGAGGTCGTCACTTACATAACTAGAATTTAAGTTGTAAAATTTGCATCTAATTGAATTTGCAATCAAATTCGCTGTTAATTTTAATAACCGCATGCCTCGACACAGGGACACAACACGAGACAAAAGATGGCAAAACAACGCAGTTACAAAGTTGACTTCTACTGTGTAGAGCATCAAGAAGTAAGCACGCACAGCTTGCTTTCGGATTTTCTGGAGCAGCATCTTAATGGGCATGCGCCTGCTCACACCCTGCCCGGCGACCCAGACGTCAAATATCAAATTCGGAGTATTAAGAAGAACGCCACTGGAAAAATTTACCGAGGCGTATTTGGCAAACTTCGCCATGATGGCACCCCTGAACAAGCAACCGAAGATGGCGAAGAATCAGATGTTGAGCTAAAGCCGGGTCACGGTTTGGTCGAAAAAATCATTTTTTATTTTACAAAGATATCAATCTTTTAGCCTTCCAGAGAAACAGAAGTGCTGGCAGAAATAGTCACTTACAAGCCTACCTAAATACTCCGACGTATAACCACATTACCCTAGTACCTGTACTTGAACGCGACAGTTATACGAAATTATTGACGGGAGGAAAAGTCAAGAAGTTGGAGATATCCCTCAAGAAACCCGCCTTTTCTCTGAATGAGGAGGACGCTCTGTTGACTGACTGTGTGAGATTATTTACAGATTCAGATGCTGGGCGAGTCAAACTTGTCCTAAGTGCAGAAATCGGGGGAAGTCTTAAAGACACAGTCAAAGATGCGGCTGTTACTCTTGCAAAGTTCAGTCGGACTAAAATTGCTCGCGCAACCATGGCAGCAGATGATGAAATAGTTGATTTGATGTTAGATCGAGTTGTCAGCACCATCACAGTTGATTTGCAAGACAATGGCAGAGCACACCCAAACGATTTATTTAAGGGACTTGCGCAAGCGAAGGATGACTGTGCGTCAGAACTCCAGGCTTTCTTCAATCCCTAAAAGACATTGGCTGTGGCTTTTAGGCTGCTCCCTGGCGGGCATAGATTTGGCTCTCATGATATGGCCATCAAACAATGCTGTCGCAAGCGATAAGTGGCAAACCTATGCAAGTGCCCTCGCTTCCGTATCTGCAACGATGGTCGGCCTAACTGTTGCTGTATCAGCTGTGTTGTACGCGTTGATCAACACCTCTCTCTTAAGCTTTCTGCAACGAGTTGGTGCGCTTAATCGGTTGCTGTTTGATTTAATGGCTTGTGCAACTCTTTGGTTATGCAGCCTGCTACTTGGATTACTAGGCGCCCTCCCAGAGGTTGGATGGGCCAATGGATGCTTGATGTGGGGTACTGGCACAGCCATTTCTGGCGTGCTCTATTTCATACCAATTGGATATGCAATGTGGCTTCTTCTGACCAACTCTGGAAAACAGGGCTCGTCAGCGCAGCAACATAACTTCCATGAGAAATCAGACCCTTTCTAGTTAGGGGATTTTTCTATCCAGACCTGACAACGTGTCTATCACTCCATCAGATCTAATGTGGTGCCGTTGCCCCTTTCAGCGGCAGAAGGCTTCGGAGGTCGGGGTCAATTAACTGTTTGCAGGATGAGTGTCGCGCTTGTCAGATGCTGATCTCAGTCCGTCCAACGATTTTTATGCCCTTCGTCGCTGCATTCCTGGCCCCAAGCTTCAACGATCACGCTTGCATGCTGCAAAAAGCCACATCGCTTAAAAATATTTTTAAAATAAATTTGTCTGCGCAAGTTCTCACGCGCAACAGAAACCGCTTTGCGAAAAATTTACAGCCAGCGATCAAAAGACGGTTTTGCCACCTGTTGAAAACCCGTGCGTCAGCGATAACCGCTTGCATGTTCGTTGAAATGTGGTCTACACTTCTTCCATGCCGTCGCTGATTTGATTCGTTCAAACAGCTTGCAGCACGGACAGGGGTATCGAACTCCGCTCAGCCTTTCAATTACTGGGGGGTGCGGGCGTAGTTCGATTTTTTGTTTCTGCCGCACCCTCTTTGCCGAGCAAGGAGCACCAAATGGCAAAGATTTTTCGGCCGAACCAGGCCACGCCTCAGACCCCTGAGGATGTTTTCATGACCACCGCTCAAATTCGGAAACAGTACAAGGTTACTGATCCCGAAATTCGTGAGCTGGAGCGCAAGGGTTTCCTGACCCACTTTTTCATCGATCGCAAAGCGAAGCGTTACTGGCGCGCTGATGTGGCAGCGGGCGTTCACGCTTTCGTCAACGATTTGCCTGCGCCGTCGCCGACCTACAAGCATCGCGCGTCGATCAACTGGGAGGTTTGACAATGTGCCTCCAAGAAAATTCGACGACGCTGTTGTCGGCAGAAACCATCGTGTCCCGCTTTGAAATCGGTCACACGACCTTGTACAAGTGGGTGGCCGACGGCCAACTCCCCGCGATTCGCTTTTCTAAGCGCCTCGTGCGGTACCGTCTCAGCGATTTGGAAAAACTGATCGCTGCGAATCAGGGTGGAGACCAGCCATGACTTCGACCTTGAACGCCATGAAGTCGGCCAAGCGCTGGCTCCTTCACCTCAACAAAAAACCGTACTACGCAGCCAGCCTGTTGCCTCGGGGCATAACGGACAGCCCGGAAGATCTGCGCCAGCTTGTCGATTATGCTGAAGCGGTGGCGTTGCAGAAACGCCACCAACGCAACAGCAAGGTCGCCGACTTCAGCCTTGGCTTCGCCCTCGGCCCCGATGGTGAAGGCGGCTTCTGGCAAGGCATTGACCTCGATAAGGTTGATGAAAATGGCTTGACCGGACTCGTACCGGCCTTGCCCGGTTACGTTGAACGCTCGCCCAGTGGCAAAGGTGTGCATGCCATTGGATACGGCCAACAGTTTGCCGCGCGCACCAATCGCGGTAAGGGCATCGAGTTCTACTGCCAAGGCCGTTACTTCACTTTCACAGGGAACGTGATCCGCGATGCCGAGCTGACTGATTTGTCGGCCTACATCGAGACTACTTTTGGGGGATCTAGCCCTGACCACCTCACGCCTGCGAATTCGCGGCGTGAGCGTCAAGAAGCCGAGATCGTGACCGAGTTGGAGTTGAAGGACTTGCGTCAGGCCTTGTCCTTCATGGATGCAGATGATCGGTTTGTTTATGCCAACGAAGCGGGCATGGCCCTCAAGACCCTGCCCAACGATCTTGGCAAGCTCATCTGGCTGGAGTGGGCAGCCACCAGCAAAAAGTTCGATCCAGCTCAAGCCGAGAAGGACTGGCGGTCTTTCAACCCGACGCAAACCCACTGGCGCCACATTTTTAACCTGAGCAAGCACATGAAAACCGAGAAGCCTCACGACGACCACGAGCCGGTGGATTTCTTCAAGACCATCGAACCCTGCGATTTCAATGTCAAGGAATGCTTCCCTGAAGTCATTGCAACCTGGGCGAACACCCACAGTGCAAGCTCAGGGCTTCAAGCCTTCAGTTATGCCTGTTCTGCCTTGCCGGTACTCGCTGCAGCGACGAACCGCTCGGTTCACATCAACCTCAGCGGCAGCCACAGCGCCCCCATCATCCTTTGGACGGCTTTGGTCGGTGCGACGGGCAGTGGTAAATCCCCAGCGATGAATGCAGCACACCGTCCATTGTCAAACCTCAACGCAGCAAAAGTTAGTCAAGCGATTGGGTTGCTGAAAAAGGGCGACGGCAAAAACAGCGTGCCCTCTTTGCGCTACGTGTGTGATGCCACGCCGGAGGCACTGACCAGCTCTCTCGGCACTTCCCCAGGTCACCGGATGCTGGTGCACCTGGATGAGGGCAGCAGCTGGCTCAATGACATGGGCCGATACACCAACAAAGGCAATAGTGAACGGGCCACTTACCTGACTGCATGGTTGGGCCAGAAGAACCACATGGTCACTCGCATCACGCGCGGTGTCGAGTTGATTCCTGAATTGGGCATCAGCATGCTGTACGGCATTACTCCGAACAAGATCCGGGAAGGCTACAAAGAAGCCAGTGCTGAAGGCCTCTTGGGTCGAACCATGCTGTTTTTGATAGACCGCAAATACCGCACCACCCCTGACCAAGGGCTCGAACCGCAGCTTGAGATTGTCAACAAGGCCTACGCGCAGCTGGTGGAACAGCTGACCCACTTCCAAGAATGCGAAATTCGCCTGAGCGCTGAAGCGGCTCACATCTACGGCTTGCGCCGGGATGCCCTCAACGAGCACGCTGCGATCCTTGAGGAGTCACACCCCGGACTGGCGGGCATGCTTGCCAAAGCTGCGGAAAACATGGGTCGAGTAGCTGGCCTCTACGCTCTGTGCCGCGTGGCGGGCCACCTGCCCCGCGAAGCGCTCCAAGTGGAGTCGTCCGACATGAAGATGGCGGCCCAATTCATGGACTTAGCCCTCAGTCATGCCAATTCAGCTTACACGGGCCTGCTCGCCTCGGACGAAATCAGCAAAATTGTTCGAGCTTGCGCCTTGAAAATTCTGCGCTTGCAGATTTCGAAGCCGAGTCTGCACGAAGTCACGCGCGACCAGTTCATGAGGGTTAGGCAATTCGCGGATGCAGATCGGGCGATTCAGAACTTAGCGATTGAGCGCTTAGGCATCTACCACTGGTTATTGGAAGATGCCTCTCAGCGTCGTCAATATGGTCCTCGTTTTGGCGATGGTACGAAATGGACGGTGAACCGCCTGCTCTTTGATGGCCGGTTCAGCTGCATCGCAGCGGCGAGTCGAGTGGAGGCGAATGCCATTCATGAAACGCTGAAGGCTTTAGGCAAACACACGACCTAAGACTATTCCCCTTATCCCCCTTGTGTGAGAAGAGAAATTGAATTTTTAATTTCAATTTCTTCCATCAATCAAATTTCTAGGGGGATAAGGGGCAGAGGATGCAACACATGATTCCCACCCAGACCGAATGGCAATGGCTTTGCCTTCGGACAATTGCCACCGAAAATTTTTGCACCTGCTGGCACCGTCCATGCGGGGCGATAACCAATAACTGCGAACCATGCTGACCGACACCACCATTCGACAACTGCGGCCTGAGCCACCCAAAACCAAAAAACTTCATGATGGCGGGCGCAACGGCTTGCACATTCTTTGCCATCCCAGTGGACGCAAAGTCTTCGCTGTCAGGTACTCACACCCCGTCACACGCAAAGAACAGACACTGACCATTGGCGAGTATCCTCACGTCAGTCTCCAGATGGCGCGAAAACGTGCCGAAACGGCACGCGGACTGCGTGTACTAGGGGTTGACCCACGAGAGGTTGAAAAACGCGAGAAAGAAGCGTTTCGTGCCGCAGCGGAGGACACCTTCGAGCAGCTTGGCACCGAGTGGATGAAAGTTCGCGGTGCTCGGTGGTCTGACGTCTACCGCAACAAGATTCGCACCATGCTGGAGCGTCACCTGTATCCTGCCATCGGCAAAACGCCCATCACCCAGATCAGCGCACCGCTGCTGCTGTCCCTGCTGCGCCCCATCGAAGAATGCGGCAAGACCGACTTGGCTCATACCCTGTTGCAACAAGCGGCTGCAATTTTCCGGTTTGCAATTGCTACCGGCAAGGCAGTCAGCGATCCTGCAGCCGCACTGCGCGGCGCATTGGCTCCGCATCGGGAAAAGAATTTTAATGCCATCACAACGCCTGAGGAATTTGCCGAGCTACTTCGGGCCATAGACAGCTATCAGGGCGAATACACCACCAAGGCGGCTCTGGAGTTCACCATGTTGACCTTCCAACGCAGTCAGTCGATCAGGCTGGCGAAATGGGAGCAAATCGATTGGACCAACAAGCTGTGGCGCATCCCTGCCGAGATCATGAAGATGAAGGAGCCGCACCTTGTTCCTCTGTCCACACAAGCACTTGACATGCTGCGAGCATTGCACCCGGTCACAAGTCATTCTGACTTCATCTTCCCGTGCCTGTTTAGCCGCTCCAAACCGATCAGCGAAAACACCATGCTGTACGCACTGGTTCGGCTGGGCTACCGTGGTCGCATGACGGTGCACGGTTTTCGGTCTACGGCGTCAACGCTGCTCAACGAAAACGGCCACCACCCTGACGTCATCGAGGCCGCACTTGCGCATGTGCGCGGTGATATTCGTTCGATTTACAACCGCGCCAAATACCTGCCTGAACGTATCAAGCTGTACCAGTGGTGGGCGGACTATGTGGACACATTGCGCGAGCCAATTGCTCAAGAATTAAGCTGCCTCAACGACCGTAATAAACTCAGTTAGACGACTGCTTCGCAGCGATTGCGGACAACGGCACTGACACGTTGGAAGACCCATGCCGGCCAGAAGCTGTAGATGGAGCCACTAGTCGCATAGCGTACATTGCTCTCCATTTTCCATGGTCGCGTATCCTTAATTTGAGGATCGCGCACCGCTTGGAGTTCGGTGCATGGAGTTTGTATCGCTACAACAGACGTATACGAGGGAAGAACAATATGGACAAGAGTGGTAGCAAGGCAACGCAAGACGCTTTTGAAATAAACCGCTCCCCTATTTTCTGTGGTGTAACGGGGTTGGTGCTTCCAGTTGACTTGTTTGAATTGATGACAGGCATTATTTTGCGGAAGACGTATGCGCACATCATGGCCCCTTTCCTGATGGCTTTCAAACAGCCTGAGCGCCCTGGACAACACCATCAGGGCCCCTTAAAAGTCTTGCAGCCCGGAGGCTTTGATATCCTGACGGAAGTCGAGCTCAGTGAGGAAGCTGACGCATTGGGGTTTGATCGTCTCAATGCGGTATGGTTCTCAGTCGCGATGTTACGCCTTAGAGTTGGCCAACCATTTCAAGCTGCAGTAATAGCCGACCACCCGTACTCGTCAATAGCTGCGGCTACCGATGAAGCACATATCCGCCCTGTTGAATTGAACCGAAACTTGTTAACAACCTCACCCTGGCGAGAAGTGACCATTGAGGATTTGGGTTGGGTGCGGCAACATCTGCGGGCAGCGGCTGAGTTGATGAAGCACGCCGAGTTCAATCGGGCGTTTCAAACAATTGATAGCGCGACGCTAGTTAACAATCCGGGCGCTGGAATAGTCATTGCTTGGGCCGCTATTGAGACACTGGTTCGACCAGGCTCATTCGACATTACCAAGAGGCTTGCCAAAGCACTGGCGACCTTTTTACATTCGCCCGGACCCGGGCGAGACAAAGCATACTCCGAGATCAAAGCAAGCTATGCCACTCGTGGTGGTGCGGTCCATGCTGGCCACGTGCCTGATCAAGAGCAATTTCATGGCGCATTCGATCTGGCACGAAGCGCATTACGGTCAACGATTGAAAAAGCTGCATTGCCCGACATTGATGATTTACTGGAACGATGGAAGAGTAGAACCTAATCACATCGCTGAGTTTCTGTTTTCGCAGGAAACGATCTCTGCAACAGGGCGGTCTCTAACAGTGAGAAGCCGACAACAATGGCCTGCTTCCAGCCTCAAGCAGTCCTCGCTTAAATCGAGGACCCGCTCCTGTTCAGAGAAAGGCATTTCTTACCGCTGAAACCCAACGAAACGCCAAGCAAACTGTCCTTCCGACCAACCCCAAGGGGCTTGGCTAGGTGGTCTTCATTTCATTCCTACTCAGCGTTTTTACGCTTAAACCGCAAACTGGGCTGTTCACGGTATGTCGTCTCGTATGGCTCAGAATAGAAAGGTAAAAACGGCATGTTTTGCACCCTACTCATGATGCTCTTGGCACCGATTGCTTCTTTGATCATGTCGCCCCGCGAAATATAGCCAGCACCCCCTACCACCTGCGTGCCATCCTCAAAGTAGACGTTCAAACGATAGCTGGCTTCACCCTCCGTGATCCATTTATAAACGAACGTCTCACCTCGGTTCAGGTTCTGTGCGATTCGCGCTTGCTGCTCCGCTATCCCACTAAAGGATATTTCGATGTACTTTATGGGCTCGGGACCAGCGTTCGTAATCTCAACAGTGGTGATTGGTTGTAGCCACTCGTTGAAGCTTGCCGTCAATGAACCAGCAAAAAAGACAATCAGGAAATACAGTACAGCTTTGGTTTTTTTCATTGTTTTCCCAGCTCGGCGACTTCCACCTTAACTCGCATATACACAGCATTTGCAACTTCAAGATGCCGCGCATCAACATCCACCACAACCCGCTTAAGCTGAGTCTGGTGCCTTGCTTGCTCTACCTGCTGTAAGCATTGCGTGAACGCAGCAACCGGAAACGCCTCAACAACAAAAGCAAAGTGAGTCATGCACAGAGATTCACACCGTTCAGCGTCTGCAGTGGCGAGAATCTGCTCAGTTGCGTTCGGTTCGCTTTCCCAGCGCTCAGTCTTGGTAGTTGTGATGACAAATGGCTTTTCGTCACCATGCGAGATCACCCTAAATTTTTCCCCCTCGTGCATGTATGCACACTTGCGAAAGTGCTCACGATCAAGGCCAAGCTGTGACAGCACCGCTCTCATAGGCGTAAGAACTTCCATGTCATAGGTGCAGGAGACTGCATCGGTTTTCGCTACCTGGTATGACGCGTACATCACGGGACGAATTACGACTTCCATTGCACGCTCTTTCTCTGTTCTTCCCAGATCAATTCTTTGACCAAGAGGACTTCATCGTGGACAGATGTGGCGTGCAATGCGGTTTGGTCTGCCCGTTGCTGTAGTCGCTGCACGGCCCATCCTAAAACTGCGCTCACATAGGCTGAGCATGTCACGCCAACAACAGCCGTCGAACCGCCTAATAGCCAAGTCATACCGAACACAATCAACGCCAATAAAGCGGCGTGGACCAGGAAGGCAATCAGCAATACTACCCACGCGTTCGCACTGGTTTCTTTATTGGCTCTGCGCATCCTGTGCAGTTCCTCCTGCACATCATCGAAGTAAGAGTTATAGGACATGATTCTTGCTATATCACGCCACCCTGCGGAAGCACCACCTGCCAAGCATCCATAGGCCACGTATTGCGTAAGCTGCTACTACGATCAGCCCTGTTATCAGCAACGACATGACCGGCCAGACTGTCTTGTTCACACCATTGAGTGCTAGCTCCCGATCTGTCGTCAAGGTAGGTTCCACTGCATAGAGCTGAAGGTACCCCAACACAATCAGTACAAGATTGGCAGCTATATAGGTAATAAGCGTTTTTTTTGTGAAAATTCATAGCATTGAAATTTTCGTCGCTTCAGGATTCACACCGGCTCAGGTTGGTTATGTGGCCCTTCTTAATCAGCCACCTCTGTATTTCATTGCCATGCTGATGAGACATCACTGCACCAATCGCTCGGTCAGGAATTACGTGGAACCCACCTTCTTTCTCCGCCCCCTGCGTGACCCCCCAGAGTTGCAGCTTCCGGATCAGTACCAAATGGATGTTCCCTGTCTGGGCACGAGGAATTAGCACCTCACGAAGAAATTTCTGAGCCTGCCAAACACTAGGTAAGCCTGCCGCTTTCCTTTTTGTCGCTGCGTTCATATTTGCCGACGCATATGGGCAGATGTTAAACACGGCCACCATCATCCTCAGTTCTTCCAGCGGTATGCCAATAGGCCTGAAAATAGGCTGGTAGAACCTATCAAATGTTGACGGTAATGGCTCCTCGCCTGAGCGCATTTCCTGTGCCAACTCATTCACTTTCACGGTGTCAGCCGTGTAGCCATCGCTCGGGTTAGCCAAGCAGATCACCACCTTCGCTTTGTCTAACGGCCCATCAAACGGACATGGCAGCAGCTCGTGGTTAAAGGGTGAATTGCCATTCGCCAAATAAGTGGCATCGTCAGGGTGAATTTTGTTTCGCCCACACCTTGCCCAATAGCGATGGAAGTCTGATCCTAGATACATGAATCAATTCTGCCGTATATATACGGCAATTTCTACCAGTCCATGCATGAACCTTGCTCAAATTATTGGGCAATTAACTTGGACATAGATCAGGCATTCGGACTAGCGCTTCGCAGCCTGCGAACAAAACGCAAATGGAGCCAAACCGATCTGGCCTTGCGTGCCGCTGTTGACCGTAACTACATTTCTCTTATTGAACTCGGCAAAAGCAGTCCAAGCCTTGGCATGGTTTACCGTCTTTGCGATGCGCTGGACGTGCGGCCAGCCGATGTTCTCAAGGAAGTTGATAAACGAATGGCCCACGAGCCCGGCACTAAATAGCGCCCTTTGCGCAGCAATACGCGCGGGCGCGCTCGCGCGAAGCAGACTCCCAGCGAAACGCTGAAGGCCTCACTACTCATAGCTTTGCAGCAAGTTGCCGGGTTTGGACTTGACCAAGATAGCCCTCAAACCCGTCGAGAAACCCGATTCCAAACCCGCTGGACGGCGTTCGATCACGAAGCACCGCGTGGTTAAAAAGTGTGTAAACCCCTGTCGCACATACCTTTTTCCACAAACAAAAACGCCACCGCGAAGGGTGGCGAACTTAAGTTTGGTGCGGCTGGCGGGGATCGAACCCACGACCCTTGGCTTCGGAGGCCAATACTCTATCCACTGAGCTACAGCCGCATTGCTGTTGGTAAGTCGGATTATCTCACGGCCAGCTCTTTCACTTTGGTTTGCAAGCTCTGTGAAGGTTGGACCGCTATAATGCCCGGTTGATTCCGGTCAATCCATCAGGCCCCCTGGGCC
>JACCDQ011495096.1_pt1 | contig 62399 bp, 52 predicted proteins | sample 7446031 | NCBI WGS metagenome assembly JACCDQ01 (sample SAMN15323442, study PRJNA562643) | freshwater metagenome | isolation source: river surface water | place: USA:Blue River Watershed | collected 2017-08-17
GAATTCAATTAGGATTGAAACAATTAAACGCTCACCCATGGGATGCTTTAGATGCTAATTTAACTGTTGGGGATAAAGTAAAAGGTAAAGTAGTTGTAATCGCTGATTACGGTGCATTTATCGAAGTGGCTGAAGGTGTTGAAGGTTTAATTCACGTTTCTGAAATGTCTTGGTCAACTCACTTACGTTCTGCTCAAGATTTCGTAAAAGTGGGTGATATTGTAGAAGGAGTTATTTTAACTTTGGATAGAGATGATCGTAAGATGTCTTTAGGTATCAAACAATTGACTCAAGATCCATGGACTGATATTACTTCTAAATACCCAGTAGGTTCTAAACATACAGGTATCGTTAGAAACTTTACAAACTTTGGTATTTTCGTAGAATTAGAAGAAGGAATTGACGGATTGATTTATATTTCTGACCTTTCTTGGACTAAGAAAATCAAACACCCATCTGAATTTGTAAATGTAGGTGAAAAATTAGACGTAGTGGTATTAGAATTAGATGTTGAAGGACGTAAATTATCTTTAGGTCACAAACAAACTACTCCTAATCCTTGGGATCAATACGAAGATTCTTTTGCTGTAGGAACTATCCACACAGGAGAGATTTCTGAAATCGTTGACAAAGGTGCTACTGTAGAATTTGGAGATGATATCGTTGCTTTCATTCCTACTCGTCATTTAGAAAAAGAAGACGGTAAAAAATTGAAAAAAGGAGAATCTGCTGATTTCAAAGTAATTGAATTCAATAAAGAATTCAAAAGAGTAGTTGCTTCTCACACTGCTATCTTCCGTGAAGAAGAAGAGAAAAATGTGAAAGCTGTTACTGAAACTACTTCTGCGGCATCTACTAATGCACCAGCTGCAACTTTAGGAGATAACAATGATGTATTAGCTGCTTTGAAAGCTAAAATGGAAAAAACAGAGAAAAAATAATTCTCAGTTTCTTTTAATAAATTCAAAAGCCTCACAATTGTGAGGCTTTTTTTATCAATTGTTGTTGGTGTAATATTACAACAAAATAAAAACCCCTAAATCAATAAAAATTTAGGGGTTTATTCTCTTTGTAACACTGTTATAATTTCTATCTCAAAACTGCACCCAGTTCTGTTTCAAAATTCTTTTGTAGTTTAGTCATTATTTTGTCAATCTGCTCGTCTGTTAATGTTTTAGAGCTATCTTGAATACTGAAACTTAACGCATATGATTTTTTGCCTTCAGGTAAATTTTGACCTTCATATACATCAAATAAATCAATGTTTTTTAGCAATGATTTTTCTGTTTGTTTTGCAATTGTATAAATACTTTCGTAAGTCACTGTTTGGTCAATTAACAATGCTAAATCTCTACGAACTTCCGGATACTTTGGAATTTCGGTGAATTTAATTTTATTTGAAATTAATTTCAAAATAGCAGCCCAATTGAAATCAGCAAAAAACACTTCTTGTTTGATACCAAAGTGTTTTAAAATGGATTTTTTTACAACTCCTATTTCAACAATGGTATCTTTCCCTATGCTGATGGCAATTCCTTCAGAAAACACGTCGGATGTTAATGGTTGATTCTGTATTTTTTGGATTCCCAATCGTTCTAACACCGCATTGACATACCCTTTAAACAAATAGAAATCAGTTGGTTTTTGACTTGCTGTCCACGTTTCTTGATTTCTATTTCCTGTTAGGAATAGTGTTAAATGTTTTTGCTCTTCATATCCTGAAGGGAAGTTGTGATAGGATTTCCCGAATTCAAATAATTTTAAATCAGTGTTTTTTCTATTGATATTGTACGAAATCGCCTCTAATCCAGAAAACAGTAAAGATTGGCGCATGGTTGCTAAATCACTACTTAAAGGGTTTAGCATGCTTACATTATGTTCTTCTTTCAACATTTCTGAAAGTTGAATGTAGTTAGCTGTTGTCAATGAGTTGGCCATCATTTCGTGAAATCCTTGCGAATTCAATTGTGTGGCCACTACATTTTGGATTTTGTAATCTTCCGTTCTTGGAGAATTGGCAACTGTTGCATTAACCTTGTTGGAGAATTTGATGTTGTTGTAACCGTAAACTCTTAAAATTTCTTCAATAACATCGATTTCGCGTTGTACATCTACTCGATAAGCTGGAATGGTTAAGCCTAATCCAGAATCTGAAACACTATTTACTTTTATGTCAAGAGAGACTAATATTTTTTTGATAGTGTCTTTAGGGATTTCTTGACCAATAATTTTGGTGACTTTATTAAAGTTTAGAAAAACACTAAAATCCTCTACTTTTTTAGGATATACGTCGATTACATCAGATGTGATTTCACCACCTGCTACTTCTTGAATTAATAATGCTGCACGTTTTAAGGCATATTCGGTAATCGAAGGATCGATTCCTCTTTCAAATCGGAATGATGCATCGGTGCTTAATTGGTGTCTTTTGGCAGTTTTACGTATACTTACCGGATTGAAATAAGCACTTTCTAAGAAAATAGCATTGGTGCTTTCTGAAACTCCTGATTCTTTACCTCCAAAGACTCCTGCTATACACAAAGGACCTTTCTCATCACAAATCATAATGTCTTCTTCGTGCAAACTTCTTTCTACCTCATCAAGTGTAGTAAACTTAGTACCTGAAGGAACTGTTTTTACAATTACTTTACCGCTAATTTTAGCTGCATCAAAGGCGTGAAGTGGTTGTCCTAATTCGTGTAATACATAATTAGTTACGTCAACGATATTGTTTTTTGGATTTAATCCAATGGCTTTCAAACGGTTTTGTAACCAGGTAGGTGATGGTTTTACCGTAATTCCTGAAATAGTTACTCCACAATATCTAGGAACCAATTTGCTATCTTTTACGTCGATATCAATTTTTAATGTACGTTTATCTACTCTAAACTTACTTACAGAAGGAGTAATTAATTCTACATGAGTACCTTTTTGAAGCATTCCGGCTCGTAAATCACGTGCGGTACCAAGGTGACTCATGGCATCGGCACGATTTGGAGTTAATCCAATTTCAAATACTTCGTCATTTTCAATTTTAAAAACGGTAGCAGCAGGAGTTCCAGGTTGCAATGATTCGTCTAGCACCATAATCCCCTCGTGGCTAGTACCAAGACCGATTTCATCTTCAGCACAAATCATTCCGTGACTTTCTTGTCCACGAATTTTTCCTTTTTTTATTGTAAATGCTTCTCCTTCTTTGTCGTATAGAATAGTTCCGATAGTGGCTACAGGTACTTTTTGTCCAGCAGCAACATTAGTAGCGCCACATACAATTTGAACAGGAGTTCCATCGCCTAAATCTACTGTTGTGATTTTTAATCGGTCAGCATCTGGGTGAGGTGCACAAGTTAAAACGTGTCCAACCACAATTCCCTCTAAACCTCCTTTTACAGATTGGTATTTTTCAACCACTTCTACTTCCAAACCTAAGTCGGTCAATAAAGCTGAAGTTTCTTCTGATTGCCAATCGATTTTGATGAATTGTTTAAGCCAGTTATATGATATTTTCATTGTGAATTTTTTTCAGGTTTGCAAATATACGCATTGCAGATTGGAGTAGGAAACAAAATTTTTAATTTTTAAATCCTTAATTTATATAAATTATATCCAATGAATCTCCTGCTTTTCGATAATTAGTGTTCCTTTTTAAGAAAAGGAATTAACCCCTCAAAATACACTTTTTGATCGTCATAAAAGTCCATGTGACTCCCTTTTGGGCAATACAAATAAGTCCCATTTTGAACTAATTTTGACATTTCTTCCATGTGTTTAGGATCCATAGTGTCATATTTAGCTCCAATGACTAGAGTAGGAATAGTGATGTTTTTTAAATCTGCTTTTCTATCCCATTTCTCTAATTTTCCAGATATTCCAAATTCACTCGGGCCTTGCATTGTTACGTATAAGGATTGGTTTAGTTTAGCAAGTGAACGATTGACTGGTTCTGGCCAATCTTTTGAAGGAAAACGAAGAATGTGTTTTTCGTAGAAATTAGGAAGTAATAATTCCATGTATCTTGGGTTTGAAAAATCTTTGGCCTTTTCAATTTGGTTGAGTTCTGCTACTACTTTTGGGTCCATTTGCTTGGCTAACACTTCATCAGCATATTTCCCATATTCAGGACAGCTTGACATCATGTTAGAAATAATTAAGCCTTTCATAGTATGTTGGTATTTCAACGCATATTCCATTGCTAAAATACCGCCCCAAGAATGACCTAACAAATAAAAATTGGAAGCATCTAGATGCAATGCCTTTCTAACTTGTTCGACTTCTTCTACATAGCGTCCTAAATCCCAAAGTGCTACATCATTCGGATTATCAGAGTTGCCACAACCCAATTGGTCGTAATAAATAATTTCAATACCTTCTGCAGGTAAAAAGTTTTCAAAACACTCAAAATACTCGTGAGTTGCACCTGGCCCACCGTTAAGAAGTAATACTTTTATTTTTGGATTATTTCCAATGCGTTTGGTCCATACATTAAAAGTACCTTTCGGAGTGGTGATTGGGATCACTTTTACTCCTCCCGTTTGAATACTATCTTTTGTTTTTTGAAAATAAAGATCTTTATTTTGTGAGTTCTCTTTATAGCAGGAAGCTAAAAATAAAACTGAAATAACAACTAAAATTTTGAAAATAATTTTCATGTAGTTAAGTATAAAATTTATAATATTTCTTCGATATGTTTTTTAATATTTTCTGTAATTTTTTTGGTTGGCAAATCATTAGCATCTTCACCGAAAGGATCTTCGATTTCCTCTGCAATTAATTCTAAACTAGCTAAAACATAGAATATAAAAACCACAACTGGAATAACATAATACCCCAAACTGAATACATAACCAAATGGTAATGTTAATACATAAATAAAAATAAACTTCTTAATAAATGCGCTGTACGAATATGGTATTGGAGTATTTTTAATTCGTTCACAAGCACCACAAATATCTGTAAAAGATTGTAATTCTGCATTGAGAACAATGAGTTGATCCCCTGATATTTTATTTGAAATATATAAATTATTTACTTTCATAAACAATTTATTGGCTACTTGGTTTGGACGGTGTTTATGATGGTCAATTTCTAAATCTAAATCGTCAAATAATTGTTTTCCTGTATCACTATCATTCAAATGTTTTCTTAGGATATTGGCATAATGTGGAATCATTTTTTTGAAATAATCCCGATCATTATTATCAACCAATATGGCATTGATTTTGAGGGCTAAATTTCGGCTATTATTAACTAAACTGCCCCATAATTTTCTTCCTTCCCACCAACGATCATAAGCAGTATTTGTTCGGTAGGCGAGTAATAAAGAAATTACAAACCCTAACATTCCGTGCATCATTGAAATATTTTTGACATGACTTTCTTCAGGTAAGTGCCAATATTCAATTTCAAAATAAGCGATGATTCCCGAATATATTGCTATAATAACCATCATTGGTATTAATTTTCTAAAGGTATCTGCTCTACTTAACTGAAATATAAAACTAATCCAATCTTTTGGGTTGTATGATGTCATTTAATTCCTAATTAAGATTAATAGTTCCTGCCAATTCTTTTAAAGCAATTTCAGATAATTTAGCTTGAAACTGCGCATTACTGTTACGCACTTTCGCATTCACATAATTCAATTGTGCCGTTCTAAATTCTAAGGTAGTAATCGTTCCAATTTTAAATTTATCTAAGGTAATTGCTAAATTTTGTTTGGCTATTGCTTCATTTTTTTCTTCCAAACTAATTAATTCTAGATTAGTGGTGTAGGTTTGAAATGAAGTCGCTAATTGCGATTGTAACGCTAATTTTTGCTCCTCAACAATTAACTTTGAATTGTCAATTTGAATATGCGCTATTTTTTCATTTCTGTTCTGTGCTAATCCGTCAAATATATTTAAAGCGGCACTAAATCCATAATTAAATCCTTTGGCTGATGTAGCTGTAGCAAATCCTAAACTAGCTTGGGTACTGGATAAGTTGTAACCTGTACTCAATTTTAGACTTGGATAGCGATTGGCTTTAACTTGTTTTAATTGGAGTTCAGCTACTTTTAAAGCAATAATTTGGGCTTCTAGTTGGGGGTTTTGCTTTTCAGCTAAAGCAGTTAATTCATTCAGCGTTAAATCAGCATCAACTTTGATGGTGTCAATTACTTTAAATTCTGTTTTTGTATCTCGAGCTAAAATTTGATTGAACAAAATTTTAGTATTGGCATACAAATCTTTTTGTCTAAGTAGCGCCACTTTATCTGTATTCAAATCGACTTGAGCATTTAAGACTTCCAGTTTAGAGGCTTTACCAATTGCAAAACGATTTTGTGCTAATGCCAAGCGTTGGTTCGAAATTACAATTGTAGAATCTAAAGCCTTCAATTGCTGTTGTTGCTGTACCAAATCAAAATAGGTACTGGTTACAGCACTAATTTTGGTTAGGATTGTTTGTTTCAATTGCGCTTCGCCTAATTTCTGTAACTCTTTTAATTGGTCTAATTTGGCAAACATTTTGAATCCGTCAAATACTGTCCAATCCAAATTAACTCCATAATTCAAACTATTATTTTTAGCATTGTCTAATGAGTTAGTGGTACCATTTTGCAATGTTTGCGAACTATTTTGTACTCTGTTATTAGCCGCTACTGTGGCTGCTACTGTAGGTAACATTCCTGCATTGCCAGCAGTTACATTGGTTGTATTGATTAGCGCATTATTCGAAGCAATTTTTATTTCGTAATTGTTTTCTAAGGCTACTTTTACAGCGGCTTCAAGGGTTATAATGTCTTGTGCTTTAGCTTGGCTAAAACCTAAAAAAACGAAACTAACTATGATGAATTTATAGTGTGTCATACTTATTTACTTTCTTGTTCCTATTCGTTAATATGATCAAATTCAGGATAATGTTTTCTGGCTTTTGACCACATGAGGTATAAGGCTGGAATAACAAATAAAGTTAAAACTAAAGAGAAAACGGTTCCGCCAACGATAACAACTCCCATACCGATACGACTGTTAGAAGCCGCTCCAAGCGATAAAGCAATTGGTAAAGCACCTAAAGCAATGGCTAAACTGGTCATTAAGATAGGGCGTAAACGCGCTTCTGAAGCTTCCAAAATAGCTTCTAGTTTTGGTTTTCCTTGCTCTCGTAATTGATTCGCAAATTCAACAATTAAAATTCCGTTTTTGGTCACCAAACCAATTAACATGATGGTTCCAATTTGGCTAAAGATATTCCACGTTTGATTGAATAACCACAACGAAAATAAAGCTCCAGCGACAGCCATTGGTACGGTTAAAATAATAATAAATGGGTCAATAAAACTTTCAAATTGAGCTGCAAGAATTAAAAATATTAATAGTAAGGCTAATCCGAAAGCGAATGAAGTGTTGGAGCTGCTTTCTACAAAATCTCGAGATTCTCCACCTAAATCAGTAGTGAAAGTGTCGTCCAAAACTTTGGCTTTAATAGCGTCCATAGCTTCAATTCCGTCACTAATACTTTTACCTGGAGCTAATCCAGCAGAAACGGTAGCCGACATGTATCTATTATTATGATACAATTGAGGAGGGTTACTTTGTTCTTCAATTTTAATCATATTGTCCATTTGAATTAATTCACCTTTATTGTTTTTAACATACATTGAAGTTAAATCTAAAGGTTTGGAACGATCATTTTTTTCAAATTGACCAATCACTTGGTACTGTTTCCCGTTGCGAATGAAGTATCCAAACCGTTGTCCACTTAACGATAATTGTAATGTTTGTGCCACATCAAGTACGGAAATCCCTAAACTCTCTGCTTTTTCTCTGTCAATAGTCACATTGATTTCAGGCTTGTTGAATTTCAAATTCACATCGGTAGTAGAAAAAGTTTCGTTTTTAGCCGCTTCTTCCATAAACAATGGAATTTTTTCTCGCAATTTTTCAAAATTTGGAGCTTGAATAATGTATTGAATTGGCAAACCTCCACGTCTATTTACAGCAATAGTAGGTTGTTCAATCACGGCTGTTTTTGCTTCAGAATAATTATTCGTCCATTTGGTTACTTTTTCAGCAATCTCTTTTTGAGAAATCTTTCGTTCATCAGGTTCAACCAATGAAATTCTAACAAATCCGCTATTAACAGAAGAAGCGTTAAAACCAGGTGACGTAATTACTAAGGCTACTTTTTTCTCAGGAATTGAATCATCGATCAATCGAGATAATTCTTGCATAAATTTATCGGTGTATTCATAAGAGGCTCCTTCAGCTGTAGTCGTTCTTACTACCATTCCGCTGCGATCGTCATAAGGAGCAGTTTCTTTTTTCAATAGATTAAAGAACAGATAAATCAATCCGAAACACACAATCAAAATTGGAAAACTCAACCATTTCTTTTTCATGAAACGTGCTAAAGCATTGGCATAACCAGTATTCAATTGTTGAAAATACGGCTCGGTTAGCTGGTAAAATTTAGATTTTTCCTGTTTTCCACCTTTCATCAAATAGGCATTCAGCATTGGTGTAAGTGTAAGGGATACAAAAGCCGAAACCAATACTGCAGCTCCAATAACCACTCCAAATTCTCGGAATAATCGTCCAACAAATCCTTCCAAGAAAATTACGGGTAAAAATACTGCTGCTAAAGTGATGGAAATGGAAATCACCGCAAAGAAGATTTCGTTAGAGCCTTTGATAGCTGCTTCGATAGGCGACATGCCTTCTTCTACTTTTTTGAAAATGTTTTCAGTAACTACAATTCCGTCATCGACCACTAATCCCGTGGCTAAAACGATAGCTAGCAAGGTCAACACATTGATAGAGAAACCAAACAGCCACATGATAAAAAACGTAGCAATTAAGGATACAGGAATATCAATTAAAGGTCTGAAAGCAATAGCCCAGTCTCTAAAAAATAAATAGATAATTAAGATAACCAAAACAATTGAAATCCCTAGAGTTTCGGCTACTTCGATTACGGATTGCTTTACAAAAACGGTATTGTCAATTACAATATTTAAATGAATATCTTTTGGTAAATCTTTTTTGAAACGTTGGTACTCTTTGTAAAACGCCGTTGCAATATCCAAATAGTTGGCACCTGGGCGAGGTACAATAGCTACACCCACCAAAGGAACGCCTGATTGTGTCATGTTAGTTTCTACATTTTCAGGGCCAATTTCGGCTTTACCAATATCGCTAAAACGAACAATTTTTTCCCCTTCTGAACGAATGATAATGTTGTTGAATTCTTCAGCTTTGGACAAATTTCCAATGGTTCTCACCGTTAATTCGGTATTGGCTCCCGTGATTTTTCCTGAAGGTAATTCGACATTTTGTTTACTTAAAGCATTTCGAACTTCAGAAACGGTACAGCCATAAGAAGCTAATTTTACTGGGTCAATCCATAAACGCATCGCATAGCGTTTTTGTCCCCAAATTTGAATACCACTCACACCTGGAATGGTTTCCAAACGTTGTCCAATTACGTTTTCGGCAAAATCGCTCAATTCTAATGCGTTTCTCGAATCACTTTGTATTGTCATCGATATAATCGCATCACTATTGGCGTCAGCCTTAGAAACTACTGGAGGTGCATCAATATCTTGTGGCAAATTTCGAGTAGCTTGAGATACTTTGTCACGAACATCATTAGCCGCTTCTTCTAAATTTTTATCCAAATTAAACTCGACTGTGATATTACTACTTCCTTGAATACTTGAAGAAGTAACATTCCGAATTCCGTCAATGGAGTTAATCGCTTTTTCTAAAGGTTCTGTAATTTGTGACTCAATAATATCAGAATTCGCTCCGGTGTAATTGGTGCGAATAGAAACCTGTGCAGGATCTATGGAGGGGAATTCTCGGATTCCTAAAAAGCTGTACCCAATCAATCCAAACAATATAATAGTCAAATTGATTACAATAGTAAAAACGGGTCTTTTTATGCTTAAAGTAGATAAACTCATTACTGTTTTTTAAAATAAAAGTGAATCGATTAATTTTATTTAACTTTAACTATAATAGGTGCTTCGTCTTTCAAAGACATCACGCCCGAAGTCAATACAGTATCTCCTGCTTTTAAACCTGAAAGTACTAAAATAGATGCATCAGTTCGTGTAGCTGTTTCCACCATTACTTCTTTCGCCATTCCTTTGTTAGCAACGAATACTTTTTTACCGTCTTGAACTGGGATAATTGCTTCAGTTGGAATAACCACGGCATCTTTTATGATATCTAAAGGTAATTGAACGTTTGCAAATGTACCTGGTAATAATTTTCCATCTTTGTTATCTGCCAAAGCACGCACTTTTAGTGTTCTGGTTGCAATTTCTACTTCGGGTTCAATAGCATAAATTTTAGCTGAATAGGTTTGTTGTTCAGCTCCTGTTACTTTGAACGTAATGGTCGCATTCTTTTTTATTTGCGAAGCATATTTTTCAGGAATAGAAAAAGTGATTTTCAGTTGGCCAACATTCACCAATTTAGCTACCAGAAGGGTAGGAGTAACATAAGTTCCTGGCGAAATAGATCGCAATCCAATTTTCCCCGAAAAAGGCGCACGTACCGACGTTTTTTCAATTTGAGCTTGAATCAATTGACTTTGCGCTTGTGCCGATTTGAAGTCGGCTCGTGCTACATCATATTCTTCTTGACTGATGGCTTCTTTTTGCAACAATAATTTGGCTCTTCGTTCATTTTCAGCCGCTAAACTTTCTTTGGTTTTGGCTTGAGCCAATTGCGCTTTCAATTCAATATCGTTTACTTTGAACAACACTTGGCCTTTAGTCACAGTACTACCTTCTTGAAAATAGATGTTTTTTACAATTCCAGACACTTCAGAACGAATCTCTACTTGTTCATTGGCTTCAATAGAACCCGAAAGCGCTAAATTATTATCAAATGTTTGTAAGCGAACTACCGCTCCACTTACCGTAGTAGGTTGTTTGTCTTTTTCTTTATCTTTTGGTCCTTTTGAATCGCTGTTTTTTGTAATTCGGTAACCAATTAATCCAACTAATCCTATTATTAGTAGGGAGTAAACGAGAGTTTTTATTTTCATAAGAGTTTATTATAGTGTCATATTAACGCAATTCACAAATTTAGGGTATTGAATTTAATAATAGACTAACTTGAAGTTATTATTTTGAGATGATTAGTTCAACTTATATAATTCCAGATATTTTTCTTTTTGGTCATTTCGATAAATACGCTTCGTAACGTAGCGTGTTCCGGCTTGTGCATTCCAGCATCGTTTTTGAGTAGTTGTAAAGCATAATTTCTAGCGAGTATTAAAATATCTCTGTCTTTAACAATATCTGCAATTTGAAGATTCAAAACACCGCTTTGTTGCGTTCCCATCAAATCACCGGGACCTCTTAACTTCAAATCAACTTCGGCAATTTCAAAGCCGTCATTGGTACTCACCATAGTTTCCATTCGGGTTTTGCTATCGGAACTTAATTTATGACTCGTCATCAAAATGCAATAACTTTGTTCGGCGCCACGCCCAACACGGCCACGCAATTGGTGCAATTGAGAGAGTCCAAAACGTTCCGCACTTTCAATAATCATTACGCTGGCATTGGGAACATTAACACCCACTTCAATCACTGTTGTGGCGACCATAATATTGGTTTTTCCTTCGGCAAAGCGCTTCATTTCGGCATCTTTATCGGCGGGTTTCATTTTTCCATGCAAGATAGAAATGGAATACTGTGGTAGTGGAAAATCACGAGAGATGCTTTCGTAGCCGTCCATCAAATCTTTAAAGTCCATTTTCTCGGATTCCTGAATCAATGGATAGACAATATAGATTTGTCTTCCTAACGCTATTTCGTCTTTTAAAAACTTCCAAACTTTCAATCGGTTACTATCAAATCGATGCACGGTTTGGATAGGTTTTCGTCCCGGAGGCAATTCGTCAATAACAGAAATATCCAAATCACCGTACAAGCTCATTGCTAAAGTACGCGGAATAGGAGTGGCTGTCATCACTAAAACATGAGGAGGGATTTCGTTTTTCTTCCACAATTTGGAACGTTGCTCTACACCAAAACGATGTTGCTCATCGATTACGGCTAGTCCTAAATTTTTAAATTGTACTTTATCTTCTAATAAAGCATGGGTTCCGATAAGGATATGTAAACTACCGTTTTCCAATGCTTCATGAATTATTTTTCGTTCAGCCGTTTTAGTTGAGCCTGTCAGTAATTGAATGTTGATATTGGCGGTTTTTGCCAATTCAGATAAACCTAAAAAATGTTGGTTTGCTAATATTTCTGTAGGCGCCATCAAGCACGCTTGAAAACCGTTGTCAATGGCTAAAAGCATACTCATAAAGGCTACGATGGTTTTTCCAGAACCCACATCACCTTGTAATAACCGATTCATTTGAGCGTTACTTCCCGTATCGGTGCGGATTTCTTTTATTACTCTTTTCTGGGCATTGGTTAACTCAAAAGGCAAGTGATTTTGGTAAAAATCGTTAAAATGATGTCCTACCGAAGTAAATGGATGTCCTTTTATTTTGTGTTTCTGAATCAGGTTTTTGGTGATCAATTGCAGCTGAATAAAGAACAATTCTTCAAACTTCAATCGGAATTGGGCTTTCGCCAAAGCTTCTGAACTTTTTGGAAAATGAATGTTAAATAAGGCGGCTTTCTTAGAAATCAGTTTCAATTCGTCAATCAAATAATCAGGTAAGGTTTCTGAAAACAAAGCTTGGGTTTCCAAAAATAATTGCTGCATCATTTTGATAATAACTCGGTTCGAAATTCCGCGATTTGCCAGAGTTTCTGTCGAAGGGTAGATGGCTTGCATGGCAGAACTCAGGCTTTTTTGGTGTTCGCTCAACAATTCCATTTCAGGATGCGCCATATTGAACGTACCATTGAATGAGGTACATTTCCCAAAAATCACAATTACTTCATTGAGTTTCAAACTTTCCCGAATCCATTTATGACCTTGGAACCAAACTAATTCCATTTGGCCTGTGTCATCCACAAAAGTAGCAACGAGACGTTTTTTGTTTTTGCCAAATTCCACCGTTTTAATATGGATGATTTTTCCGATGATTTGGACTTCAGAGGCAGTGTTTTGCAACTCGTTAATTTTATAATACCGCGTTCTGTCGATGTAGCGATTAGGGAAGAAATTGACTAAATCTCCGTACTTGTGAATCCCCAATTCCTTACGCAAGAGTTCGCCCCGATGGGGACCAACGCCTTTAAGGTATTCTATTGGAGTTTGTAGAAGATTTTGCTGCATACTGCGAAGATAGTTTTTTGTTGGGAAAATAGAAAATGGCGTTTGAAAATGATATATTTGGAAAAAATTAAATCTACAAAATGATTCTCGATACCCTAGACAATTACGAGTTGTACAGCTCCATAAACGAAAGAATAGCCAAAGGTTTTGCCTTTTTATGCAATACTGATTTAGATGCCATTGCCTCAGGAAGACATGATATAGAAGGCGATACAATTTTCGCTTTGGTACAAGAATACCCAACTAAACCCTTGAATGAATGTAAATTAGAAAGTCATCAAAGATATATTGATATTCAATACATGATTCGCGGAGAGGAATTGATTGGAGTTACCACAAAAAACAACCAGGTAGTTATAGAACAAAATCCGGAGAGAGATTATATCTTTTATGAAGGAGACACTTCGTTGGTGCTAGTGAAGCAAGGAATGTTTACTATTTTCTTCCCAGATGACATACACCAACCTTGTGTTCAAGTAAAATCCCCTTCAGAAGTGAAGAAGGTAGTCATTAAAGTCTTAATTCAATAAATCGTACTTCGCATATCGTAAATTCACCATCGTAAATCGTAAATTATAATGACAACCCATCTTGCTTTACTTCGCGGCATCAATGTTTCTGGACATAACATGATAAAAATGGAAGCGTTAAAAACGACTTTGGAAAAGTGTGGTTTTCAAAACGTAACCACCTACATTCAATCTGGGAATGTGTTTGTGACGTCAGAAGAAGAAAATCCAGCCAAAGTAGGCTTTCTTATCAAACAAGAAATTTTCAAAGCATTTGGTCACGAAGTACCTGTGGTGGTCATTGCTAAAACCGATTTAGAAGCTTGTTTGGCTAACAATCCGTATTTGAAAGAAACCGATTTGGATACCAAAAAACTCTATGTAGCTTTTGTATCGATGGCTTTGCGAAATGAAGCCATTAATGATTTAAAAATGAGTCAGGTCAAACCCGATCAAGCGCTTATTGATGCTAATAGAATTTTCATCAAATACGCAGTAGGTGCTGGAAAAACCAGACTAGACCAAAAATACATTGAGAAAAAACTAAATGTGACGGCTACGATTCGAAATTGGAATACAGTAACGCAGTTGTTAGCAATGTATGAGGAGCTAGAATAACAATGCCATTACCACAATTGTCCCACTTCTTGTTTAATCAAGTCCAAAGCGGCATAAGTAGGCGAGGCTTTATCTACCAAACTACTTACTATAAATTCTCTCAAATCAGCGGCAGTTTGTACTTTTTCATTTTGACCCGCAATGCGTATCATTTGGATAGTCGCATTTTTAGCCGTTTGAATAATAGACCAACATTCGCTAGACACATAAATTTGTTGGCTTAGATTGTGTTCAAATTCTTGTTGGATTTGGTCAATGATAAAATTCTCATATTCCTTTTTATCGTTGCTAAGTGGAGTGTTTCGCACTACTACTTGACTTGGATGGATGCGTTCCATTAACAAGCTTAACCTTTCGTAGGCTTGAAGACGCAAAGGCAAAATGTCTTTTTTATTCTCTTTTTGCAATAACCAACGACGGGTGTTTTGTTGGTCTTTAAAATACCCTTCAAATAAAAAATAAGCAACGCCACCCGTTACTAAAGAAGGCAATGTATATCCAAGGATTTCAAGTATTTTGGCTGTTTCCATTTGTTTTTTTCTATTTTTGAAACACAAAAATACGCTTTTTGATTAGGAAACGAAATAGTTTGTCATTCTAGAATCTTAAATAGTGTTTTGATTTCAATACAACCTTTATGGAAATTTACATTATCATTTTACTTTGTTTAGCTGCCTTTTTTGCAGGATTTATTGATGCTGTTGTTGGAGGCGGAGGTTTAATTCAAACTCCAATGGGATTAATTTTATTACCCAATTTACCTGTATCTACTGTGGTGGGAAGTTTGAAGATTCCGGCTTTTAGTGGTACTTCGTTTGCGGCCTACCAGTACCTAAAAAAAGTAGATATGAATTGGAAATTGCTCTCCATTATGATGCTGTTAGCCTTTCCGTCAGCGTTTTTAGGATCGACTTTATTGACTTATGTGAGCAATGATTTTATGAAACCTATTTTGTTGGTTGTGCTTTCTTTTTTAGTGATCTATACCTATGCCAAGAAAAATTTTGGGCAACAAATTGAAAAGAATAGTTCCCCTCAAAAACAGCTTATTAATGCTGTGAGCATTAGTTTTGTGGTGGGATTATACGACGGTTTTATCGGACCTGGAACTGGAAGTTTCTTGGTAGTGGCGTTTATTGCCTTAATGGGATTTGATTTTTTACACGCTTCCGCCAATGCTAAAATGGTCAATTTGGCTACTAATTTTGGTTCCATTTGTTTGTTTTTCATCAAAGGCAAAATCATTTGGGCTATTGCTGTACCCATGGCGTTTAGCAATGCTTTGGGTGGTTTTTTAGGAGCTAAACTAGCCATAAACAAAGGGAATCGTTTTATCCGAATCTTCTTTTTGATTGTGGTAATTGGAACTCTAATTCGTTTTGGGTACGATGTGTTTTTTAAGTAAAATTCAATAGTGACTAATTTGTAATTATAACAATTTTAACTATATAGAAACATAGATTGAAGAACTCTCAAAAGAACGTTTAGAAACAATTTTATTTTTCACATAGCTATGAGAATAGTGAAACTTCTAACTCTTTCTTTTACCATAATTTAGAGGCTATGTTTCTATGTGGTAATTTTTTTTAAATTAATTTTAATTTTCTAATTGTTACATTAATACATTGCTAATCCTTATTTTTGCTATCCATAATTACTATTCCAAATGCAGCAGTATATTGATCAATTGAACGAAGCGCAACGCGAACCAGTCCTTCAAAAAGATGGGCCAATGATTATCATTGCCGGTGCCGGTTCGGGCAAAACCCGAGTATTGACCATTCGAATTGCCTATTTGATGAGTCAAGGCGTGGATTCGTTTAACATTTTGTCGTTGACGTTTACCAATAAAGCCGCACGCGAAATGAAAAATCGTATTGCATCTATTGTGGGAGCCAGTGAGGCTAAAAATCTTTGGATGGGAACTTTTCACTCAGTTTTTGCTCGTATTTTGCGTTCGGAGGCAGAGCATTTAGGTTATCCGTCTAATTTTACGATTTACGATTCGCAAGATTCAGTTCGTTTGATTTCGGCCATTATCAAAGAAATGCAATTGGACAAAGATATTTACAAACCCAAACAAGTGCTAAGCCGCATTTCTACCTATAAAAACAGCTTGATTACGGTAAAAGCCTATTTCAATAATCCCGAATTACAAGAAGCCGATGCGATGTCTAAAAAACCACGTCTGGGCGAAATTTATCAAAATTATGTCGAGCGTTGTTTCAAAGCAGGGGCGATGGATTTCGATGATTTATTGCTTAAAACCAATGAGTTGCTGACTCGTTTTCCAGAAATATTAGCCAAATACCAGAATCGTTTCCGTTATATTTTGGTAGATGAGTACCAAGATACCAATCATTCTCAATATTTGATTGTTCGTGCTTTGTCAGATAAATTTCAAAACATTTGTGTGGTGGGTGATGATGCGCAAAGTATTTATGCCTTCCGTGGTGCCAATATCAACAATATTTTGAACTTCCAAAAGGATTATGACAATGTAAAAACCTTCCGTTTGGAACAAAATTACCGTTCGACCCGAAATATTGTGGAGGCTGCCAATACGATTATTGATAAGAATAAAACTAAACTGGATAAGATTGTTTGGACTGCCAATGATTTTGGTCCCAAAATAAAAGTACACCGCAGTTTAACGGATGCCGAAGAAGGTCGTTTTGTAGCCAGTACGATTTTTGAACAAAAGATGCAAAACCAAATGATGAACGGTCAATTTGCTATTTTGTATCGTACCAACGCCCAATCGCGTGCCATGGAAGATGCGTTGCGCAAACGTGATATTCCGTACCGAATTTATGGAGGGCTTTCGTTTTACCAAAGAAAAGAAATCAAAGATGTTTTGTGTTATTTGCGATTGGTTATCAATCCAAAGGATGAAGAAGCCTTGATTCGTGTGATTAATTATCCCGCCAGAGGAATAGGGGATACCACGGTCGAGAAGTTGACGATTGCAGCTAATCATTACAAACGTTCGATTTTTGAAGTGATGCAAAACATTGATAAAATTGACCTGAAATTAAATGCGGGAACCAAGCAAAAGTTAACAGATTTTGTGAATATGATCAAGAGTTTTCAGATTATTAATGAAAACCAAGACGCATTTTACATCACAGATCATGTGGCCAAAAAAACAGGTTTGGTACAGGAATTAAAAAAAGATGCCACGCCAGAAGGAATGGCTAAAATTCAAAATATCGAGGAATTACTCAATGGTATCAAGGATTTTACCGAAGGACAAAAAGAAATTGACGGCGCTCGTGGTGCTTTGTCTGAATTTTTAGAAGATGTGGCTTTGGCAACGGATTTGGATAAAGACACAAGTGATGAAGACCGCGTAGCCTTGATGACAATTCACTTGGCAAAAGGACTCGAGTTTCCACACGTTTTTGTGGTGGGAATGGAAGAAGATTTGTTTCCTAGTGCGATGAGTATGAGTACGCGTTCTGAACTCGAAGAAGAGCGACGTTTGTTTTATGTGGCTTTAACTCGTGCCGAACATCAAGCCTATTTGACGTATGCGCAATCGCGTTACCGTTGGGGAAAATTAACCGATAGTGAGCCTTCTCGTTTTATCGAAGAAATCGATGGACAATATTTAGAATATTTAACGCCAACTGAATCGAATTACCGCTACAAACCGATGATTGATAGTGACATTTTTGGTGATGTGGATAAATCTAAATTACGTTTGGCGAAACCTATATCTGGAACTCCTCCAAAATACATTACCGACAACCAACCTAAGCCAGATAGTCCAATTCGTAGATTAAAACCTGTAGCAGGAAATGCACCAACCTCAGGAAATGCTAATTTGTTTGATAATAAATTAGTAGCAGGAAATATTGTGATGCACGAGCGTTTTGGTAAAGGAGAAGTCATCAATATGGAAGGGGTTGGTGCTGATAGAAAAGCTGAAATCCGTTTTGAAGTGGGCGGTATCAAGAAATTATTATTGCGTTTTGCAAAGTTAGAGGTTATTGGTTAAAATCACTCGAAGTGACGTGTATCGAGAACCATAAAAAAACATAAACTATGGCTGAATTTATAAAAATATACCCTGATAAACCGAGCGAGTCGGCTATTGCCAAAGTAGTGAAGGTGTTGCAAGAAGGAGGTTTAGTAATCTATCCTACAGATACGGTCTATGGATTGGGTTGTGATATTACGAATACCAAGGCACTCGAACGCATTGCCCGAATCAAAGGCGTGAAACTAGAGAAAGCTAATTTTTCTTTTATCTGTCATGATTTGAGCAACTTATCTGATTATGTAAAGCAAATAGACACTACTACTTTTAAAATTTTAAAAAGAGCGTTGCCAGGACCATACACGTTTATTTTACCCGGAAGTACAAATTTACCAAAGGAATTTAAAAAGAAAACTACCGTTGGGATTCGTGTGCCAGACAATGCTATTGCATTAGAAATCGTTAGGCAATTAGGAAATCCCATTGTTTCAACATCCATTCACGATGAAGATGATGTGATTGAATACACCACTGATCCCGAATTGATTTTTGAGAAATGGCAAAATCGTGTTGATATGGTAATTGATGGGGGTTATGGTGACAATACAGCTTCGACTATAATTGATTTATCTGGTCACGAACCGATAGTGGTTAGAGAAGGAAAAGGAGATACAGATATACTTTAGATTAGTTTGTATAATTAGTTGTATTTTAAAATTTTACATAAAAAAACGTCTTGAATTTCAAGACGTTTTTTTTATATGGTGAAAGAGGTTTTATTTTTGTTGTTTCTTCATTTCTTTTTCAACCATTTCATAGAATTGGTCAATTTTAGGTAATACCACAATACGAGTTCTTCTATTACGAGCTCTGTTTTCAGCAGAATTATTGTCTACTAATGGCACATAAGAACTTCTACCTGCAGCAATCAATTGAGAAGGTTTAACCCCTAATTGATTTGTTAAAACACGAACAATTGAAGTAGAACGTTTTACACTTAAATCCCAGTTGTCTAGTAAGATTTTGTTGCCAACATATGGAACATTGTCAGTATGTCCTTCTACCATGCATTCAAAATCTGGTTTATCATTAATTACTTTTGCCACTTTTGCTAACACTCCTTTGGCTCTGTCTGTAACCTCATAGCTACCACTTTTAAACAATAGTTTGTCAGCAATAGAAATGAAAACCACTCCTTTTTCAACATTGATTTCAATATCTGGGTCTGATAATCCAACAGCACTTTTTAAACTAGTTACAACAGCTAAAGTAACACTATCTTTTTTAGTTAAAGCATCTTGCATTCTACTGATTTTCAAATCTTTTTCTTTGATAGATTCTAATGCTTTTTCGATGTTTTGAGCTCCTTTTGTTGATAAAACGGCCATTTCTTTCGAAGTTTCCATCAAATTTTTATTTTGGTCTTTCAAAGCAGCCGCTGTAGCTGCTAGAGATGCTTTTTCTTCTAAGCAGGAATTCAATTTTACAGTACAAGTATTTAATAAGTCTTGAGTCTCTTTGTTTTTAGCTTCTAGTTCAGCATATTTCTTTTTAGAAACACAAGAACTTAAAAGAGCTAAAACCGATAAAGCAATTACAACTTTTTTCATAAATGATGTTTTTAGAGGATTAATTGATTGTAAGCAAATTTAGTTTTTATAATTTATTTTAGCGTAATTAAATCGTTAAAAAAACGAATTTTCTTTACAAAATAATTATAAACGATACTTTTTACGATATAGTATTCTTTTTGTTGAAAATTACTCCGTTTGGCATAATTTTCTGAGAAGCGAGTGTAAAATACAAAGTGCGCTTTTAGAATAGCCAAAAAGTGTTTTACTTTTCCTTGTAATACAAACTGAATTCCTGCTATTCCGTCTAATACCATTCGGATAAAGAGTATTCGATACAAGTCTTTTTCGGGTACATTTTTAGTGAGCATCAACAATGAATTCCTAAAATTTAATTCTGTTTTCTTGGGGTTGCCTTGTTGTAAAGTAGCACCTCCTACATGATACACTTTTGACTCAAATGCATATTTGATAGCATATCCTTTGTTAATTGCTCTCCAGCACAAATCGATTTCTTCTTGGTGTGCAAAAAAAGAAGTGTCAAACCCTTCTAATTCTTTGTAAACGGCACTTCTAATAAAGAAACAAGCCCCCGAAGCCCAGAAGATTTCTTGGTTAGAATCGTATTGTCCGTTGTCTTTTTCTAAAGTATCAAAGATTCTTCCTCTACAAAAAGGATAGCCGTATTGGTCAATAAAACCTCCCGCAGCTCCTGCATATTCAAAAAACTCTTTGTTCTTAAAATCTAAAATCTTTGGTTGAATAATGGCAGTTGTAGGCTCGTTTTGAAACGTGTTAATTATTGGCTGTAGCCAATTTTCGGTTACCTCAATATCCGAATTAACTAAAGCATAAATGTCAGCATCAATATGTTGTAACGCTTCGTTATAACCACCGGCATACCCCGTATTGGTAGAGTTAATTACAATAGAAACCGTTGGGAAATGTGCTGTAACAAAGGCTACAGAATCATCCGTCGAAGCATTGTCAGCAACATAAACCGTAGCTTCTTTGGAAAACTGAACCACAGAAGGTAAAAATTGCTCTAACAATTGTTTTCCGTTCCAATTGAGTATGACAACTGCTATTTTCATTTATATTCCGATTGATTGATAGTTGGGCAATTCAGGTAAAAATTGGTACTTCTCATTTTCAAAATCCATTTGGCAAAAGTAATGATTCAATCCATTTGTAACCATTAAATAATTTGATTTCAAGGTCATATTGTATTGAGCAATTTGGTCAAAAGTAGTTTGCGAAATAGAAATTTGGGGTGCTTTACATTCGATTAATAAAAATATTGAACCGTCTGAATTGTACACCACAATATCGTATCTTTTTCGCAATCCGTTGACTTTTAATACTTTTTCTACATTAATCAACGCTATTGGAAAGTTTTTTTCTGCAATCAAAAATTGAACAACGTGTTGGCGTACCCATTCTTCGGGGGTAAGAATTATAAATTTTTTCCTGATGGGATCAAAAATAGACACTTTATTTTCGCTATTTTTGAAACGGAAAGAATAGGAAGAGAAATTCAATTGTTGCATGCTCCAAAAGTACTATTTTAAATTTCAATTTTCCGAATAAACGCATAACCAAAACAACTTTTTGTGGACGAAGTAGTAAAAATTGTAAATGATATTAAAGCGGGAAACATCAAACCTATTTATTTTTTGATGGGAGAGGAGCCTTATTATATCGATAAACTATCTGATTTTATTGAACAAAATGTCCTTTCAGAAGAAGAAAAAGGTTTCAATCAAACTGTTTTGTACGGTCGTGATGTCACCATTGATGATATTGTTTCGACTGCCAAACGCTACCCAATGATGGCAGAACGCCAAGTAGTTATAGTAAAAGAAGCTCAAGAATTGTCCCGTACAATTGATAAAATAGAGAGTTATGTAGAAAATCCAATGGAATCTACGGTCTTGGTTTTTTGTTACAAATACAAAACATTAGACAAACGGAAAAAAGCAACCAAATTATTAGCACAAAAAGGGATTGTTTACGAAAGTAAAAAACTATATGAGAGTCAAGTTGGGGATTGGATTAAACGGGTTTTAGCAGGTAAAAAGTATTCCATTGAACCTAAGGCCACGGCAATGCTTGTGGAGTTTTTAGGAACTGATTTGAGTAAAATTAACAATGAATTAGAGAAACTACAAATTATACTTCGGGTGGGTAGTACAATAACTCCACAACATATTGAAGAGAATATAGGATTTAGTAAAGACTTCAATAATTTTGAGTTACTAAATGCTTTGGGATCACGAAATCAGGCTAAGGCATTTCATATTGCTCACTATTTTTCGGAAAATCCAAAAGCGAATCCTCTAGTGGTAACTACAGGTATCGTATTTGGTTTTTTTGTTAAGATATTGAAATACCACGGATTGAAAGATAGAAATCCAAAAAATGTGGCTGCTACTTTGGGTATTTCAACTTATTTTTTGAAAGATTATGATGTAGCTTTGAAAAATTATCCAATGAAAAAAGTGAGCCAAATTATTGCTTCTTTGAGGGATGTTGACGTAAAGAGTAAAGGAGTAGGAGCTAATTTGTCTCAAGCAGATTTGTTAAAAGAAATGCTATATACAATATTTAATTAGTTCAAAATTCAGATATTTGTACCTCAAAATTTAAAATTTCAATTTATGGGAATGAATAAGAATACCATTTTAGGATGGGCAACTTTACTAATGATTGTTATGGGACTTTTACTGATAGGCCTTGGTGCTTTTAGATATGACGATGTAGCGGGTTGGGGATTTGCAGCTGTTGGAGTGGGGTTCTTAGCTAATGCTTGGGTATTTAGTTCATTAAAAGGCAGAGTATAAATACAAGCATTCGCTATTTGTATTTAAATATTCATAAAATAATTTCCCATAGTATAGTTGAATTTATTTCTAATGATTATTTTTTTGGATTTGAAAATAGGTTTTAATAGAAATGCGATACGTTCAGTTTCTTTTAAATAAGCATCGTGACCAAAGCTAGATTCAATTTCGTGATAAAAAACATTGGGTTTAATCTTTCTCAATTTTAGAAACGTAATTCTATTTTCATCGGCAGAGAATAATCCGTAAGCGTCAATTCCAATGAGGTGAATATTGGCTTTTATGGTATTAGCAATTGATAAAAAATCCCTTCTATTACGAGTTAAATCATTACTTAAGAGTAAAAAATTCATCAATCGATATCCAGCAATTTGGTACTTATTATTGGTAAATACACATTTTTCTATAGGACTTATGGAACTGATTTCTAAATTCGTTCTTTTAAAAATTTGATTTACATATTCTTGATTTCTATACCGTAAATTAGCAAAGTAACGCGCATCCACAATTGGATCTTCCGAATTATTCAAAATTTGATCCTGAATCAAAACATTGGCGATTACTTTATCAGTGGCTTTCCAATCTGTTGCAATTGGGATTAGATTTTCAATTCGGTTGGGCTGCAATGCGGCCATTTCCCAAGCAATAGCTCCTCCTAAACTACCTCCAATAACGGCAAATACATTTTTAATTTTTAGTTGGAAAAGACCTTCCCAAAAAATAGATGCAATATCACGAATTGTAAAATCTCGATAATTAGGGATTAAAGCCTCGTAATCATCTTCAAATCCATTTCCTGGAATATTAAACGATAGAATAGTATAAGTGGCAGTGTCAATCGTTTTGTTTTCGCCAATTAAACCATTCCACCATCCGTATCGTCCGCTAACAATAGCATTACCTGTTAACGAATGATTGACAATAATGATAGGAGCAGTGCCAAGGGGTTGTCCAACAACTTTATACGATAACGTAATATGTTCTAGTTGTTTCCCTTTTTCTAAATTGAAATCAAATAAATCAATGGTTCGGATATTTTTCATAGCTCAAGGATTTTGATGTGAATAAAACTACAAACAAGCATAATAAAGCAATATGTTTTATCTATAATCGACCTAAAAAGTCGATAATCGGTATAAAACCTAATAATTTCAACCACAGTTATTGTATTGTTTTTATTTAAAACTATCTTTGTAGCTACATCAAATTTTAAAATAAAAACAAACTATATGTCAGACGATAAGAAAGTAATATTCTCAATGTCCAAATTGAGTAAGACGTATTCAAGCAGCAACAAACAAGTACTAAAAGATATTTATCTAAGTTTCTTTTATGGTGCCAAAATCGGTATTCTAGGATTGAATGGTTCTGGTAAATCATCGCTCTTAAAAATTATAGCAGGAGTCGATAAAAATTACCAAGGAGATGTTGTTTTTGCTCCAGGATATACTGTTGGTTATTTGGAACAAGAACCACAATTAGACGATTCTAAAACGGTAATCGAAATTGTTCGTGAAGGAGTTGCTGAAACGATGGCTGTTTTAGAAGAATACAATCAAATTAATGATTTATTTGGTCTTCCAGAAAATTACGAAGATCAAGATAAAATGGATAAATTGATGGATCGTCAAGCAGCATTACAAGATAAAATCGATGCTTTAGGAGCTTGGGAGATTGATACTAAATTAGAAATTGCCATGGATGCATTGCGTACTCCAGAAGGCGATACACCTATTAAAAATTTATCAGGAGGAGAGCGCCGCCGAGTGGCTTTATGTCGTCTGTTATTGCAACAACCTGACGTATTGCTTTTGGATGAGCCAACAAACCACTTGGATGCCGAAAGTGTACTTTGGTTAGAACAACATTTGGCACAATATGCAGGAACTGTAATTGCAGTGACGCACGACCGTTATTTCTTAGACAATGTAGCGGGTTGGATTTTAGAATTGGATAGAGGAGAAGGTATTCCATGGAAAGGAAATTACTCTTCTTGGTTAGACCAAAAATCAAACCGTTTGGCTCAGGAAGAAAAAGTAGCTTCAAAACGTAGAAAAACCTTAGAACGTGAGTTGGATTGGGTTCGCCAAGGGGCTAAAGGACGTCAAACCAAACAAAAAGCGCGTTTGCAGAACTACGATAAATTATTGAACGAAGACCAAAAACAATTAGACGAAAAATTAGAGATCTACATTCCGAATGGGCCGCGTTTAGGAACGAATGTGATTGAAGCTCAAAATGTAGCTAAAGCGTTTGGTGACAAATTATTATATGATAATTTGAACTTTACTTTGCCACAAGCAGGAATTGTGGGAATTATTGGTCCGAATGGAGCTGGTAAATCAACTATTTTCAGAATGATTATGGGAGAAGAAAAACCAGATGCAGGAGCGTTTACTATTGGCGAAACCGTTAAAATCGCTTACGTAGATCAATCGCATTCTAATATCAATCCTGATAAAACCATTTGGGAGAACTTTTGCGATGGTCAAGAATTAATTATGATGGGTGGACGCCAAGTGAATTCTCGTGCCTATCTTTCTCGTTTTAACTTTGGCGGAAGTGATCAAAATAAAAAAGTATCCATGCTTTCTGGTGGAGAAAGAAACCGTTTGCACTTGGCAATGACTTTAAAAGAAGAAGGAAACGTTTTGCTTTTAGATGAGCCAACGAATGACTTGGACGTAAACACGCTACGTGCCTTAGAAGAAGGTTTGGAAAACTTTGCAGGTTGTGCCGTGGTAATTTCTCACGACAGATGGTTTTTGGATAGAATTTGTACCCACATTTTAGCCTTTGAAGGGGATTCAGAAGTGTATTTCTTTGAAGGAAGTTTCTCTGATTATGAAGAAAACAAAAAGAAACGTTTGGGTGGCGATTTGACTCCAAAACGTTTGAAATACAGAAAGTTGATTAGAGGATAATCATTTTTCTAATACCAAAAATAAAAAGAGGATGTCATTGACATCCTCTTTTTTTACCTCTTTATTTCTTTTTACCAGAATTCATCATTATTAGCACGGCTCCAACTAACCCTAGTAGTACCAAACCAAAAACAACTATCATAATAAAGGAACCGTTTGCCCAAGAGTATAATGGTAAATTTCTCATAATTAAGACTTTTAAGATGAACCAAATGTACTTCGATACAAATTATTATTTTATGACATTTGTCATATAAGCCAATTTATTCTAAAAATTTTGATTGTAATTCTTGTGTAGGAACTAAACAACTTTCTTTTTTACCTAACCATTGATAGCGATTTTTAGCTATATAATCATATATTGTATTGGTAATAGCATTTGGAAGCCATTTGAAAACGAGTAAACAATAAAAAATTCCACCAATACTTTTTACAATTTCAAATACTGCTTCTGATTTTAAATACGGCTTATTTTCTAAGGGTTCATACAAGATAATACTGTCTGTTTTTTGAATAGCAAGTGGCAGTTTTTGAAGTAGTTCTTGTCCTAAATCCGATTGTAAAGACACGAATCGGAAAATATCTTTGGTGTCTCTTTTACTAACGAATTGCACCGAGGCATCACACAAATTGCAAAGTCCGTCAAACAAAATGATTTTTTTATTTTGAGGAAGGTTTTGCATTTTATTTTTTTACAGCTTCTACTAATTCCAATTCGTCTAAACTTACTTTGGAAGTAAATAAACCGTAATTTACAGTGGCTTTGTTCTTTTCAATACTGTCAATACTTCCTACGGCTTTTCCGTCAATCATTCGAACACGATCGCCTATTTTAAGAATAGGTCGTGGTTTTTCGATTACTACTTTTGCTTTTTTAGCTTTTTTCTCGGCGCGAATTTCTTCAACCTGAACTGTTACTTCTTTGATGATCTCTTTTTTCTTTTCGGCTACGGCTTTAGTTTCTTTAGCAGTTGCTTTTTTACGCTTGGAGTTTTCGATTTCAACAATCTTTAAAAATTCACCGATTAGCTCTTTTTTGTTTTTATTATTGAAATATTTTTCAGCAATATCTTCAATTTTTTGCCCAATGTAAATTGTCTTTTGATTGCTATCATATAATTCTTGATAGCTTTCTAATTTTTGCTTGATTTTAGCATTGATTATTTCCATTTTTTTACTTTCCTCACGCGCTTTGGTTTCTTCTTCTTTCAGCGTTAAAGAGGTTTTTTCTAATTTAGAACGCTCCTTTTGGAGTGTTGCGATGGTTTTATCAAAACGTACTTTACCTAATTCAATTTTCTTTTTGGCACGATTAATCAAGCCATACGGAATTCCATTTTTTTGAGCCACCTCAAAAGTAAATGAACTTCCGGCTTGACCTAATACCAATTTGTACATGGGTTCTAACGACTTTTCGTCAAAAAGCATGTTGGCATTGGTGGCAAAAGGTAATTCGTTAGCCAAAATTTTTAAATTAGAATAATGCGTCGTAATAATTCCAAAAGCCTCACGATGGTAAAATTCTTCTAAAAAAATTTCCGCCAAAGCGCCTCCTAATTCTGGATCGGAACCGGTTCCAAATTCGTCTATCAAAAACATCGTTTTCTTGTTGCATTTTTTCAAGAAATAATTCATGTTTTTCAAGCGGTAGCTGTAGGTACTCAAGTGATTTTCGATGGATTGATTGTCACCAATGTCCGTTAATATTCGGTCAAACAAAAAGGTTTCACTGCGTTCATGAACTGGAATTAACATACCCGATTGTAGCATTAATTGCAATAAACCAACCGTTTTTAACGAAATGGTTTTTCCACCTGCATTGGGTCCCGAAATAACAATAATTCGGTTTTCTTGCTGCAATTCAATAGTTTGCGGATACGTTACTTCGTTTTTCTCTGCGTTAGTCAAATACAAAATAGGATGGAAGGCATCTCTAAAATACAAGCGACGTTCTTCTGTGATTGTTGGTAAAATAGCATTAATCTTTTTAGCATATTTTGCTTTGGCAGCCACCACATCAATATCGCTTAAGAAATTTTGGTATTCAATAAGTAAATCCAAAAAGGGTCTAATCTTATTGGATAATTGTTTTAAAATCCGCGTGATTTCTTCCTTTTCTTCGTATTCTAAATTACTTAGTTCGCGCGAATATTTTAAAGTAGTTTCAGGTTCAATGTAGGCGATACTTCCTGTTTTGGAACTGCCTAAAATAGATCCTTTTACTTTTCGACGGTACATAGCTAAAACGGCTAAAACACGACGGTTTTGGACAAAACTTTCTTTGATGTCGTCTAAATAACCTAGCGAATTGTATTGGCTTAAAGCCACACCAAAACTTTGATTCACTTTCCCTCTAACTACATTCATATCTCTACGAATGTTTAATAAATCAGGCGAAGCATTGTCTTTAATTTCTCCGTATTTGTCCACCACTTCATCTACCATAGTGATGATGTCTTTGGTAAATTCTACCTTTGAGGCTCTATTGTTTAGGTTGGGATAGTAATCGTGGAATTTTTTTAAGAAATTCAATAAAAAATTAACGGTACTGGATAGATTGGCAATTTTTCTAAAACTTCCCACTTCCAAAAAACTATCTTCTATAGCTAAAAATTTAATTTCGTGCGTTATAGCGTCAAATCCGTGATTAGGTATCGCATTATTATTGTCAAAAGACGAAACATATTCAGAGGTTTGCAACAAGGCTTCCATCAAACTATCTTTGTCTTTAAAAGGCGTTATTTCAAGGGCTTTTTCTTTTCCAATATCAGTATTACAAATGGCCGAAATCGTTTCTAAAACGGTAGGAAATTGTAAATCTTGTAAAGTCTTTTCGGTAATGGATATCATTGATTAATTTGTTGCAAAGAAGCAAAGTTACAAAGTTTAAGAAGAGTTTCTTGAAGAAAAAGTATAATTTTATGCCCGACTTATATTTAGTACTATGCAACTCCAATTGAATTCAGAATGGCAATCTATTTTGGCAGAAGAAATCCAAAAACCGTACTTTTTTCAATTAATGGAAAAAGTAGATGAGGAATATCAAAACTATACGTGTTATCCTCCTAAAGAATTCATTTTTGCTACATTTAATCATTGTAGTTTTTTGAATACGAAGGTGGTAATCATTGGGCAAGATCCTTATCACGGAAAAGGAGAGGCTAATGGCTTGTGTTTTTCGGTCAATGATGGAGTTAAAATTCCACCTTCATTACGCAACATTTACAGGGAATTAGTGGATGATTTGAGTAGTATATTTATGCCAAATTCTGGGAATTTAACCTCTTGGGCTAATCAAGGTGTGTTGTTGCTTAATGCTTCACTAACAGTTAGAGAAGACCAACCCAATAGTCATAAACATTTGCAATGGGGTGCGTTTACAGATGCAGTCATTCAACAACTATCCGATGAAAAAGAGCAAGTCGTTTTTTTACTTTGGGGCAGTTTTGCTCACAAAAAAGGCAATAAGATTGATAGAGAAAAACACTTGGTTTTAGAATGTGGTCATCCCTCGCCAATGAGTGCCAATAGAGGAAAATGGTTTGGGAACAAACATTTTAGCAGAACTAATGCTTATTTAGAATCTAAAGGTCTGAAACCAATAAATTGGTTGAATTTATAAAAATCTAAACCATTAAGAAATTAAGATAATTTAAGGCTTAATGGTTTAAAAATTACAAACAAGGTATAAATTACTTTTTAGCTATATCTTCTAAAACGGCTTTGTCGGAATAGTTAGTTACAGTAAGTATGATTTCTTGATTTTTTACTGTTTTGCCTTCAATAACATATTTTTTTCCTTTTCCCACAGCAATGTTACTTTGATCAAAATCAACATCACCATATTGTAATGTATTTCTAATATCAGTAGTGTCAATCCATGGTTGGGCCAGAATTTCAGTTGCCTTTGGCGAATAATTGAAAGGTTTATTTCTTAAGTCGTTCAAAACACGGGCATTTGGAAAATAATTACAACGGGTATCTTTTCCGCTAAATACCATTGAAACAAAAAATAGCCCCATAATAAGACCTAAAAAATAATACGCAAAACGTTGGAAAAATTTCATACACTAATTTTTGGCAAAGGTAAGTGAAAGTTAATTTAAAAAACAATTAAATTAATATCACTATCGGGTAGCCCAAACCAATCCCCAATTGCTTTGTTGGTCAATATTCCGTGGTACATATAAACACCATTTTTTAAGCCTTTGTTACAACGAATGGCACTTTCGATACCGCCATCTTCAGCAATTTGCATTAAATAAGGCGAAATAATATTGCTAATGGAAAGTGAAGCTGTTTTGGAATAGCGAGAAGGAATGTTAGGAACGCAATAATGCACTACATCATTCTTAATAAAGGTTGGTTTTTCGTGAGTCGTTACCTCTGAAGTTTCAAAACAGCCCCCTGTATCAATGCTTACATCGACTATAACTGCACCTTTTTTCATGTGTTCCACCATTGTTTCGGTTACAACCACAGGACAGCGTTCTATTCCGCGCATAGCACCAATAGCTACATCGCAACGTCTCAAAGCTTTTAATAACGATTTAGGTTGAATAGTTGACGTAAAAATGCGTTGGTTTAAATTGTTTTGCAAACGACGTAATTTGGTAATTGAATTGTCAAAAACTTTGACATTAGCACCCAAACCAATAGCGGTTTTTGCAGCAAATTCACCCACTGTTCCAGCACCTAAAATAACAACATCAGTGGGAGGGACACCGGTTATGTTCCCAAACAGTAAGCCTTTTCCAAATTGATTAGTAATCATCAATTCAGCTGCAATTAACACTGATGCTGTTCCTGCAATTTCGCTTAACGATTTGACTGCTGGATAGGTTCCGTCTTCGTCCTTGATGTATTCAAAAGCTAAGGCGGTTATTTTTTTCTTTGCTAAAGCTTCGAAATATTCTTTTTTTCTGGTTTTAATTTGAATGGCCGAAATGACAATTGCATTTTGATGCATCATTTCAATTTCAGTGATACTGGCCGGTTCTACTTTTAGAATTATGGGACAACCAAAAACTTTTTTGGTATCCTGAGTTACTTCAGCACCTGCATCGGAGTATTCCTTGTCAGAATAACTTGAACTCTCACCAGCACCTGATTCAATCATGACACGATGGCCTTGATACGTCAGCGAATTCACAGCATCAGGAGTTAAACAAATGCGACGTTCTTGATGACTGGTTTCTTTTGGGATACCAATAAAAAGTTCGCTTTTTTGCTTTGCAATTTCGAGTTTCTCTTCCTGAGGCAATAATTGTTCTTTGGTAAAAGGTGATAGCGACATTGTTAATTCAAATTAAAAGGTACAATTTACGTATTTTTTTCTACATCTGAATGATTACAAATGGATTAACTTTAAATTACGTTTTCCGTCAGGAAGTAATTCAATAGTTATTACCGAATGATGTTCTGGGATAAGGTTTGGAATTTTTTCTGCCCATTCGATAAAACACCAATTTTCTGAATAAAAATAATCATCGGCTCCCATGTCTAATGCTTCCATTTCATTTTTTAAACGATAAAAATCAAAATGATAAACAATCTGATTAGTAGTTGTTTCGTATTCATTAACTAAAGAAAAAGTTGGACTGCTTGTTGCGTCTAATACGCCAAGCTCTTTGCATAATTGTTTAATCAAAGTTGTTTTTCCAACACCCATTTCTCCGTGAAAAAGAATCACTTTATTAGGTTTTTGGGCAATGATTTGTTGTGCAACCAATTCCAATTGTTCTATGGTAAACGTAATTTCCATTTATCGTGGATTAAAAACCAAAAATGGGACAATCATTTCTTCTAACGAAATCCCACCATGCTGGTACGTATTTTTATAATAACTAACATAATGATTGAAGTTATTGACATAGGCCAAGAACAAATCATTTTTTGCAAAAATATAAGAACTACTCATATTGATGCTAGGTAATCCTATTTTTTTAGGATCTTTTACTGCGTAAACGTCTTTGTTTTCGTAGGTAAGACTTCGGCCTGTTTTGTAGCGTAAATTCAAGCTCGTATTTTTGTCTCCTACCACTTTTGATGGGTTTTTGACATTAATTGTACCGTGGTCAGTGGTAATAATTAACTTAAATCCCATTTTTTGTGCTTGCTGAATCATACCTAAAAGAGGTGAATTTTTAAACCAACTTAAGGTTAGAGATCGATACGCTTTATCATCAGGAGCCAATTCTTTAATCACCTCCATTTCTGTTTTAGCATGAGAAAGCATATCGACGAAATTATAGACAATTGTTACTAAATCATTATTTTTTAATGATTTAAAATTATCAACTAATTTGCGTCCGCTAGCCAGATTAGTAATTTTAAAATAATCCTGTTTGATGTTCAGTCCAAGACGTTTTAGTTGCTCGGTTAAAAACTCGGCTTCATACAAGTTTTTTCCTCCTTCATCGGTATCATTTTTCCAATATTCCGGAAATTGTTTTTCCATTTCTAAAGGCAATAAACCTGAAAAAATAGCATTTCGAGCATATTGAGTTGCCGTGGGCAGTATAGCATAATAAGGAGTTTCTTTTTCTAATTTATAATGATTACTCACAGCATTCGCTATAACTTCCCATTGATCGTAACGCAGATTATCAATAACAATAAAAAGTACGGGTTTGTCTTTTTTTGTAATTTCTGGTACAACTAATTCTTTAAACAAAGTATGGGATAAAACAGGACGATTCGCTTTTGGTTCAAACCAAGATTCATAATTTCGCTCTATAAATTTTCCAAATTGAGAATTGGCCTCTGTTTTTTGAGATTCTAAGATAGAACTCATTCCGACATCATTGATATTTTCAAGTTGTAATTCCCAGAAAATCAATTTTTTATACAATTCAATCCAATCTTCAAAAGAATTTACGCTAGCCATTTCCATGGTGATTTTTCTAAATTCTTTTTGATAATCTAAAGTGGTTTTTTGAGAAATTAAACGAGAGTGATCTAGATTCTTTTTTAAACTCAATAAAATTTGATTCGGATTTACGGGCTTTATAAGATAGTCCGCAATTTTAGAACCAATGGCTTCTTCCATAATGTATTCTTCCTCGCTTTTGGTAATCATAATCATAGGAACGGATGATTTTTTTTCTTTCATTTCTGAAAGAGTTTCTAATCCACTCATCCCTGGCATGTTTTCGTCCAAAAACACAATGTCAAAATTATTTTTCTCAAAAATAGCAATAGCATCCAAACCGTTATTACAAGTAGTTACGCTGTAATTTTTCTTTTCAAGAAATAAAATATGTGGTTTTAATAGGTCGATTTCATCATCTACCCAAAGTATCTTTATAGTGTCTTCCATAATGCGTTATCCGTTACCGAAGGGCAATTTACAGTTTTTAAAACGTTGCTTTGCTAAAATAACTATAATTTTTTGAAATTCTTAAATCTAAAATAATGACTAACAGAATTTTCAACTATTTAAAAAAATAATTCGCTTTAACTTGCTTGTCAAAACGAATTTATTACTTTTATCCTTGAATAAATCAACTAAAAACTATGAAAACTAAAACAATTAAAAACGCGGTATTACTAACTGTTTTTTCAGTTACAGCATCTTTTGCACAACACGCTTTTGTTAACACTCCTCCTGAGGTTTCGCCAATGCCAATGAAACCTGAAATGACTGAAATTTGGAATCCAGAAGTAAAAGTAATTACTCCTGCTAAGAAAATAGGTGATGCCCCTTCGGATGCAATCATCTTATTTGATGGTAAAAACTTAAATCAATGGGTGAATAAAAAAGACAATAGTAAGCCTGCAGGATGGAAAATTGTAAATAATGATTATTTTGAAGTAGTTCCAGAATCAGGAGATATTCAAACGGTAATGAAATTTGGAGATTGTCAATTACACATTGAGTGGAGCGCTCCAGATGAAGTAGTAGATGGCGGTCAAATGAGAGGTAACAGCGGAATCTTTTTTCAAAATCGTTACGAATTACAAGTGTTAGATTCGTATAACAATAGAACTTATAATAACGGACAGGCAGGAAGTATTTATAAAGATCACCCACCTTTGGTTAATGCAATGAAAACGCCTTTAGAGTGGAATGTGTATGATGTAATATATACTGCACCTCGTTTTAAAACTAACGGATTGATTGATGCACCTGCTAGAATTACGGTTTTCCATAATGGAGTTGTAGTTCAAAATAACGCTACAATTAACGGATTGACTTTGTATATGGGATTACACAATTATCCAGAAGCGCATGGAGAAGATGTAATCTCACTTCAAGATCACGGTTGTAAAACACAATTCAGAAACATTTGGTTAAGAAGATTATAAAAATTATCACAAACTAACAAGGAGAGCAATTGCTCTCCTTGTTTTATAATTCATAGTCTGTTTTAGAATCAATGGATAATTCATCTACATTTTTTTGAGAACTGATTTCCTTACCTTTTTCTATTGCTAATAGTAATTCTTGTTCTTTAGTGAGGTGCAAATTCTCATTAGAAGTACTAATCAAACATTTAATTTTTTCAATCAATGTATGATCTTGGATTTGGGTAATCCAATGAATTAAATGAAGTTTATCTTTTTGAAATTGTTCGTTGTTCATCGTTTGAAAATTAAATAGAAATTAGTACTTGTTACTAACAAATTTACGAAAAAAAGCACTTCAAAATTCAATTCAAAATTCCCTATATTTGTTGCCTTAAAGCAATACATTGTGAACCAAATCAATAAACTTAAAATATTTAATGATCCAATTTATGGATTCATAACCATTCCAAACGCTTTAATTTACGACTTAATTCAGCATCCTTATTTTCAACGTTTGAGACGTATTTCTCAAATGGGATTGTCTTATTTAGTTTATCCTGGGGCTAACCATACTCGTTTTCATCACGCTTTAGGGTGTATGCATTTGATGCAAAAAGCAGTTGATGTACTTCGATTTAAAGGAGTTTCTATTTCAGAGGAAGAAGAGAATGCTTTATATATTGCCATATTATTGCATGATATTGGTCACGGTCCCTTTTCTCACGCTATGGAAAAAAGCATTGTTGAAGATGTGCATCACGAAGCTATCTCATTGTTATTTATGAATCAATTGAATCAAGAGTTCAATGGACAGTTGAGCTTAGCTATTCAGGTTTTTAAAGGAGAATACCATCGTAAATTTATGTTGCAATTGATCTCAAGTCAGTTGGATATGGATCGAATGGACTATTTAAAACGAGATAGTTTTTATTCTGGTGTGGCGGAAGGAAATGTCAATTCAGAGCGTTTGATTCAAATGATGAATGTAGTTGATGATGTTTTGGTTATTGAGGAAAAAGGAATTTATTCGGTAGAGAAATTCTTAATGTCACGACGCTTAATGTATTGGCAAGCCTATTTACACAAGACCAGTTTAGTCGCTGAATTAATTTTGACTAAAGCATTAAAGCGTGCCAAAGAATTGGTTTTAAAAGGAGTTCAATTGCCTTGCAGTGAGCCATTGTTGTTTTTTATGCAAAACCGAATTACTCTTGAGGATTTTGATGCTCGAACATTGGATTTGTTTTCTCAATTGGATGATTTTGATATTATTAGCGCCTTAAAATCGTGGCAGCGACAAGATGATTTTATTTTGTCATCATTAAGTAAAATGATTATCAATAGAGATTTGCCCAAGATAAAAGTAGCTTCTGAGAAAGTAGTTTTTGACGAAATAACACCATTGCAAGAACGTTTTTCGGCCGATAATAATATATCAATTTCAGATAGTAATTACTTTATTTTTAAAGGGAAAATAAAAAATCAAGCCTACAGTAAAGAGGCAGAACCTATTCGTATTTTGAAAAAAGATAAAACAATTGAAGATGTAGTAGAAGCATCAGACCAGTTGAATTTGAAATCATTATCCAAGTTGGTTACTAAATATTACATTTGTTTTCCAAAACAACTAGTATAAAAACGTAATACTAAAGTCTATTTTTTATATTTTTGTCGGAATGAACAAAAAGAGGCTATTCATATTGTATATCCAAAATCCTTTAAACGGGTGTTTTTCTATGCCTATGAAAGAAATAATCCTTTAGAATGAAGTTTACAGCAGAACAAATAGCGGGAATTTTAGAAGGAGAAGTAGTAGGGAATCCTAATGCCGAAGTTTTTAAATTGTCAAAAATAGAGGAGGGGCAAGAAGGTTCTTTGACTTTTTTGTCTAATCCGAAATATCAAAATTTTATATATACCACACAAGCATCAGTAACGATAGTTAATAAAACATTCGTTCCTGAAACTACTTTAACGACTACTTTAATTAAAGTAGAGGATGCATACAGCGCTTTTACTAAGTTATTAGAATTCTATAATCAAGTAAAATTGAATAAAATAGGTATTGAAAATCCTTCCTTTATAGATGAGACGGTTCAATATGGTACCGATTTGTATCTTGGAAGTTTTAGTTATGTTGGTAAAAATGTAGTTTTAGGGAATAATGTCAAAATATACCCCAATTCATTTATCGGTGATAATGCTGTGATTGGAGACAATGTGACTATTTTTGCAGGAGGAAAAATTTATTCAGAAACGGTAATTGGAAATAATTGTACTATTCATTCGGGAGCAGTTATAGGTGCTGATGGTTTTGGGTTTGCACCCAATCCTGACGGTACTTATAAAAAAATTCCTCAAATTGGGAATGTTGTTATTGAAGACGATGTTGAGATAGGTGCTTGTACCACGATAGATAGAGCTACAATGGGTTCTACAATCATTCGTAAAGGAGTTAAATTGGATAACCAAATTCAAATTGCTCACAATGTAGAAATTGGAGAAAATACTGTGATAGCTGCTCAAACTGGAATTGCAGGTTCTACTAAAATTGGAAAAAATGGTATGATTGGTGGTCAAGTAGGTTTTGCTGGTCATATTATAGTAGGAGACAATGTTGGTATTAAAGCAAAATCGGGTATTACTAAAAATGTAAAGAATGGACAAATTATGCAAGGAAGTCTTGCTTTTGGCTATACTGATTTTTCAAAATCATATATTCATTTTAAAAACCTTCCTAAAATTGTAGCGGAGTTAGAAGAGTTAAAAAAAGAAATACTAAATCAAAAAAATAAATAAAATGGTTAAACAAAAAACCATCAAAACAGCAATCTCGTTAACAGGTGTTGGATTGCATACTGGTAAAGAAGTTACAATGACTTTTAAACCTGCTCCAGCAAATAATGGTTTTACTTTTGTTCGTGTAGATTTAGAAGGTCAACCTGTTATTGAGGCAGACGCTAATTATGTTGTCAATACGCAACGTGGTACTAATTTAGAAAAATTAGGGGTTCAAATTCAAACTCCAGAACATGTTTTAGCAGCATTAACTGGCTGTGATTTGGATAATGTTATCATTGAGTTGAATTCATCGGAGTTGCCTATTATGGATGGTTCTTCTAAATATTTCGTAGAAGCTATTGAAAAAGCAGGAATAGAAGAGCAAGAAGCAAAACGTAATGTGTATGTGGTGAAAGAAGTAATTTCTTTTACAGATGAAGCAACAGGAAGTGAAATTTTAGTAATGCCAAGTGATAATTATTGCATCACTACTATGGTGGATTTTGGAACTAAAATTTTAGGCACTCAAAATGCAACAATGAAATGCCTTTCTGAGTTCAAAGAAGAATTTTCAGACTCAAGAACGTTTAGTTTCTTGCATGAGTTAGAATCTCTTTTGGATAATGGATTGATTAAGGGAGGTGATTTAAATAACGCCATTGTATATGTTGATAAAGAAATATCAGCTACTACAATGGAAAATCTTAAAAAGGCATTTGGAAAAGATGAACTAACCGTAAAGCCAAATGGAATTTTAGATAATCTTACATTACATTATCCTAACGAGGCAGCTAGACATAAATTGTTAGATGTTGTGGGTGATTTATCTTTGATTGGGACAAGAATCCAAGGGAAAGTTATTGCCAATAAACCAGGGCATTATGTCAATACACAATTTGCCAAAAAGCTATCTAAAATTATAAAAATAGAACAACGTAATTTTGTTCCAACGTATGATTTACATCAAGAACCATTGATGGATATTCATCAAATCATGGCTACATTGCCACACCGTCCTCCTTTTTTATTAATTGATAGAATTATCGAAATGTCAGAAAATCACGTGGTGGGAATGAAAAATGTAACCATGAATGAAAATTTCTTCGTTGGTCATTTTCCTGAAGCTCCAGTAATGCCTGGTGTTTTAATTGTAGAAGCAATGGCACAAACAGGAGGAGTTTTGGTTTTAAGTACAGTTCCTGATCCAGAAAATTATCTGACTTATTTCATGAAAATGGATAATGTTAAGTTCAAACACAAAGTACTTCCAGGAGATACTTTAATATTCAAATGTGACTTGATTACTCCAATACGAAGAGGTATCTGTCACATGCAAGCCAATGCGTATGCTAATGGTAAATTAGTGGCTGAAGCAGAATTAATGGCACAAATAGCTAAAAAACAATAAAATTTAGAAAATTCGCTGTAGTTTTACCGCGAATTTTCTAATTAATAGAAATTATAAAAAAAAACAGATGAATCAACCGTTAGCATATGTTCATCCTGGCGCTAAAATTGCCAAAAATGTAGTTATAGAGCCTTTCACAACAATCCATAACAATGTAGTTATTGGTGATGGTACTTGGATTGGTTCCAATGTTACGATAATGGAAGGTGCCAGAATTGGAAAAAATTGTAATATTTTCCCAGGAGCAGTTATTTCAGCTGTGCCTCAAGATTTAAAATTTGGTGGCGAAGATTCCTTAGCTATTATTGGAGATAATTGTACGATTAGAGAATGTGTTACCATCAATAGAGGAACCGTAGCTTCTGGACAGACGGTTATTGGAGATAATTGTTTAGTAATGGCTTATGCACATATTGCACATGATTGTGTTGTAGGAAACAATGCTATTATTGTAAATGGTGTTGCTTTGGCAGGACATGTTATTGTAGGTAATTATGCCGTTATTGGCGGTTTAGCTGCAGTGCATCAATTCATCCATATTGGTGACCATGCTATGATTTCTGGAGGTTCATTGGTAAGAAAAGATGTTCCGCCTTTTACAAAAGCAGCTAAAGAGCCATTGTCTTATGTAGGAATTAATTCTATTGGCTTAAGACGAAGAGGTTTTACAACGGAGAAAATTAGAGAAATTCAAGATATCTACCGTATTCTGTATCAAAAAAATTACAATACTACCCAAGCTATCGGTATTATTGAAGCAGAAATGGAAGCTACTCCAGAACGTGATGAAATATTAGATTTTATTCGAAATTCGTCAAGAGGAGTAATGAAAGGATATAGCGGTAATTATTAATAAAATTAGATTAAACAACAAATACAATTTAAAATGGCAAGTACATCGGATATTAGAAACGGATTATGTATTAAATACAATAATGATATTTATAAAATCATCGAATTTCTTCACGTTAAACCAGGTAAAGGTCCTGCTTTTGTAAGAACAAAATTAAAATCTTTGACTAATGGAAAAGTATTAGACAACACTTTTTCTGCTGGTCATAAAATTGATGAAGTTCGTGTAGAAACACATACATTCCAATATCTTTATGCTGAAGGAGATGATTTTCATTTCATGAATAATGAATCTTTTGAGCAAATCACACTGAATAAAAATGTATTAGACAATCCAGATTTATTGAAAGAAGGAACTAACGTAATGATTCAGATTAATGCTGAAACCGAAGCACCACTTTCTGTAGATATGCCAGCTTCTATTATTTTAGAAGTTACTTATGCCGAGCCTGGTGTTAAAGGAAATACAGCAACTAACGCAACCAAATCTGCAACAGTAGAAACAGGAGCAACAGTAAACGTCCCTTTGTTTATTAATGAAGGAGATAAAATTAAAATTGACACTGCTACAGGTTCTTATATGGAACGTGTAAAAGAATAAATTAATCCAAAAATTACAAAAGGTTGATTGCACTTGTGTTATCAACCTTAATTATTTTACAACACATGAAATTTCCAAAAACACAAACTTTAAAAGAAATTGCCAACATAATTCAATGTGATTTTGTTGGGGATGCTAGTTTTCCTGTTTTGGGAATGAACGAAATTCATGTGGTAGAACCGGGTGATATTGTCTTTGTAGATCACCCAAAATATTATGACAAAGCATTACAGTCTAATGCTACCATTATCTTAATTAATAAAGAAGTAGATTGCCCAGAAGGTAAAGCTTTATTACTTTCGGATGACCCATTTAGGGATTTTAATCTGTTGACAAGACATTTTATGCCTTTTCAATCGTCGAATGTGTCTATTTCGCTTTCGGCAAAAATTGGTCACGGAACAATAATACAGCCTAATACTTTCATTGGAAATCATGTTGTGATTGGAGAGAATTGTTTAATTCATTCTAACGTAGCAATTTATGACCATACCATAATTGGTGATAATGTGATTGTTCATGCAGGAACCGTGATTGGTGGAGATGCTTTTTATTACAAAAAACGTCCAGAAGGATTTGATCAACTGCTTTCGGGAGGAAGAGTGGTTATTGAAAATAATGTGGGCATTGGCGCACTTTGTACCATTGATAAAGGAGTTACGGGAGATACTACTATTGGAGAAGGAAGCAAATTAGACAATCAAGTACATGTTGGACACGATACTGTAATTGGAAAAAAATGTTTAATAGCTTCTCAAACTGGAATTGCTGGTTGTGTAGTTATTGAAGATGAAGTAACGCTTTGGGGACAAGTAGGAACTACAAGCGGAATTACAATTGGTACCAAAGCAGTGGTGATGGGACAAACTGGAGTAACCAAGTCTATTGAAGGTGGAAAGTCGTATTTTGGTACACCAATAGAAGAATCAAGAGAGAAATTGAAACAATTAGCCAATATCAAAAAAATACCTGAACTATTAAATAAATTGAAATAATGTCTGCTAAAAAATTAGTGCAAAGTTTTTACAAATCAGATGCTTTAATCGATGCCGAAGTCATGAAAGATTTTTTGCATCCCGAAATTATTTTGGATTGGAACAGCAGTAAAGGATTTGTCCAAATGAATTACGATTCGATTGTTAACTTAGCTGGTGAATTGAATAAAGCTTATGTACGTTCTAAAGTTAGAATTAGTCATATTCTTTCTGAAAATGACTTGGTTTCTGTTCGCTATTCTCATTATGTAAAGACTATTGAAAATCCAAGAGAAGAGATGTTTTTAGCAAATTTTATAGTGATTTGGCAAATAAAAGATAATAAACTGTACAGAGGTTATCAAATGAGTCAAATTTCTTAATTTATTTTCAATTAAAAAGTTCAAAAATAATTTCAAAACCGTACTTTTGCATAACAATTTTTAAAATCATATAAAAAATATATCATGAGTGTTTTAGTTAATAAAAATTCAAAAATAATTGTTCAAGGATTTACAGGAAGTGAAGGAACATTTCACGCCTCTCAAATGATTGAATACGGTACTAACGTTGTAGGTGGTGTAACTCCAGGGAAAGGAGGAACAACGCATTTAGAGCGTCCAGTTTTTAATACTGTAAAAGATGCTGTAGATCAGGCGGGTGCTGATACTTCAATTATTTTTGTTCCGCCAGCTTTTGCTGCTGATGCAATTATGGAAGCTGCTGATGCTGGAATCAAAGTAATCATTGCTATTACAGAAGGAATTCCTGTAGCAGATATGATTAAAGCTAATAATTATGTTAAAGAAAGAAATGCACGATTAATTGGACCGAACTGTCCAGGTGTTATCACTGCAGGTGAAGCTAAAGTGGGAATTATGCCAGGTTTTGTTTTCAAAAAAGGAACAGTAGGTATCGTTTCTAAATCAGGAACTTTAACCTATGAAGCGGCTGATCAAGTAGCTAAACAAGGATTAGGAATTACTACTGCTATCGGAATTGGTGGAGATCCAATTATTGGAACAACTACCAAAGAAGCAGTTGAATTGTTAATGAACGATCCAGAAACGAATTGTATTGTTATGATTGGTGAAATTGGTGGTCAATTAGAAGCTGATGCTGCTAAATGGATTAAAGCGGATGGAAACCGTAAACCAGTAGTTGGATTTATTGCAGGAGTTACTGCTCCAGCAGGACGTACAATGGGGCACGCAGGTGCTATTGTTGGAGGTTCTGATGATACCGCTGAAGCTAAAAAACAAATTATGAGAGAGAACGGAATTCATGTAGTGGACTCTCCAGCTGAAATTGGTAAAAAAGTAAAAGAAGTTTTAGGTTAGTCCTAAGTTCAATATAGAATGTAAAATACCTCACGGTTTCGTGGGGTATTTTGTTTAATAAATACAGTAATATAAAATGTATAAAGAATTAAAAAAGTTTAAAGAAAGTAATAGTTTTACTTTTACTCAAGAAGATAGTTTAGAAGAAGTATGTAATGCTCCAGAAAATGCTAGTGGAATTTTCTTGGTATATGCTATTGATGGTGAAGAGAAAGAATTGATCATGGTAGGTTCTACAGGAACTGTTCAAAATAATGGAACCTTAAAAAGTAAGAATGGTGGTTTATATGACAAAATTGTTAACGGTCATCAATTTGCTAAAACGGGAAGAAAATATTCTTGGCCAGCCCAAATGAAATTAGAAAATATTGAACGTTTAGATGTTTCTTGGTACACTACTTTTAATGATAAAGTAAAAGTAATTCCTACTTATATTGAAGGGCAAATTCTTCAAAATTTTCTAGATGAAAATAACCGATTACCAAGGTGGAATGTAGCCTTTTAGTAAAAAATAAAAAAGCGCCAATTAATTATGGCGCTTTTTTTATGACTTAAAAGGAGTGGACCATTTAGGATCCGTATATACATTAGTACCCGTTAATGTTTTAATAAAGGCAATCAGTGCATTTACTTCAGTTGCTGTTAAATTTAATTGCTGCCCAATTCCGTTTGGGGTTAATCGCGGGTCTAAATTAGTATTTCTAGGTGCTATAGTGATATTTCCGTAATGACCAATAACGTTTTGTAAAGTTGTAAAATTACCCGTATGCATCATAGGTCCATTAGGAGTTCCATCTGATTTTACTAAGTCTCGTAACGAAGGGGCTTTTGTATTGGTAACATCTATTCCGGTACCATTTAGCATTCCTATTATCCCATTGTTTTTTGTGTTAGGATCGATGTCAAATTCAGGAGGCGCATGACATCCGGCACAACCCAGACCTCCAGAAGTTCTAATTCCATTGGCATCAAACACGGGAGGAGCTAAGAATAAATTTTTTCCTTGATTTTCTTGAGCGGTAAAATTTGAAAAGGGTTGATTGTCATTTTGCACAGCCGCTCTACCCGCATCGTATTTTGAGTCAAATGACTGAATACTTCTAACAAATTGTGCTAATGCCAATTGCAATTTATTTTCGGTTATTTCTTCTGAGCCATACACGTATTTAAAAAGCTCCTTATAATATCCGATACTTTGTAATTTTGCAATTAAAGTACTTATTGAACCATCTCCACTGGTACCGCTAAATCCCATTTCTATATGATTTTTGATAGGTTCAGAGGTTTGTGCTTCTAAAGTAGTAGCTCTTTCATCCCAAAAAAACTTAGTCTCGTTGGCAAACCTACTATTAATTAATCGCATAGCATGTCTAGTTGTAGTTCCATTAACACCTGTACTCGCAATTTCGGTATCACCAAAAGCATTGGCTTGAATGTGGCAAGAAGCACAAGAAATAGTATTGTTGGAAGATAAATTTTTATCATAAAATAAAACCCTTCCTAGAGTGGCACCTTTGTCTGTTATTGGATTTCCTGCGGTATTGTCTTTTGTTATGTAGAGAGGTTTGGATTGATTGGAATAATTACTCAAATTATTTAAATCAATTTTTCCAGAAAAAGTAGCGGTTACATTGGGATAAAGATCCGTTGTTGAATTGTTGTCATGATTACTGCACGATAGTAAGCAGATAGCAATCGAAAAGATACAGACTAAGTTTGTTTTTGTCATAATTATTTGGGTATAGTTGATTTAGGATTATTTATAACGCAATTGCAATAAATTAATTGTATAAATATATAATTTTTTAAATAACCATCATCCTGTTGCGATAATTGTAACTCTGATTCTGTTTCGTATATTCTTCATTTATTACTATATTTGAACTTTGATTACGTCTCATTAAGAGTATAATCAGCATTAGTCTAATTAAAATAATCTATTTCGTTTTTATACTATGAAATTACTAGAAGGAAAGGTAGCCATTATTACTGGTGCCAGCCGTGGAATCGGTAAAGGAGTGGCTGAAGTGTTTGCAAAACACGGTGCTAACATTGCGTTTACTTACAGTTCGTCTGTTGAATCGGCATTGGCTTTAGAAAATGAATTGAATGCTATGGGAATCAAAGCCAAAGGGTATCAATCTAATGCTGCTGATTTCAATGAAGCACAAACTTTCGTAGATGCTGTTGTTGAAGAATTTGGAACTGTTGATATTTTAATTAATAATGCCGGAATTACTAAGGATAATTTGTTAATGCGTATGTCTGAAGCCGATTACGATCAAGTAATTGACGTGAATTTGAAATCGGTATTCAATATGACAAAGGCTACTCAAAAAACATTTTTGAAACAACGTTCAGGTTCTATCATCAATATGAGTAGTGTGGTAGGGGTGAAGGGAAATGCAGGTCAAGCCAATTATGCGGCGTCTAAAGCAGGAGTAATTGGGTTTACCAAATCAATTGCTTTGGAATTAGGTTCAAGAAATATTCGTTGTAATGCTATTGCGCCAGGTTTCATCGAAACAGAAATGACGGCTAAATTAAGTCCGGAAGTAGTGCAAGGATGGAGAGATGGAATTCCATTGAAACGCGGTGGAACCACTGATGATGTAGCTAATGCGTGTCTTTTCTTCGCATCAGATATGAGTGCTTTTGTGACCGGTCAAGTACTTAATGTTTGTGGCGGAATGCTAACATAATCGGTTGCTAATAGTTTGATTTTTACACTCAAACGGTAATTTTTTAAATAAAATGGACGCCATCACAATTGTATTACTGATTCTTTCTGTTTTCATTGCTGCTGGTTTAGCCTTTTTTCAATATTTGTATAAAGCCAAAAACAAATCTAATCTGAATTTGTTTTTGGCTTTTTTACGTTTTTTATCATTTCTAGGCATCTTTGTTTTGTTGATAAATCCAACGATAATAAAGAATTCCTTTGAAGTAGAAAAAACACCTTTGGTTGTGGTTATGGATAATTCGAGTTCCATGCCATTTTTAAAATCCAATGTTGCGGCTCAAGAAGTGTATCAAAAAATAGTTTCCAATACTGCGTTAAAGGAAAAGTTTACTATTCAATCCTATCAATTTGCTGAAAATTTAGAATTATCGGAAAGATTTAATTTTAAAGGAAAGCAAACTAATTTAGATGCTGTTGCAACAGGACTAAAACAGACCTACAGACATAAAACCTTTCCAACTATTATTATAACAGACGGGAATCAAACTACAGGATCGGATTATGTATATGGTTTTGATACTGCAAACAAAGTATATCCTATTGTAGTAGGAGATACAGCAAAAATATTTGATTTAAAAATCAACCAGATTAATGCTAATAAATATGCTTTTTATAAAAATAAATTTCCAGTAGAAGCATTTGTTACGTATTCTGGAGACCAAAAAATCGAAGCTGATTTTAAAATTTATCAAAATAAGGTAGTTGTTGCCAGCCAAAATGTTTCTTTTTCTCCTTCTAATAAAACGGCAATTATTCAGTTATTGCTTCCTGCAAATACAATAGGATTGCAGTTATTTCAAGCCACTATTTCTTCGTCAAAAAAAGAGAAAAATTATTTTAATAACACTAAAAATTTTGCCGTTGAAGTAATCGATCAAAAGACAGATATTGCTTTGATTTCAGCAATAAATCATCCTGATATTGGCGCTTTAAAACGAGCTATTGAATCTAATGTTCAACGTAAGGTAGCTGTATTTAAACCAAATTATATCAATGAATTAAAAAAATATAATATTGTTATTGTGTACCAACCTAACGCTAATTTTAAATCTATTTTTGACGAAGTAAAATTAGCGGGTATTAATTCATTTATTATTACGGGACCGAGTACTGATTTTGGTTTTTTAAATCAACAACAAAATGAGTTACAATTCAAAATGGGAAGCCAAACAGAAGACTATTTTGCAGGCTTTAATCCACAATTTAATGTATTTGCTTTAGACAACATTGGGTTTGAATCTTTTCCTCCTTTACAAAATAGTTTTGGAACGATTACTACTAAAGGAAATGCTTCTGTCTTACTTTCTTCAAGAATTAAAGGAATTGATACGCAATCGCCTTTGCTTGCTTTTGTAGAAAATAATGGAAAACGAACGGCATTTCTATTAGGTGAAAACAGTTGGAAATGGCGTGCAAAAAGCTTTGTAGCTAATCAATCTTTTGAAAAATATGATGTTTTTATAGATAAGATTATTCAGTTTTTGGCTTCCAATAGTAGCAAGAAATCATTGGTAGTCGAACACGAACAATTCTATAATTCAGGAGATAATATTGTGATAAGCGCGCAATATTTTAATAAAAATCAAGAGCTTGACGAAAAGGCGAGATTGAATATTAGCGTTTTAAATACCCAAACCAAAGCAGTTACAAATTATGATTTACTTAAAGGTTCTAATTCCTACAAAGTAAATTTGGACGGAATTCCGCCAGGAAAATATAAGTTTGCAGTGACCGAATTAAACTCCAAAGAAAAGTATTCAGGTTATTTTGAAATACTCAATTTTGATGTCGAAAAACAATTTACGAATCCTGATTTTGATAAATTAAATCAATTGGCGAATCAGACACAAGGCAAGCTGTATATACCTTCGCAAATTGACACCTTATTACATCAATTAGTAGAAGAAGAAAGCTATAAATCAGTTCAAAAAAACATAATGGTGAGAACCTCTTTGATAGATTGGTTTTGGTTACTCGTTATTATTTCTACTTTACTAGCTACAGAATGGTTCGTTAGAAAATATAATGGATTGTTATAAAATAAATTATTTTTGATATTTCTTTTTCTTCAACATGTCTGAGGCAGTTTGATAATAAGAAACCGTTTCTATAACTAAATCAGTTCTTTCTTTTTTCAATGGCGTTTGGTCATAATACAATTGAAATTCAGGGGCTATTTTTGGGTCTGGTTTCAAACTCAATTGAAATTGTTTGACTTGTTGTTTAGGAGAAATAATTGTCAAAACATTGTCTTTTATCAAACCTAGATCTTGATAAGTTGCAATCAAAGCCCTTGGTTTGTAATCGGATTGGAATACATCTTGTCCGTAAAATTTACTTTGATAATTAAAATTCAACAATCCCATTACGGTAGGCATTAAGTCAATTTGAGACATTAATTGGGTGTATTTTTGAGGCACTATAAATCCTGGGCTGTAAATCATCGCAGGGATTCGGTATTTGTCTAACGGAAGTTCTGTTTTTCCAGCGCTAGATGCACAATGATCAGCAACAATTACAAAAACTGTATTTTGAAACCAAGGTTGTTTTTTTGCCATCTCAAAAAACTGTCTTAAAGCATAATCCGTGTATTTAACTCCTCCATCTCTGGATTTGGAATCGCCAGGAATATCGATTTTGTTGTTTGGATACGTAAACGGCCTGTGATTACTTACCGTCATCCAATGATTAAAGAACGGCTTGCCCGATTGTGCTTCGGCATTCATCACTTTAATAGCTTTATTAGCCATATCTTCATCACAAACTCCCCAAACATTAGCAAAGGTAATTTCGCTTGGTTGTAATGATTTTTTATCTACTATAGCATACCCATTTCCAGAGAAAAAATCTTCCATATTATCAAAGAAAGCATCGCCGCCATACAAGTATTTTACTTGATATCCTTTTTGATTGAAGATATTTCCTGTCGAAAATTTATCTTTATTGTCTTTTCGCTTTACCACACTTTCACCTGCTGTAGGAGGAAAGCAAAGTGTTACAGCTTCTAGTCCGCGAACGGTTCTATTTCCTACCGCAAACAAATTTGTAAATTGTAAACTTTGGTTAGCCAAATTATCTAGAAATGGAGTAATGTTATTTTGATTTCCATAGGCTTTCATAAAATCGGCACTGTAACTTTCAATTGTAATTAGCACTACATTTTTATGGGTTTCTTGACCTTTTGCAGTAATTGGTCTAGAAGTAGATTCGGTTGTAATACCTTGAATTTGTTCTTTCAAAGTAGCATACGCTTCTTGATTCGGAATTGTTTTATAAAACTTGAAATAATCCAATTCACTGTGAATGAAAGCCAAATAGAATTTGTAAATTCCGTTCGACTGTAATTCATTGGTAAAGATATTTTGAGAATTTTCTTTGGCAGCCAAATACGGAATTGTAGTCAATGAAAGCGCTAACATAACCAAATACAATCCTGAAATTTTGATTTTTTCAGTAAAAGAAGGAATCGATTCAATAAAGTTTTTAGAATGTTGTACAATGAAATAGGTAATTGTTCCTGATACTAAAAAAAGTGTCGTAAAGATTGGGATAACAGGATACGACTGCATAATGTTACCAATAACTTCATTGGTATAAACCAAATAGTTTACAGCAATGAAATTGTATTTTACTCCAAATTCATTCCAAAAGAAAAATTCACTAATCGCATTTTGAAGAATTAAAGTAACAAAAAGAAAAATCACAAAAGAGAACAACCAGAAGCGTATAGTATGTCTGTGTTTTGGAAGAAATAGTAATAAGCCAAAAAGAAGTGTTTTTAAACCAATAAAAGCCATTCCAATCTCAGGTAAGGCACCTCCATATTCATTGAGAATGGTATTGCCAAACGCAACATATAAAAATAAACTAACGAGAAGTCCAAATAGGATATATCCTGTAGGTTTCAAGTATTTTGAATTAGAAATAAAAATCAAATACAACCATAAAAAACCACTAATTACTGTAAAAACTAAGAAATCAGAAACAACACCTAGACTAAAAATTTTTAGTGTATCTATCCATGAAAAAGTTGCTTGTGTAATGGGATGAAACAACAATATAATTCTTAAAATAAAACTTACGATTATATAAAATAAAGTGATATTATAAAAAGGAGATAAGTTTTTAATTGAAGACATAATAGATTAGTTTTTTTTGCAAAAATAAGCAATTTGAGAGTAATATGAATAGAGTAAATTAACACCTCTATAATTTATTATTAAATGATTTTATTTAGTTTGATGTGATGCAAAATCAAAACTTAAGTTTAGCTTAATTTAAATTGCGTCTAAAATAAATCCATTGATTTTGAGTTACTTTTGTATAATTGATTCATATTTATAGTTTTCAAATGAAAAAAACAGTTTTATTTCTATTATTTTTTACAGTTTTTGGATATTCTCAAAATTGGAAGCCTTCTTTTGAAGAAGCACAAAATCAAGCTTTAGCTGAAAATAAGAATATCGTTTTAGTTTTTTCGGGTTCAGATTGGTGTGCGCCTTGTATTAAGCTAGATAAAACCGTTTGGCAATCTGCTGAGTTTAAAAAAGAATCAGAGACTAATTGGGTAATTTATAAAGCTGACTTTCCGAAGAAAAAGGTTAATCAGTTAAATCCAATTCTAACTGAAAGTAATAAAAAATTAGCTGGGCTATATAATCCCTTGGGTAATTTTCCTTTAGTCCTTTTGTTAGATAAATCAGGAGCTGTTTTAGGTATTGAAGGATACAAAAATATTTCAGCAACTGAATATATTCAACTCATTCATTCATTCGAGAAAAAATGAAAATAGTACTCTCTTTTTTAGCCTTGGTTATTAGTTTTTCATCTTTTGCTCAGGCAGAGTATAAGAAAAAAATTTCTATGTTGGGTAGTCCATTTGAAATTACAGTAGTAGCTAAAGATTCTGTTGAAGCTAAAAAGTACACAGATTTAGCTATTGCTGAAGTAAAACGTATTGAAAATCAAATATCCGATTGGATTCCAACTACCCAAATTTCATTAGTAAATAAAAATGCAGGTATTCAAGCTGTGAAAGTAGACTCAGAAGTTTTTGATTTAGTGGAAAGAGCTATTAAAATTTCTGAAATAACAGATGGAGCTTTTGACATTTCATATGCTTCAATGGATAAAATCTGGAAATTTGATGGAAGCATGACCACTATGCCTTCTGAAGAAGCGATTAAAAAATCCGTTTCTAAAATTGGATATAAAAATATTGTTTTGGACAAAACCAATCAGACAGTATTTTTGAAAAAAGAAGGAATGAAATTAGGGTTTGGGGGTATTGGACAAGGTTATATTGCTGATAAAGTCAAAGATTTGTTATTAGCCAATGGGTGTAAGTCAGGCATTGTAAACGTATCAGGAGATATTAATGCGTGGGGTAGACAGAGTAATCATGAGCCATGGACAGTAGGAATTATAAATCCAATGAATAAAAACAAGGTTTTCGCTACATTTCCTTTAGAGAATAGTGCTGTAGAAACTTCAGGGAGTTATGAGAAATACGTAGTGTTCAATGGTATTCGTTATTCACATATAATTGACCCAAGAACAGGTTATCCTGCACAGGGAGTAGTGAGCGTTTCTGTATTTGCTAAACAAACTGAAATTGCAGATGCTTTAGCTACAGGAATTTTTGTATTAGGAGTCGAAGTGGGATTAGATTTAGTGAACCAATTAAAAGGAATTGAATGCATTATCGTAGATGACAAGGGTAAAATTCATTCTTCAAAAGGAATTGATATTAAAAAATATAACAAATGAAAAATATAAGTTTAGTCTTATGTATTCTTTTATTAATGGAATCTTGTTCGGTTGTTAAAGAATATGAAAAAGAAAAAATTAATGATGTAGATATGAAATTAGCCGCTCGAACAGCAGAAAAATATGAAACAACTTTTCAAGTCTATAGAGAAGCGGCAGCAGGAGCCAATGGAGGAAAGTCAGGTGGAGGATGTGGTTGCAATTAATTATTAATTTCGATATGACTTTATCAATGAAAAAATTTAGTACGATTGTATTTCTTTTTTGTACCGCTTGTGTTTACTCGCAAGGCAATAAGCAACCCGCATTCAAAAAAAGGGTATTAGAAAGTACGGAAGTGGATTTTTTAGCTAGTTATTACAAACAGGATGGCTCAAAATCATCAGTTACAGGAGGAATTGGAACAGAAAAGCTGACTGATATTGCTTCTAATATTACGGTAGCAATGCCTTTAAATGATGACGATGTTTTAACTATAGACGCAGGTATTTCTGCTTACTCATCAGCATCATCAAGTAATATCAATCCATTTAATGCTTCAGGAGCTTCAGGAGCTAATAATTCTGGAGCTTCTGGTGGTGACGATGATGATGATGATAAAAAAATTAGTACTAAAGCTACAAGACCTACAACGGGTTCAGGCCCTTATGGATCACCTTGGCAGGCATCTTCGGGAGCTTCCAAAAGCGATGAATTAGTTTCTATAATGGCTAATTATAGTCATAGTAGTGATTCTAGAAATTTCATTTGGAATGTAGATGTAGCATTCTCTAATGAATATGATTATACCTCTACTGGATTTGGAGGAGGTATTGCAGCGCTTTTTAATGAAAAAAACACAGAGATAAATATAAAGGCCAACGTTTATTTAGATCAATGGCGCCCGATTTATCCAACGGAGCTTCACGAGTATTCTAAATATGGCGCTAACTTTCTAAATCAAGGATATTTTAGCGGAGTAACTGTTTATAATGAAAATGGTATTTCGGCTACAGAAACCTATCTTCCTACCAAATTTAAAGATTTAGCTTTGACTAATAGAAATTCCTATTCGGCTTCTTTTGGCTTTTCTCAAATACTAACTAAACGATTTCAGTTTTCAGTTTTCTTTGATGTTTTACAACAACAAGGGTTGTTATCAACGCCTTACCACCGTATCTATTTTGCTGATAAAACCAATTTTTTTATTGGTCAATCACAATATATAACTAGTTATGAAAGTACCACTAATACAGGTGTCTTTAAATTAGCTGATGATATAGAACGATTGCCTAACACCCGTTTTAAATTACCTATTGGAGCTCGTATTAATTATTATATCAATGAATATTTAGTGTTACGTACGTATTACAGATATTATTCGGATGATTGGGATATTCAAGCTCATACAGCAAGTGTAGAATTACCTTTCAAATTATCCGATAAATTCACTGTATTTCCTACATTTCGTTATTACAAACAAACGGCATCCAAGTTTTATGCCCCTTACGAAATGCATCTTTCTTCAGAACAATTTTATACATCTGATCCAGATTTAGCTAACTTTGGGACCAAGCAGTTGGGTTTTGGAATTAATTACACTGATATTTTTGCCTCAGCTAAAATTTGGCAATTTGGACTTAAAAATGTTGATTTTAGATTTCACCAATACAAACGAACGGATAGACTTAAGGCAAGTATTGCAACAATTGCTTTTAAATTTATTATGCAATAAATCAAAAATTATTTTAGCCAATGCATATACTATTAGTAGAAGACGAAGCTGGAATTGTTCAATTTTTAGAACAAGGTTTGAAAGAGGAAGGTTATATAATTTCGACAGCATCAGACGGAGAAGTAGCTTTACAATTACTACTAGAAAAGAGCTTTGATTTAGTTTTATTGGATTGGATGTTACCAAAAATGACCGGAATTGAGGTTTGTATAGAATTTCGTAAAAAAAATAAAACCACACCAATTATTTTTTTAACAGCCAAAGACACCGTTCAAGAAACTATTGAAGGTTTACAAGCTGGAGCTAATGATTACATTAAAAAGCCTTTTAGTTTTGATGAGTTAGTAGCACGAATTAAAATTCATTTTCGAAATCAACAAACAATGATTTTGTATTTAGGTGGCATTGAAATAAATCTTAGTAATCGTTTGGTTTATGCTAACAATCAAGAAGTAATTTTGACGCATCGCGAATTTGAATTGCTATGTTATTTAGTTAAAAATAAAGGACGAGTTTGTACACGAACTCAAATAATAGAAGAGGTTTGGGATATTCATTTTGACTATGACACAGGAGTAATCGATGTTTTTATGAATTCCATTCGCAAGAAATTAAATTTAAAAAAAGAAGAAGATTGTATCAAAACTATTCGTGGAGTAGGATACATCGCAAATGACTAATTTATGCAACAACTTTCTTTCAAAAATAGAATTGCGTCACATTATATCATTACCACTGCTTTGTTGATAGCAGTAGTTTTTTTTGTTATCTATTTTAGTGTTCGGTTCAGTGTTTATAGTCATATTAGTGATGATATACAATCAGAATCGGCAAAGCATTTAACGGAGATCTCAATTATTAATAATGATTTTCATTTAATCCACAAGAATGAATGGATGGAAAGAGAACATAATACAATTGATGTAAATCCTGTTTTTGTTCAGTTCATCGATGAGAACAAAAAATTAGTTGAAAAGTCACCTAATTTGAAACGAAGTAATCTTAGATTTAATTCTCAAATTTCTTTTGGTCAATTGTTTGATTATAAATTAGAAGGTAAATTGATTCGCCAAACACAATTGCCTATATATAAAGAAAAAATCATTGTAGGATACGTAATGGTAGCCATGTCATTAGAAAATGCACAAATGGTTCTACAAGATCTATTAGAAGTTTTATTAATTGCATATCCTACTATTTTAGGTGTTTTGTTTTTAATTGCACGAATAATTGCAGGAAGAAGTATTAAACCTATCAATACTATAATGACAACTTCTGATGCTATCACTAAAGACAATTTGAAGTCGCGAATAGTATTACCAAAAACAAAAGATGAATTGTATGTTTTATCGAAAACAATTAATAATTTATTAGATCGTTTAGAGAATGCAATTGAACGCGAGAAACAATTTACCTCTGATGCATCTCATGAACTGAGAACCCCTTTAACGGTCATAAAAGGAACTTTGGAGGTTTTAACCAGAAAGCCAAGAACGACTCAGGAGTATGAAGATAAAATTAATTTTTGCATTACAGAGGTTAATCATCTCAACCATCTAGTTGATCAATTGTTATTATTGGCACGCTACGAAAATGAAAAACAATCCCTAAAAATTGAGTTGGTCTGTTTGAATGCCTTGTTTTTAGAGGTCATCGCAAGACAGTCTGTTTTAATCGAATCAAAAGGAATTACGATAAAAACTTTATTTAAAGATGATTTTTATTGTGAATCAGATCAGCATTTACTTTCCATAATTATTAATAATTTAATTTCAAATGCGCTGAAATATTCTAAAGAAAATGGAGTAATTGAAATTGAACTGAAGAAAAATTCAAATCAAATAGAATGTACTATTTCTGACTCAGGTATTGGAATTCCAAAGACAGATTTAGAAAAAGTATTTCAACCCTTTTTCCGTTCTAATGCTACTATAATTTCACCAGAGATAAAGGGGGTTGGAATTGGTTTATCTATAGTACAACGATTATGTTCTTTACTTTTAATCGAAGTAAAAATAACAAGTGAAGAAAATATTGGTACCAAAGTTAACTTATCGTTTCTAAGTAAAGACTTAAGTAATTCTTAAGAAAAGAGCTATATTTATATGTTATTTTTGTGACATATAAATAAAAGTATACAATGCTCGAAAAAATCATAGCTTTTAGTTTAAAAAACAAATTAATTGTTTTACTCTTTACCCTTGGAATATTTGGTTTTGGGATATTTTCTTTGTTCCAAATCTCAATTGGAGCTGTGCCTGATGTAACCAATAATCAAGTACAAGTTATTACTACTTCTCGCAATCTTTCTACACAAGATATTGAGCAATTTATTACCTATCCTGTAGAGATAGAAATGGCCAATTTGCCAGGTGTAAAAGAAATTCGTTCTATTTCAAAATTTGGATTGTCAGTGGTAACCATTGTGTTTGAAGATAATTTAGGAACGTATTTACCACGACAATTAATTGCCGAGAAAATAAAATCAGCTTCTGAAAAAATTCCGGAAGGTTTTGGAACGCCTGAAATGGGACCTATTACAACAGGTTTGGGCGAAATTTATCAATATACCTTAGAAGTTAAACCTGAATTTAAAGCCAATTATTCGGTTACTGATTTAAGAACCATTCAAGATTGGGTAGTGAAACGTCAATTATCAGGAATTAAAGGTGTAGTCGAAATTAATACTTGGGGAGGATATTTAAAACAATATGAAATTGCGATTAGTCCAGCCAGCTTAAAAGCTATAAATATTAGTATGAGCGACGTATTTACTGCTTTAGAAAAAAACAACAGCATAGCAGGGGGAGCTTATATTGAAAAAGTAAATCAAAGTTATTTCATTCGTGGCGAAGGAAAAGTAAAATCATTAGAAGATATTGAGAATATCGTAGTAAAAAACACCAATGGAACACCTGTTTATATTAAAAATATTGCAACAGTAAACTTTGGTCACGCAAACCGATTTGGAGCTATTACTGGAAATGGAGAAGGGGAGAAAGTATTAGGACAAGTAATGATGTTAAAAGGAGGCAACTCTAAACAAGTTATTACTGATGTTAAAAATCGGGTAGCCGAAATTCAAAAGCATTTACCAGAAGGTGTGTATATCAACGGATTTTTGGAACGAAGCGAATTGGTAGGGAAAACGACTTTTACAGTGGCGGAAAATTTAATTCTAGGTTGCTTAATTGTAATTTTTGTTGTGGTTTTATTATTAGGAAATTGGCGTTCAGGCTTAGTGGTAGCGTCGGTGATACCACTTTGTTTATTATTTGCTATTTCTTTTATGAATATTTTTGGCATTGATGCCAATTTGATGAGTTTAGGCGCTATTGATTTTGGAATTATCATTGACGGAGCCGTTATTATTGTGGAGTTTATTGCTTTTCAAATCGTGCATAAATCAGCGCATTTGACCACTCTTTCAAAAGAAGAACGTCAACTACAAATTGATCAAATTACTTTTAAGAGTGCTTCTAAAATGATGAATTCAGCTGTTTTTGGACAGCTGATAATTTTGATCGTTTTCATACCTATTTTGTCGTTATCAGGAATCGAAGGAAAAATGTTCAAACCTATGGCAATGACCTTTAGTTTTGCCTTAGTTGGAGCCATGCTCTTTTGTTTTACGTATGTTCCGGTGGTTTCTTCCTTATTTTTAAAACCGAAAGAAGAAAGTGCTGATTCTTTTGCAAATAAACTAATTCTGAAATTAAATTCATGGTACTTGCCTATCATTACTTGGGCTTTGGCCAATACCAAAAAAGTATTGTATGGGGCATTTGGACTTTTAGTTTTCGCAATTGTTTTGTTTACTACTATGGGAGGAGAATTTATACCCACCTTAGACGAAGGTGATTTTGTTATTCAACCCGTATTAAAAACGGGAACTTCTTTGACAAAAACAATCGCAACAACCACCAAAATTGAAAAAATTATACTGAAAAATTTTCCAGAAGTCACACAAGTAGTAAGTAGAATTGGTGCTGCCGAAGTTCCAACTGACCCAATGTCTATGGAAGAAAGTGATGTTATTGTAAAACTAAAACCTAAATCAGAATGGGTATCAGCGGAATCCAAAGATGAATTGGCTGATAAAATCAAAAAGGCGGTTGAAACTCAAATTCCGAATATGGAAATTGAATTTACACAACCTATCGAAATGCGTTTTAACGAATTAGTTTCTGGAACACGTTCAGATGTGGCGGTAAAGATTTTTGGCGAAAATTTAGAAATTTTGGCACAAAAAGCACACGAAATAGAAAACGCTATTAAAAATGTAGAAGGAGCTTCAGATATTATTATTGAAAAAACAGAGGGTTTACCCCAAATGTTTGTACAATACGATCGCTCTAAAATTGCACGTTATGGATTGAATATTGCTGATTTAAACGAAATGATTGCTTTAAGTTTTGCTGGAAAAACAGTGGGCAATGTATTTGAGGGAGAAAAACGTTTTGACATGGTAGTACGCCTTAATGAAACGAATAGACACGATATTGAGGATTTGAAAAACCTATATGTATCGACTCCAAACGGTCAACAAATTCCGTTAAGTGAATTAGCCACTATTGATTATACTACTGGTCCTGCAAAGATTTCGAGAGACAATACTAATCGTAGAATTGTAGTAGGAATTAATGTTAGAAATCGCGATTTACAAAGCGTTGTAACAGATATTCAGAAAATTGTAGACACTAAAATTAAACTTCCATCTGGCTATTATGTGAAATATGGAGGGCAATTTGAAAACCTTCAAAGTGCCAAAGCGCGTTTACTTATAGCAGTGCCGATTGCCTTATTTTTAATATTTATTTTACTGTATTTTGCTTTTGGTTCCATTAAAGAAGCCTTAATGGTGTATTCCGCAATACCACTTTCGGCAGTAGGAGGAATTTTATTTTTATGGATTCGTGATTTGCCTTTTAGTATTTCGGCAGGTGTTGGTTTTATTGCACTTTTTGGAATTGCAGTGTTAAACGGAATCGTTTTAATTGAACATTTTAAAGAACTCAAACACCACGGAATGAATAATATGAATGAATTAATTTTAAAAGGAACTACCGATAGATTGCGCCCCGTATTATTAACAGCGGCAGCAGCGGCTCTGGGATTTTTGCCAATGGCTATTTCTTCTTCAGCAGGAGCCGAAGTACAACGGCCATTAGCAACAGTAGTAATTGGCGGGTTATTTACAGCCACTATTTTGACAATGATTGTTTTGCCTGTACTTTTTAAAGTATTTGATCAAAAAGAGTTTAAGAAACCTAAATTTAAAATGCATCATAAATCAACCTATCTACTGTTATTTTTGTTGAGTTCTACAGCTATAATGGCGCAAAATACTTCTTCAGAACGAGAACGTATTGTCAATTTAGCATTAGAAAATAACAAAGAAATCAAGGCTTCGCAATTACAATTAGAAAAGTTGAAAGAATCGATTCAAGCTGCCTATTCTTTTGATAAAACCAATGTATATTACAGTTACGACCAAAATAATTTGGCGCTAAATAATACTCCGTTACGAGTATTTGGAGTACAACAACGATTTGAATTCCCCACAGTTTATGGCGCGAAGAAAAACCTTCTTGCTTCAGAGTATGGAAAAGAAAAAGCCCGATTTGAATTGCAAAAAAACAAATTGACTTTGGCTGTTTCTAAAGTATACGAACATATTGTGTACCTCCAAAATCAGGAAAAACGCTATATGTATTTGGATAGTTTGTACCAAAATTTTTCTAAAGCAAGTAAACGTCGTTTTGAATTGGGGGAAACTAATTATTTAGAAAAAATTACGGCTCAAGCAAAGTCAGGGCAAATTCAAACTAAAAAATCTCAAATTGAAAAAGATAAATTAGCACAATATGAATTGCTTAATTCGTTAATTCAATCAGAGGAAAAAGTGGTAGTCTCAAATAGCCAAATGAGTCCGCTAACTACTTTAGCAAGTAGTTCAGTAAAAGAACTTCATTTGTCTTATTTAGAGCAAATTACAACGACTTATAAAAAGCAATTAAGCTTGCAAAAACAACATTGGTTACCGGATATTAATATTGATTATTTCCAAGGTAAAAACACAGGTCTGTCTCAATCACTGTATGGATTTCAAGTTGGGATTGCTTTGCCGATTTTATTTACAGGAACCATTTCTAAAATTAAAGTAGCACAATTGGATTTAAAAAGTTGGGAACAACAAAAACAATCTGAAGAACAAAAAATAGAGCGTTATCTTAGCCAGAAGAAAAATGATTTAATTAAGTACCAAGAAGCTATTAATTATTACAATCAATACGGGAAAAAGTTGTCTGAAGAAATCATTAAAGTAGCCAATTTAAGCTATAAGAATGGAGAAATTGATTTTTTTCAATACATTCAAAGTTTAGAAAACGGAACCAATATTCAAGTTGATTATTTAGATACGTTGTTACAATACAACACTACCCAATTAGAATTGTATTACCCTAATTTTTAATCTATTATTATGAAAAAAACACTATATACTTTTGCTTTACTTACTCTTTTAATGGGGTGTAAAGAAGCTAAAAATGAAGCGCCAACAACTAAAGAAGACGGTTTAATTCACGTAACTGAAACGCAATTCAAAACGGGAGGAATGCAAATTGCAAATCCAACCGAACAAGATTTTGACGTAAGTATTGCTACTTCTGGAAAAATTGATGTACCTCCACAAAACAGAGCTCAAGTCACCACTTTTATTGGAGGTTATGTAAAATCGACTACACTATTAGTAGGAGATAAAGTACATAAAGGTCAAGCATTGGTTACTTTGGAAAGCACCGAGTTTTTAGATATTCAAAAAGAATATTTGGAAGTAGCCGAGCAAATTAACTATCTAAAATCAGAATACGAACGTCAAAAAACATTGTTTAACGAAAAAATCAGTTCGCAAAAAAATTACTTAAAAGCCGAAAGCGATTACCGTAAAGCCAAAGGAATGTATCAAAGTTTAAGAGAAAAATTACTCTTGCTAAAAATTAATCCGGCCAATGTAGAAAAAGGAAGATTGACTTCTATTGTTACAATTTCGTCTCCAATTGCAGGAGATATAGTAGTAATGAATGCTAATGTAGGAATGTATATTGCTCCTTCAGACGTTATATTAGAAATTGTAGATACCAATCATTTGCATTTAGAATTAGCTGTTTTTGAGAAAGATATTTTAAAAGTGAAAGTGGGGCAGAAAATTAATTTTACAGTTCCAGAAGCATCAAAAGAAGTTTTCCCAGCAGAAGTACATTTGGTAGGAAAATCAATAGAAGGTAATGACAGGACAATTAACGTACACGGACATTTAGACGAATCTGTTAAACAAAAATTACTAACAGGAATGTTTGTTGAAGCAAAGATTGTAACACATTCTAAAAAAGGAGTAGCGATTCCTACGGAAGCATTGATTACAGAAAACAACAAAAATTTTGTACTTTTATTAAAGGATACCAAAGACAAAGTCTATTCATTTAAAAAAGTAGCGGTTTCTATTGAAGAAAAGAATAAAGATTTTGTAGAAATTCTTCCTAATGGGAATATTAACGCTTCTTCAAAGATTTTGACCAAAGGCACTTTTGATGTAGCCAATTAAAAATTAAATTAATTAATAACTTAAAATACACTAATTATGAATGAAGCGCATTTACACATGGTAGTAAACCATTTTCCAATTATCGGAACCATTTTAGCTCTTGGAATTTTAATTGCGGGATTAATTTTGAAAAATCATACCGTAAAAAACACTTCGTATGTTCTATTTATTATAGCGGCCATATTTGGAGCCTTAAGTATGGGAACTGGGGAAGGAGCAGAAGAATTAGTCAAAAATATGCCTAACGTGGGTTGGGAAATTATCCACGAGCATGAAGAAATAGCAGAGAAGCTAGCTTTACTATTGTATGTTTTAGGTTTACTTTCAATAATCGCTTTGTATTTCAATTTTAAAAAGAATGCAAAAGAGAAATTAGTTTCATTTTGCATAGTAGGTATTGGAGTTGTGAGTCTTTTCTTAGTGCAAAAAGTGGGTACTTCAGGAGGTGAAATACGTCATAACGAAATTAGAGAAGGTTATCCGAACACAACTACTGAAAAAGAGGAAATTGATCATGATAAATAGCGGTCATTATTTTTTTTACGAATTAGCTTATTTATTATTATATCCAAAAAAATAATATTGATTAATTAGGACAAATAGTAATATTTATAACTTTTGTTATAAAAATAACAATAATACATATTTCTTGTTGTATTATTATGAACTATATCGATTTCGTAATTTTATTTTCCGTAATTTTGATGTATATAAAATGCGCTTTTTTAAATACAATAAAAAATGAAAAATATCAGAATTATTCAAGAATTACACGATTTAGGAATTACGGGATATCATGAAGTTTCGTACAATCCTTCCTATGAAGAATTGTTTCAAGATGAAATGTCGCACCGTAGAAAAGGGTTTGAAAAAGGAGCTTTGACAGATACAGGTGCGGTAGCAGTAAAAACAGGAATTTTTACAGGCCGTTCTCCAAAAGACAGATACATTGTAAAAGACGATGTAACTAAAGATACCATTTATTGGGATGACAAAGTTAATTTCCCAACTACACAATCAGTTTGGCGTGATTTGAAAAAATTAGTGCTTAAACAATTGTCCACTTCGTCTAAATTATATGTAGTAGATGCTTTTTGTGGTACCAATCAGGATACTCGATTAAAAGTCCGTTTTGTAATGGAAGTGGCTTGGCAAGCACATTTTGTAACTAATATGTTTATTAGACCTTCTGGATATGAATTGGAAAATTTTGGAGAACCTGATTTTGTGGTCATGAATGGTTCTAAGGTAACCAATCCCGATTGGCAAAAACAAGGATTGAATTCTGAAAATTTTGTTGTTTTCAATCTTACTGAAAAAATCCAACTCATAGGTGGTACTTGGTATGGAGGCGAAATGAAAAAAGGGATGTTCTCTATGATGAACTACTATTTACCTCTAAAAGGAATGGCTTCGATGCACTGCTCTGCTAATGTAGGAGAAGACGGCGATGTAGCCATATTTTTTGGTCTTTCGGGTACTGGAAAAACTACACTTTCAGCTGATCCAAAACGCTATTTGATTGGAGATGACGAGCACGGTTGGGACAATAACGGAATCTTTAATTATGAAGGGGGATGTTATGCTAAAGTAATTGATTTGTCTGAAAAAAATGAACCAGATATTTGGAGAGCCATTAAAAGGGATGCTTTATTAGAAAATGTAATAGTAGATGAATACGGAGAAATTAACTATTACGATCATTCTATAACAGAAAATTCTAGAGTTTCGTATCCTATTTATCATATCAATAAAATTGTATTGCCTTCAAAAGCGGGACATGCTAAAAAAATAATTTACCTTTCAGCAGATGCTTTTGGAGTATTGCCTCCAGTTTCTATCTTGGATGATGATCAAGCACAATACCACTTTTTATGCGGTTATACCTCAAAATTAGCCGGTACCGAAAGAGGGATTACAGAACCTGTACCTTCGTTTTCACCCGCTTTTGGAGAAGCTTTCTTGACCTTGCATCCAACACGTTATTCTCAAACCTTAATTGGAAAGATGAAAGAGCACGGAGCCAAAGCGTATTTAGTAAATACAGGATGGAATGGAACCGGAAAACGAATTTCATTAAAAAATACAAGAGCCATTATTGATGCTATTATTAGTGGTGAGATTGAAGAGGCTGAAACAAGAGCTATTCCGTTTTTGAATTTAACTATTCCAACAGTTTTACCAAATGTTAGTGATGGTATTTTAGATCCTAGGGATACTTATGAAGACAAAACCGAATGGGAGCGTAGAGCTAAAGATCTAGCAGCACGTTATATTAAAAACTTTGAACAATATACGAATACCGAAGAAGGAAAACGATTAGTTAGTGCAGGTCCAACATTAAGTTAGTATTTTGTATTTTAACAATAATATAGTTTTAAGTTACAATAATAATTGGGTGGTTACTATATTTTATTTTATATTTGCATTCGAAATAAAGAAAATTTCTAATTAAAAATTATGTTATCAAATCAATTACATCATCATCATTTACAAAATTGCTCTCAAGCGATGTGTTAATGGTATGCGTGTAAGTCACATATTTAAAAACCCGTTTGAGTACATCAAGCGGGTTTTTTATTAAAAATCTGTTGTACTCAAATCACAACAAACAAAAACAACAAA
>JACCDQ010049939.1_pt1 | contig 62002 bp, 77 predicted proteins | sample 7446031 | NCBI WGS metagenome assembly JACCDQ01 (sample SAMN15323442, study PRJNA562643) | freshwater metagenome | isolation source: river surface water | place: USA:Blue River Watershed | collected 2017-08-17
AGTTGATATCACGATGATGAACCGTATTGCAACTGGAGCATGTCCATTCTCTTATTCCAAGATCTTTCAGTCCTTTCGGACCGCAACGTGTTCCACACGTTGAACAGACTTGGGTTGAGAAAGCCTCATTAACTTCTTCATACCATGCGCCTGTGCTATCACATTTATACATCAACATGGTTTTAAATTGTGACCATCCAGCATCGTAAACCGATTTAGCCATTTTAGTCTTGGCTAAGCCAGATGAATTCACATTACCCACAAATATAGCACTAAATTTCTTGCTGAATTCAGTTGATAATTTGTGGTTAAAATCTTTTCTTTGATTCTTGATTTTGGCATGAATCTTTTTAATTTTATCTTTTTTATTGGCTCTTTGAGCAATAGCTAATTTCTTTTCAGATTCACGATAGAATTTATTGGATTCTATGATAATACCATTACTTGTTGCCAAGAAATCTTTTAATCCCAAATCTATACCAATTTCTTCGTTCATAGAAAGATTCAGTTGCTTGGGTTTATCAATTTTAGGTTTAGCCACAACATTAAAATACCACTTACCTTGTGAATCTTCAGAGAAAGAACCTACAGATAAGTCATAGTCTTTCAGTCCATAACTATCCCAAAGAGAGAATTTATGTTTACCATAGTGTATTTGACCATTCAGATATTTAATGCCAGAAGCCTTAAAAGGAATCCAGCCTAGAGACCTTGCGGAACCTTGGGATTTGCGCCATCTGAGCTTTATCTTTTTGGCTTTAGAGCGACGAGTAGCAAATTCAGAGCAAATAGCTTGGACTGTAGCCGAATGAAGGTTCAAGCCTTCTTTCGTAACCCCATTGGTATACTTTTGCAAATCATAACCCGACATCAGTTTTCTCTCTCTTTGGTAAACTTTGAGAGAAAGTTCATTACAATAATTCCAAACCTGATTGACATCAAAAGCCATAGATTTTAAGGCTTTTGCATGTTTATCTTTAATACGAATACGCAGTGTTCGTATAGATAAATCAGATGTTTTGGAAGAATTATTTTTCATCAAAATATAATATAAAAATTATCAATTTATGTCAATAGCAAACCTACACTACGGTTACGGTTTGGCGTGCTTATATCACCGACCTGAAGGACGGTGCCTTACGCACGATAAGGGTAAAACAAAAGGACTTCATTGAAGTCCTTTTAAGTTGAAACAATAAAAGATTATTTTTCGCCTGGGAGCCCTTCAAATAAGCCGACAAAATCTAGACTTAAACGATGTTTGGGGTCAAGATGAATCATTGGTTTTGAAATTTGGTGAGACTCTCTGATTTTTACAGATGAGCCAAGATAAGGTTCCAATATAGGTAATCCTTCAGATTTAAGTTGTTCAACTAATTCAGTAGGTAGTCTTGCCCCTCTTTGAAATTGGTTAACGACAATCCCTTCAATTTTTAATTCTGGGTTATGGTCTGCTTTTAAATCTTCAGCTTCTCTCAATAAACCATAGAGGGCTTGTCTAGAAAAATCATCGCAATCAAAAGGAATGAGACAACCTTGAGATGCAATTAAGGCACTACGAGTATAGAAATTCAAAGCGGGTGGAGTATCAATCCAAATGCGGTCATAAGAATCCGCCAAAGCTTCTAATGCTTTCTTGAGTTTGTAAATTTTATAGCGAGATTCCAATTTGCTATGAAGTTCATCTAAGCGAATGCTTGCAGGCATTACATGCAAGTTTTCAAAGGGGGTTTCATAAGCATAATGTTCTGCACCCTTTTCTTGAAAAGTGAATAAAAGAGTTTGTTCAAAAAACTCTGCTGAACCTTCTAATGGTTGATTCATAACTTCATTGCCTAAAAGATAACGGCTAGAATTAGATTGGCTATCCAAGTCAATAACTAAGGTTTTAAGACCTTTGCTTGCTCCAATGGCAGCTAGATTACAAGTAATGGTGGATTTTCCCACACCACCTTTTTGATTAAAAACAACACGACGCATAGAGATCTCCTAATTTGTTGAGTATTTATTACAACTAAAAGATGATAAAGTCAATAATAATGGGGGTTTCTAATATAATAAAAATTATAATGATGGAAATATTTTGGTGATTCGAAAAAAATGAATATAATTAATGAAAAGATGGTTTAAAAATAACATGAATAATGAACAAAAAATAATTTTACAAGAAGAGTTAGAAAAAGAAAATGTAAAAGACAGCCTAATGTATATTCGGACCAATATTAATAATTTTTTAGAAGTAGAACTTGCATTAACTTCTCTGATGATGGTGGAAGAGTTTCATCCTTTGTTATCGTCTATCAACGAAAAATATCCAAACTTTTCTTTACATATTCAGCAACGAGACGCGGGAGAGTGGCGCTATTTAAATTCTCATGTGGAGGTGTTAACAGAAGGTGAAGTTAGTGATTTTGTTTGTGAAATCAATGAATACTTGGATAAATTTGTCTCTGAACAATTTTCAGATTTTCAAATCAAGAATTTTTTTCCTAATAATGATTTGAATATTGAATTTAATGGTGATTATTCTAAAGAATCATTAAAAGACAAGCTAATTACGAGTTTGGTGAGTGTGGAAGCCAACAATTTCATCCGCATGCTAAATCTTCAGAAAAAATTACATAAAAAAGAAAAGAGAGAAGGCTTTAAAAGCAAAGTTTGACGTTCAATCACTTTTCAATTAAAAATAAATAAAAATTAAGAGGGTTTAAAATGATATATGGTTTGGTGATTATTACATCATTAGGGGCAACAACTTTATTGGGAACATATCCAACCCATTTAGATTGCATTAAAGACCAGGCATTTATTTCAAATGGTTCAAATAGCCAGGCACAATGCTGGCCTGGCAAATCTGAAGAAGAATTGCAGAAAAAAATTAACGAGATTAATAGCACAGTTTCAAATGTGCGGATTATTCAGCAAAAATAATCTGTTTTAAGTATCTTCATCTGTTTCAATACCTATCGTAATTGCTTTTTTGTTTGGGTCTGTATAGTTAAAATAAGCAATTACAAATAAGTAGTCTACATCAATTTTTTCTTTCTTCATTTCTTCGTGTAGAAACATTGCATCTTGTCTAGCAATTCTACCAAAAGTAGATTCTGAAATATTATCTACTTCATAATATTCAGCAGAAATCAATGCATAACTTTTTCTGCTTGAATATTGGCAAACAGAACAGAGGTCATATTCACCTTTTAAGAATTGTTGTGCATATTGAATTAAATAATTTATTTCTTGATCTAAATCCGTTTTTTTATCAAAAGAGCGAAAAGATAAATGTTTTTTAGGTGAAGTAGCAACCGCATGATCTATAAAAGTAGTAGTCATTTTAAACCTCCTTAAACCAAAAAGATGGTGAAATTAAACAGTGTTAAAAAACTTTATTCATTTAAGTGATACGGTTCCAGCCTAACACAAAAATCAAATTAATGTGATACTTTTTTTATATTAATGTGATACTTTTTTTGTATGGATTAAGAAATATCTTCAGTGCTAGAAGCATAACTAATGCTTCCCTTAATTCGTTGCTCATAATTAAAATAAGCAACTACAAATAGGTAATTAAGAGGAATCTTTTCTTCTTTCATTTTTTGGTGAAGATAATGTGTGTCTGCATTAACGATTTCTTCAAAAGTTTCTTCTGAAACTTTACCAGCCTCTTCGTATTCTGCATAAATCAAAGCATATCTTTGTTTGTTTTCTTTTTCGTAAATAGTGTATAAGTCATACTCTCCACGAACCATATGTTGATAGTTTCTAATAAAACCACTTACGGTTTCTGTTAAAATAAGGTCTTTTAATGAAAGTAGAACGGGTTTGTTTTTTTCCCAATCAGCAATTGTTTGATGAAGATTGATAGTCATTTTTATTCTCTCAAATTAGTTAAAGTAGTGTAGCATGAATTAAAAGTTTTATAAAGACAAAGCCCCAATGGGGCTTTGCTTAACTTAATGAAAAGTTTTTAGGTGGCGAAGGTAAAATCCTTGAATTTGCCATAATCATTGCACTTTCTTCTGTAGAAAGCTTATGAGCAGAATCTTCTGGAACTTCCTTGAAAGCTCTATGGATGAGATAGGTCTTGTTGGGAAGGTGAATATCTTCTGGAACACGTTGACCATTACATACATAATGTAGAAGAAGTCCATGTCTCATAAGAGCATCAACAATTGTTCCTAAACCAGTGCTTTCATCAATCTTGGTGAGAATGCAGCCTGACAAGCCAAATTTAGCATAAGATTTAATAATATCATCTAATGTTTCACCACGTGAAGTTGCGGGAAGCAATAACAATCTTTGAACATCACAAGTATCTAACATGCTAATGAGTGGGGTGACATTTTTATCGTTTTGGCTCATACCCATTGTATCAATTAAGATGAGGTGTTTGGAAGAAAGTTCCTTTAATTTAGCCTGAAGTTCTTTTTCATCTTTAACTGAATGAACTTGAACACCTAAAATTCGTCCATAAATCTTTAATTGTTCGTGTGCCCCAATACGGTAACTATCGGTTGTAATGAGTGCCATTTTATTTGGACCGTGTTTCAATACACAACGTGCTGCTAGTTTTGCAGTAGTTGTTGTTTTTCCAACACCAGTGGGTCCAACCAAGGCATAAACACCCCCAATATCAACAATGTCATCTTCTGCATTAATTGCAAAAAATGCACGATCTGTAGAGCCTTTAATCCAAGCAGTAGCTGTGGCAACATCCATTTCCATAGGAAGGTCTTGGAGCATGTCACGACACAGCTTTGGAGAGAATCCTAAATCAAGCATATGACGGAGTAAGTCTGCTTTAACGGGTTGTGAACGAGCAGCTTCACCCCAAGCCAATCCACTCAAATGTTCTTCTACCACTTTGCGTAAATCACGAATTTCATTCATAACTGCCCCGGGGATAGCTGTTTCATTTCGTTCAGCTTCTCGGTCATAGACATGTTGGGCTAATTCACGCTGTTGAGGTGCATCTACATTTTTAGTGATTTTTGGAGTATCGGGAACCTCATAGGGTTTAACTTTTGCTTCTTCAGGTGCTGCGGCAAAAGAAGGATTGGTTTCAGTTTGGTCTTCTGGATGTTCGTTAGGGTTATAAACCTTAGGCTGAGCAAGTGCTTTCTTGAGTGCAGCGGCTCTTTCTTGCAAGGTTCTTGCTTGAGTCATCTCAATGGTATTTTCTTGCTCATATTCTTTTTCTGGTGCAGGTGTATCGTAAGAAGGTTCCTCAGTTTTATTAGAGGAATAAGCTGCTACGGCTGCTGTTTTTGTTCCAGGGGCTGGTTTATGTTCTTCTTCATCTTGAGGTGTGGAAGTACGCAAAACTTCTTTGGCTTGCTTGATTTTTTCACTTAAAGAAAGGCTGTCATCTTCTACAAGAGAGGTAGATGGCTTGTTTTCTTCTTCTGATTTAAAGCTACTGGTGATATTAACGGAATAATCTTCACTAGCAAATTGCATCTTTGTCCAAGAAGTGTTTGGGGAAGGTGTTTCAGCAACAGGTGGTGGGTTCTGTTGTTCTGCTTTTTTTCTCGCTCTAAGTCTTTCAAAGGCTTGTTCTTGTTCACGATTTTTATCCTCCTGTAATCTTTGGAGGCGGTCTCTTTCACGAGCTTGCTCATCAACACGTCTTTGTTCTTGTTCACGACGATCACGGTCAAGACGGTCTTGTTCACGCTTACTGGCTTCAGCAAGCATTTGTTCTGCTGGAACAGCAATAATTTCAACACCACCGGGGACGGTTTTGTTGGATAAAATAATTGCATCATTACCAAAGGAATATCTCACCTCTTGTAAAGCTTCTCGCACATTTCGTGCTACAAATCGTTTAACATTCATTAGGATTTACCTCCACCAATTATAGAAGTCACTTTTATCACCTTATCTTCTGGAATTTCATTATAAGACAACACTTTCAACTGAGGGATAGAGCGTCTTAAAAATTTTGAAAACAACAATCTTAACACAGGTGGAACAATTAAGATAGGGGGTAAACCCAATTCTTCTTGTCTTTGTGCTGCGCCACCTGTTTCACGAACCAATGTCTCAGCTAACTGAGGTTCAATTGTGTGTGTTGTTGAGTTACCTGTCACTGCTTGAATCATAATTCTTTCAAAATTAGGGTCTAATGTAATCACATTAACTTCGTTACCTTTTGGAATTAATGATTGAATAATAGATTTACTTAATGCTTGACGAACATAAGTAGTAAGTTCATCTGCATTTTGATTTCTTGGAGCCATTTCTGACATCACTTCAATAATAGTTCTTGTGTCACGAATAGAAACACCTTCTTCTAAAAGATTTTGCAAAACTTTATGGAAAATACCTAAAGGAACAGTTTTAGGAACAAAATCTTCTACTAATTGAGGCATTTCTTTTGCGACATGCTGTAATAAGTCTTGAACTTCTTGTCTACCTAATAAATCAGCAGCGTTCATACTAATAATTTGATTGATGTGGGTTCCAACAACAGTAGCAGCATCAACAACTGTGTAGCCCATATTTTGTGCTTTTTCTCTTAAAGAAGCATCAATCCAAACTGCGGGGAGTCCAAAGGCTGGTTCTTGAGTTTCAATACCTTCAATTTTATTCTCAGCACCACCAGGGTTAATCGCTAAAAATTTACCTACTAAAGATTCACCACTTCCTACTTCAACCCCTTTTAAGAGAATACGATAATGGGTAGGCTTTAATTCTAGATTGTCACGAATATGAATTGCGGCCATTAAGAAGCCAACTTCTTGAGCAAACTTTTTACGAATACTGCTAATCCGTTGTAATAAGTTTCCGGGTTGACTTTTATCAACCAATGGAACTAGTCTATGACCTACTTCTAAAGCCAAAAGTTCAATTGCTTGCACATCACTCCAAGAAGCTTCTGCAATATCTGTTGCCGCTTTTTCCTTAACTGCTTCTGTGCTTGCTTCCGTTGTTTGCTCTTCTTTTTTCAAGCCTTTCCAAGCAAACCACCCTAATCCGCCACCCATTAATAAGAAAATGAAGTTAGGCATTCCAGGAATTAATCCCATTAAAATGATAATTCCAGCAGAAACAGCAAGAGCCTTATGATTGGTTAAAACTTGTTCAACCACTTGATCGCTTGCATTTCTATCATCAGAAATACGAGTAACCACCATACCTGCTGCAATAGAAATAATCAATGAAGGGATTTGAGAAACAAGACCGTCACCAATAGTTAATAAAGTATAAACTTTAGATGCCTCAGCAACATCCATTCCGTGTTTTAAAATACCAATACCCAAACCACCAATAATACCAATAAACATAATGATGATACCAGCGACAGCATCACCACGCACGAATTTTGAAGCACCATCCATAGAACCAAAGAATTCAGATTCACGAGATACATCTGCACGTCTACGTTTTGCTTCATCTTGGTCAATCAATCCCGCATTCAAGTCAGCATCAATAGCCATCTGTTTGCCTGGCATGGCATCCAATGCAAAACGAGCAGCAACTTCAGCAACACGACCAGCACCTTTAGTAATCACAACAAAGTTAATAACTGTTAAGATAGCAAACAAAACAATACCAACGAAAAAGTCACCTCCGACAAGAAAGTGTCCAAAGGCTTCAATCACCGCACCCGCTGCTGCGGTTCCTTGGTGTCCTTCAACCATAACAACACGAGTTGAAGCAACGTTTAGAGAAAGTCTTAAAAGGGTTGTAATTAATAGAACGATTGGAAAAGAAGTAAATTCAAGAGTGGTTTTAGTGTTAATGGCAACCATTAAAACTAAAAGAGAAATGGCAATGTTAAATGTAAAAAATAAATCAAGAAGAAAGGGTGGAATTGGCAAAATCATTGTTACCAAAATCAATAAGATAACAATTGGACCAGCCATGGCAGAAGAGGTTAGCATCTTCGACCAACTTTGTAAGTTTGCTAAAGAAAAAGTGGGGCTTGAATCAGCCATTCATCACTCCAAAATTCAAATAATTATCCACAAAAAACACTTTCCATAAATTTGCAACCGTTCAGCATACAAATAAAATTAAAAAATGGCAACTCGTTTTGTTGTTTTTTAATAATTTTTTTTATTTGTTTGATTTGAAAGTATAAATTAAAGTGATGTTTCAAATAAATCAAGGGGTTTATTGATAAAAATTGATTTATTTTTTATTTTTGCTTTGACTATTTGAGTTTTTTTTAATATTGTGTTTTTAAAATAAGTATTGACTTAAAAACAATTAAAATTTAATGGTATTATTAAATAAATCTAAACTAAAAGGTTGGCGATGAATCCCAAAGACATTGCAAAAGAAGCCATCAAGCAGTTGGCTCATGAAAAAAAGTTACCAACACCAGAAAACTTTATTGAGTTTTATTATAAGGTGGCGGGTAAGGAATTTAATCGTAATGCTCACAATATAAACTGGGCTGAGCTTATTACAGATGTTTTAATTCAATTAGAGTTTCAACATAAAAACATCAATAAGAAACAAAAAATTGAAGCAATTCATACTGCTTTAAATAATAGTGGTGATAATATTGAATTGGGAAGTAACCTTTATAATTTATTGGGTGGCTGGGTCAAAAATGAATCTGGAGAAATAGTTCTTGATGAAGAAGGTGAGTTAGCTCGTTCTTTTGAGGTTAAAGAAAATGCACTAATAAAAGAACATAAGGAAATTATTTGTTTAATGATTGATGAATTAAATAAATTTATTTCTCCTAAAGACCCATTGATAGAAAAAGCTAAGAACTTTAAAGAATCTATTAATAAAGCAAATAAAGAAGAAGAATTAGAAAATATTAAAAAAGATTTAGAAAATAGTTATAACACGGTATTTTCAAAAGTTCATGAAGAATTTAATACCAGTAACGAAATGAATAAGATACTAACCGTAATGGTTCAAGATATGGACAAGTTAGTATTGGATGATAGTTGGTTGAGCGATAAGATAAAGCAAATTAATCTTTTAATTACGAATGAACCTGATTCAAGAAAAGTAAAAGAAGCTGGTCAACTTTTTAAAGATGTAGTTAAGAAACAAGAGGTATTGAAAAAAGATTTAATTAACTCTCAAAATAAACTACAAGAAATGCTTGCTCAATTCATGGATAATTTAGCAGATTTTTCAGAAGATACTGGTTCTTATCAAAAAGTAATTGAAAAATCAGCAGAAGATATTTCTAAAGCAAAAGAAATTGGTGAAATTAATAAAACTTTAGGTTTGGTGTTGTCTGAAACAAAATCAATTCAAGAAAAGTCAAAGTCTCGCCATCAAGAATTGGAAGTGATGCGAGTTGATGTTCAAGAAGCACAAAATGAAATTAAAAAGTTGCGTGAAGAGCTTGAGAAATCAACAGAATTAGTTCGCATAGATCCCTTGACTGGTGTTCTAAATAGAAAAGGTATGGATGAATCGCTTGAAAAGTTTGAGCAAATCATGAAAAGAACTGGCAATCCATATTGTGTAGCTTTATTAGATATTGATAACTTCAAAAAACTAAATGATACTTTGGGACACCATGTAGGAGATAAAGCACTTATTCATTTAGCAAAAGTAGTGAAGTCTGGAATTCGTCCACAAGATACTTTAGCAAGATATGGTGGTGAAGAATTTGTGGTTATTTTAGACAATTCAGATATTAATTTTGCAGTCAATGTAATGGTAAGAATTCAAAGAGAATTAACTAAACAAATGTTTGAGTCCGATGATCAAAAAATACTTATCACTTTTAGCTGTGGTGTCGCTTTAATGAAATTAGATGAAAAACCTCAAGATTGTTTGGTTAGGGCTGATCAAGCAATGTATCTAGCAAAGAAAACTGGTAAAAACAGAGTGTTAACTGCTCCACTTTAATACTTAAATTTGAAAAATAATCGTGATTTTTTTAAAAATCATGATAGAATCACCTCATATAAACAAGAGGACTAGATGATGAATATTAAAATAGAATATATTCGTGGAAAGCTTCATGAGTGTGATTGCTGTGGCATTTATAGCTCAGAAGGCACAAGTGTTTATGTAGACAATGAAATGGTTTGGGAAAAGTATTCAGATGGTCATATGTATGGTCGTCAAACAGAAGATTCAATTCTCAACTGTGTTGTCAATGCTTGGTTGAATAAGAATTTGCAAGAGACTGAAGCTGCCCATACGGAAGCTGCTCGTCATGAGTGGAATAAAAATAATCCTGGCAATGGGATTGCTCGCACTCCTGAAAGCTGGGAAGAATATAAAAACGAAAAAGTGAAATACTATAATGAGTCTGTGAATACAATCATTGAAAATTGTAAAATCTTGCCCTACAACGAAGGACTTCAAGTTAGAATGATTGCTATTTGGATTGAAGATGTCACGGGTGAAAAGATTGAAGTAGAAGAAGAACAGGTGCTAGATCCTGCTGACAAAGAAGGTTTTGAAAGTGATTTTTTCCTAGATGAACATTGGGACTAAAACTATTAAGAAATGCTGTACATCCAATAAGCCGTGTGATATAATAATTTCATTGTTTAAATCGTAATAAAGGAGCTTGAAATGGGACTTGATATGTATCTGTATGCGGAACGTTATCTCAGCAAGTATTTTGATCCGGCTGATGAAGACCGAGCCGAAGAACTTGAAGAAATGTTTCCAGAACTCAAGGGTGCAAAGATCACCAAGGTTTGGGCAGAAGTTGCTTATTGGCGCAAGGCTAATGCCATTCATAAGTGGTTTGTCGATAATGTCCAAGAAGGTAATGATGATTGTGGCAATTATTATGTGCCTAGGGAAAAACTCAAGGAACTGTTGGAACTGATTGAAACTGTTCTGCAAAATAAAGGCAAAGCAGCAGAATCTCTTCCCCCTCAAGTGGGATTTTTCTTCGGTAGCAATGAAATTGACGATTATTATTTCCAAGATCTTCAATATACCGCAGCTAAGCTCAAAGAAGTTCTTGATATGAAGGATAATTTGGAATTTTATTATCACTCAAGTTGGTAAGTGGCTTATAAATAAAAGGAAATACTCCCAAATTGGGAGTATTTTTTGTTTGTTTTTCATTGAATAAAAAAATATCCCTTAAATTAAAAACTTAAGAGATATTTTCATTTAAGTTAGTTATATTTTATAAAATCAATACCCGTTATTTCAAAAGGCTTGTGAACTTTTTCGTGCCCCCAAACATCTTTGACGGTCACTTTTTGTTGCAATGTGAGTTCTTCTTCAAAAAAAGTCTCATGAAATTTCTCAATTCGCACGATTGCTGAAGCAATATGTTTTGGAAATCCTTGTCTGTTTCCATCTCGTGAATCCATCATTAAACTTGTAAAGAATTTATGAAGAATAATGTCTCCACAAAGTAATTCAATTTTTTTTGAGATGTGAGGAAAAGATTCTTTAATCAAATTAAAATCTTCATGTTTATTAATTTCTTCGTGAAAGTTTAAAATTTTTTCTCGTTTTGTCATTAAATTACTCATCGTATGTCCCCTGGTTTCTCGGGGATATTATAAAAAATGTTAAAAAAGTCAAACAATTAATCTTGAATTATAACCGAAAATCATTTTATTTTTGAAAAATTTTATTAAATTTTTAGTTTTTTGGTAGTGGTAATATTAGCATTTTCGCTAAGTTGGACTCGTAAATCTCTTTCCATTAGCCATTTCGCTACATTAGAACGATTAGTTTCTACTGCAAGATTATCTCGTTTAAAATACAAATAATCCTTAATGAGGTTATTTAACTCTGCTTGGTTAATGGGTTCTTGAGAATAACAACGAAATTCTACAATCTTTTTGTTTTTATCAACATCTTCCATAGAGATTTCATCCAAATTTTTATAGCTTTTAAAACCATATAAAAATGATTGAATTTCATTTTCAATTTGTGTTTCATGGAAATTTGGGATACATAAAATTTGACTTGCCTTTCGACAATTAATGCGAATAGCCACCACATAAGGTGATTTCATCTCATCAACTTCCCACGGAATTTCATCAAATTCTTGTTTAATATGATTAAAGAATGGAAAATATGGGCTGAGTTTTTCTTCGTCTCGTCCATATAGATTTAATAAAAAATCTTTAACTTTGGGACCAGTGTGCGGATATTTAATTTGATTTTTGCGTGCCTTAAAATACTTGACATAAAATTTATCAAGATCCTCGGCTTCAATATTTTTGGTTTTTAAATAGTTATGGATGTCATCTACTGAAATTGTAAAAATATCCAAAACAGAAACTGGAATTTTAGAAAGATTAGTTAAAATCTCTTTGGAATTATTTGAAATTCTATCAAGAACATAAGTTAATGAATCAGTATTGAAGTTAACTCCAGTAAATTTTTCAAATAATTTAAACATTTGAAGCTGATTTTCTGAACTTGTGTGTTGATAGTAATCAATAAAGAAATCTAGTGGGACATTCTGTTCTTTTTCGTTAGTTAAATTGATGTGATGAATATTGTAATTTTTAACAAACTCAAGAAGTAGTGCTTCGTTATGAATTTTTTCGTGGGAAAAATTATCAAACCATCCTTGTTTCAATTCTTTTTCTTGTCCTTTTTGGCAAGCAAAAATACGACCAGCATAAGTGGTATAACCTTTGTATAGCTGATAGCCTTTTTCTTTTAAATCTCGGTAAAAAGATAAAACAAAATCTTCGTTAAGTTTCATGATGCATTCTCATTGAGTAAGGTTTATTTTTAAAAACAATCTTCGTATAAATTTAGTCTGTATTTTATCACAAAACTGCTATGACTATTGCTAATTGATTAAAAATTTATAGAGTAAATTGATATATAAAATTTAGGAGTAATTTAAATGTCTTCAATCATTAAAAAAGTTTATTTGGGATTTGCTTTTATTTTTGTCTTATTGATTTCAATAATGGGAGTTTCATATTGGACAGAAGATTTTATTGATAAAAGAATGAGATCTATGGTTGAATTTGATGTGAGTATGGCATCGCAAAGTTCTTTAGCTTATGCAAAAATATTAGAGATGAACAAACATGAAAAAGAAGTTTTCCTTCATAAGGGAGAAAAAAAAGATATTGAAGAACATAAAGGGTTGTGGAAAGAATCATTGGAAGAAGCTAAAGCTGCTTTAAAGGAAATGGATAAAATTTCTCAAATTGAAAAAGAGGATGAGGACAATATTCAACAGATTAAATTATTAAAAGAAAATCTAGAAAAGTATGAACTAGCTGTTGTTAAAGAGTTAAGTCTTATTGAGAGTGATAATGTTGATGAAAAACAAATTAAAAATGTATTTACTGAAGTTGAGTTAATTTCTGAAAATATGATTGGGGTTATTGAAAAGTTATCAGAAGAAGAGCAAGAACATATTAAACATGCTAGCAAAGAAATATATAAGGCTGTTGATGATATTAAAGGTTGGTTATTAATATTGGGGCTATTTATTGTTGGTGCATTTTTAGTGATAGTCTCTTTTATAGTAAGAAGTATTAAGCAACCATTGGAAAAGTTTACAAAAGATACTCAGTTTATTGTTTATAACAAAGATTTAACAGTAAAATTTACAGAAGACAAAAGTGAATTTGGTAAAATTGGTTCTGAAATGAACTCTGTGATGAGCCTTTTAAAAAATTCTATCGCATTAGCAATAGATTCATCATCAAAAAATTTAGAGAATGCTAAAATTGTATTAGAGCAATCTAATCAAATGTCTAATTCTGTAAATAACCAATCTAATGCCACTACAGAAAGTGCTGAAGCATTAGAGGTTTTGACTGTAAGCATTAATCAAGTAGCTGAACTTTCTCAATCTATTAGAGAGAGAATGAAAAGTGTGGCGAACTTATCTAATGATGGTTCTAATTTCTCAAAAGAAACTAAAGAAATTATTGAACAAATCGCTAGTGATTTTAATGACTTAAGTAATTTATTAGGAAGTTTAGAAACTACTTCACAAAATATTTCAAGTATTGTATCTACCATTAGAGCAATTGCTGAACAGACTAATCTTTTGGCACTGAATGCTGCAATTGAGGCTGCTAGAGCGGGTGAGGCTGGAAGAGGATTTGCCGTGGTAGCTGATGAGGTAAGAAAATTATCTGAAAAAACATCTTTTGCAACAACCGAAATATCTGAAATGATTGGAGCTATTCAAAAACAATCAAAAGATGTTTCTGCCGTAATGCAAAAAACGAATGATAAGGTTCATGTTGGTGTTAAGAAAGTTGAACAAACCAATTCAAGAATTCATGAAATTGAAACATTAATCAGTGGTGCAGAAAAACAAATTGTAGAAGTCTCTAGTGCAATTAAGGAACAGTCTGTGAATGCTACGGCTGTTACCAAGAAAGTTGAAAGTGTTGCTGAAATTTCAGAAAGAAATGCAATGGCTGCAATCAAGACCAAGGAAGTTGCTGAAGTTCTCAATAAAACTGCTGATGAACTAGCGAAAGATATGAGTAAGTTTAGGGTTTAATAGAAGGGAAGTATTATGAGCATAATGCATTATATGATCGCTTTAACTTTAATGTATGGGATTGCTGTTTGCACCTATGTTTTAATGCAAAAAACAAAAGAGGAAAAAGCAAAAAATAAGTAAGTTTAGTGTTTGTTGGTGTTGGTTGAATAAGGTATAATAAAACCTTCTAAAATAACATAAGGAAATCGCCATGAATCAACAAATTTCAACACAAGAAATTGAAAATATTGCAGAAGAATTGGGTTGGAATGAAGTAGAGTTGCAGCACGCACTAGATAATTTGGACATTGATTATGGTGATGAGTGGGCAGATGAGCCAGAAAATGTGATGGGTGCAATTATGGGTTGTGCACACGGCGGTTAAAATAAGGGAAAGATTTTTTTCTTTCCCTGGATATTAAGTAGTGGGAAAGAAAATGACAATAAAAATTTTAATTATCAATGGTCCTAATCTGAATTTGCTAGGGCAACGGGAAGAAGCAATATACGGCAATCAAACCCTTCTTGATCTTGAAAAGAATTTAGGCGAGAAAGTCAAAAACAGCGATGTAGAACTGCGTTTTTTCCAAAGCAACCATGAAGGCATTTTGATTGATAAAATTCAAGAAGCCAAGACGGGGAAAATGGATTATATTATCATTAACCCAGGGGCTTACACCCATACCAGCATTGCTCTCAGAGATACTTTAATTGCTGTGAATATTCCCTTTATAGAAGTCCATGTTTCCAATATTTTTGCTAGAGAAGAATTTAGAAGACATTCTTATTTTTCTGATAAAGCAAAGGGAGTAATTGCTGGAATGGGATTAAAAGGCTACGAATTAGCTTTAGAATTCTTAATGAGTAAATAATTGTTTTCCAAAAAAGCTTTTACCATCTTCCGTTGTTAAGTGCATTAGAGAACTTTTCCAAATCTTTAGCACTGTATGTTTTTTGATTAGAGTTAGTCTCTACGGTCATATCTCGCATTTGGGCATAAAAATCTCTGAATGCGAGTTTTTCTTTGACCTTAGAAGTCGTGATTTCTTCACCATATTGGTTCAACACTTTGGCACCTTTTTCTAAGACCTGTTGAGTCAAAAGCAAATCTTGTGTGATAATTAAGGAGCTTTTAGTTGCCCATTGAATAATTTGATTATCCGCCTGGTCAATGTTGTTTTCTACAAAATATTGTTCCACAAATGGATGCTTACTAATTTTGAAATAATGGTTACTCACAAAAATCGTATGGTAAGATTTCCTTTGAGCATAACGAATAATAACATCACGAATTTTTGAAGGGATAGCATCTGCATCCACAAGAATTTTATATTCCAATGAGAAATTCTCCAAGATTTTAATGGATCAATTATAACACAGTTTTAATTTAGATTTGACTTTTTCATGATAACGTACTAATTTGGTATTATTATTGAAATAAAACTATGTTCACATTCGCTTTCGCACTATTATTATCCTTGTTATTACTTCTTAAGAAAAAAGAGGGTGCACGGGTTTTGTCTAAGCAATATAGTAAAAAGTAACAAATAAACATAACCAAACAAGCAAAGCACCCAAAAGGGTGCTTTTTTATTTTAAGGAGAAAAAAATGACCACAAAACACTTAATTATTTTTGATACCAGTCTTAGAGATGGTGCTCAAAGTCCAGGCATTAAAATGGATATGGAAGGCAAGATTAAAATTGCCCATGGGTTAGAGAAGTTAGGTGTAGATGTTATTGAAGCGGGATTTCCTGTTTCTAGTCAAGAGAACTTTCAAACAGTTCAAGCCATTGCCTCTCAAATTAAAAATTCAACTATTTGTGCATTAGCACGAGCTAATGAAAATGATATCCATGTAGCCGCTAAAGCCATAGAAAATGCCCAACGAAAGCGTATTCATACTTTTATTGCCACTAGTGCTATTCATATGGAGAAAAAATTAAGAATGTCTCCTGATGATGTGGTGCAAAGTGCCATTAAAGCAGTGCAATATGCCCGTCAATTTGCCGATGATATAGAGTTTTCAGCAGAAGATGCCTTTAGAAGTGATAAGGATTTTCTTTGCCGTATTATTGAGGCTGTGATTAAAGCGGGTGCTACGACAATTAATTTACCTGATACCGTAGGTTATGCCACCCCTTTTGAGTATGGTTTTTTCTTTAAAGATATTATTGAAAAAGTTCCAAATTCAGACAAAGCTATTTTTTCTGCACATTGTCACGATGATTTGGGAATGGCTGTCGCCAACTCACTTGCTGCTGTAATGAGTGGTGCAAGACAAGTGGAATGCAGTATGAATGGGATTGGTGAAAGGGCAGGTAATGCTGCCTTAGAAGAAATCGTGATGACAGTAAAGACAAGAAAAGATGTTTTTAATGTCTCAACTAAAATTATCACTGAAAAAATCTTTGAAACCTCAAAAATGGTAGAAGATATTACTACTTTTATGCTTCCTAAAAATAAAGCAATTGTGGGTGCTAATGCTTTCTCACATGAATCTGGTATTCATCAAGATGGTGTTTTAAAACATCGTCAAACCTATGAAATAATGAATCCTTCTGATGTGGGTTGGATGGGTGAGAATCTTGTCTTAGGAAAAAACTCAGGACGTGCAGCCCTTAAAAAATTTATAGAAGATAATTATTCTGTAAAGATTGAGATCAATAATGACTTGTTTAATAAGTTTAAAGAGATAGCTGATAAGAAAACCATAGTAACTAAAAGTGATATAGATAATATATTAAGATAAGGTGTTTTAATAAAAAAATTGTTTTTCAAGATTATTTCACTAAAATAATAGTGTGTATAAAGAAAAAATTATGAATAACAACTTAAATGAAAATTTTCTATTAACTTTGCTAGAGCAAGCAGATGCTGTCTATCACCAAAAAGATCAGTATGATAATCATCTGTATTTTTACCCTAAAAATTTAGGGATGACTGTTCAAATTCCTTGTATTGAATCTCCCTCTTTAAATGTTAATTTTGTTAAAGAAACTAGGATGTCTAAAGATAAGGGTGAAGTTGTTAACTTTTATGTGCCTCACTACAATGAAGTGCCTAATTTCTTAGCCAAAATGTATGGCAAGTTGGAAGATATGCTCAACGGAAGGGGATCTCAAGAAGATAAGGGACTATTTGATGAATTATTAAAAAAACCTTTGGATAAAATGCCTCACTTTACCTTAAATGGCGAAGATAACTCATTGAAAGTGGTTTTGAGAGAAAAGGATGCCGAGGTAATAATCCACATTGGTAGAGCATTTTTATCTCATTCAAATGCGAAAGTTCGTTATAATGCTTTAGAACCTATCAAATTGGAAATTTATTGGAAGAATCAAAAAGAAACTCAGTTTCATGGGTTAACAAAAATCATTCCTGCTTATGAGGTAAGTCAATATCCCCTTTTAAATAAATATGCTTCTGTCACCAAACATAATGACGGGGTTTTAGAACTTTTAGAAACTTTATCTAAAAAAGTAGATAAGGAAAATTTTAGCTTCTTGCATAGCTTGATTTTAGATATGGAATTAAGCCAAAAAGAAGAAAAGAAAAAAACAAAAATTAATAAAGTTTGATTTTGAGAGATTCGAACTCTCGCCTCTTGGTTAGAAATATTTTCATAAACAATATTTCTTAAAAACCAAAATCCACAATTTCTAAATAATATGTTGAGTTTAATATATAACATATTAAAAAGTGGAAACGGATTCTAATTCCGGTATGCTACCTTTACACCAAAAATCAAAACTTGGACGAATTATACCACTGGTTTCAAAATTTGTGCAAGTGTTTTGAGGGGGAATTTTTTATTGGTTGTTGATGCATTCTTTAATAATGCTTTGCCATTGTTTTAAGTCTTTTTGACTAACACCATCAGCTTGAGATAGGTTAATTTCTTGTTTTAAAAGAATGATTCTCTTTTGTTCATCTAAAATAATAATTTCGCCAATTTTGTCAGTTAGTTTTTTAACTGAACAAGAAAAGCGATTATCAATTTTATTTTGCCAAATAAGTTCTGAAATATTCACAATAAATACCTTTTAAATCAAAAAAATCTTTATTTATTAAATTACTCTGTTTTAAAAAAAAAGCAAGATAATTGAATGCTTTAAATTGACTTGAAATCATAACTGGGTTATATCAAAAATAATTAATTTTTTAAAATAAGGTTGTTATGAATAATTTCATAGAAAATAAAATTAACTCAACCAAAACAATTTGGTTCATTTTTATTGCAATAACACTCTCTATTTGGGGATTGGTTTATATGGAGTGTAAAAGGCTTGAGGAATCGCAAGTTAATTTAGCGAATCAAAGAACTCTGTTTCAAGCTAAAACAGTCGCTCAAAATGCATTATCAGTCATTCAAAGAGTTAATGATTATTTATTGTATATCCGTAGTGAAATTAATGAAACTAATGATATTGAACATGCATTGGAACATATTGATACTAAAATTAAAGAAAATTCTGTATTTGGTTATGCGGATTTTACCTTTCAAACAGCCGTTACTGATACCAAAGGGATGTTGATTTATTCATCTATTGATGGCCATGGAAAAAGCAAGCCAGTGGATTTATCTGAAAGAGAGCATATTAGAGTTCAATTGGATAATAAGGAGAAAGACGATTTATTTATTAGTAAACCTGTGTTGGGAAAGGTTTCTGGAAAATGGAGTGTTCAGTTTACTAGAAAAGTTTTCAATCAAAATAAAGAATTGATAGGAGTAATTGTTGCCTCAATTTCACCATTACAATTAAGTAGTAAGGAAGCTCTTCCCTTCAATAACAGTGCTTCTATTATTTTTTCAGATGGAACTTTCTTGAGTCGTTGGCCTGATTTTGAATCGGCTATGGGTAAAAAAGTAACTTCTTCGCCTTCTCTTAATCCTAATGTGCAAGCAGGTAATTATACACATCTGTCTGTAGTAGATAATGAAAAAAGAGTTTTTGGTTTCTATAAACTACAGCCTTACAATTTGATTTTTACAGTGGGTCAAAAAGAAGAACAAGTATTGGCTGAAGCTAAACAATTACAATCACATGTGGTTTTAAGTGCAGCTTTTGCTAATATTGCAATTTTATTAATAGTGTTATTGCTTATTAAGGTATTTAAGCAAAGAGATAAAGCACTTGTTGAATTAAATCAACAGCATATTATTTTAACTACTTCCGTAGAAAACATGAATGATGGGTTATCAATTTTTGACCAAAATGATAAATTAATTTTCTTTAATCAGAAGTTTCTTGAATTATTTAATGCCGAACCAGGAGAAATAAAAGTTGGTATGGATTTTGAAGAATTACTACAATTTGCACGTGCTTTAGACGGGTTGCCCACAAAAGAAGATAAAGAAGCTTTGGTAAAAAAACTTAAAAAAGATCATATGGAAGGACGTTTAATTAATGAAATTTTTTATATTGAAAAAGATGATAAATGGATTCGCACCGAAGAAGTAAGAACCCAAGAGGGATTGTTGGTAACTAAACATATTAATGTAACTAATTTAGTTAAAGCTAAAGATGAAGCTGTCAATGCCAATTTGGCTAAGTCTCGCTTTTTAGCAACAATGAGCCATGAATTAAGAACACCCATGAATGGTATTTTAGGAATGGCTCAATTATTAGAAATGCCAGGAATAACAGAAAAAGATCGTCTTGATTATACCGAAACTATTAAGTCTTGCGGTTCAAATTTATTATCACTTTTAAACGATGTATTAGATTTATCTAAAGTTGAATCTGGAAAAATGATGATAGAAAAAGTGGCTTTTGATGTCGGGCTATTAGTCGAAGAAACCGTGTTTTTATATAGTAGTGTTGCGGAAACAAAAAATATTGAATTGTCTTATAGTATCGATATTGACCAAGATATGTATTATTTGTCTGATCCCATGAGGATTCGTCAAGTAGTTTCTAATTTAGTTACAAATGCAATCAAATTCACTTCAGAAAATGGTAGGGTGAATATTGATTGTGTTGATGTAAAAGAAAAAGAAAAGAGTTTTATTAAAATCAGTGTAAAAGATTCTGGAGTAGGCATTCCAGCAGATAAGATGGATTTATTATTCAAACCATTTTCGCAGATAGATTCTTCGACAACTCGTATTTATGGTGGAACAGGTTTAGGTCTTTCTATTGTCAAAAATATTGCTGAATTATTAGGTGGAAAGGTTGAGGTAATCAGTGAAGAAGGTAAGGGAAGCACATTTACGGTATTTTTTGAAGTGACTAAACTTCCTAAGAATAAAGAATCATCAAAGAAAGACGAACAAGTTCAAAAAATAAGAACGGATAAACAGAATAATGGTTATATTCTTATTGTTGAAGATGTAGATATGAATAAGAAATTATTAGAAATTGCATTATCCAAACACGGATATAAAACCGATGCGGTTATCAATGGAAAAGAAGCCTTGGAATATCTTGAAAAGAATGAGTGGCCATTGTTAATATGTATGGATGTGCAAATGCCAGTGATGGATGGATTGACTGCAACGACTAAAATTCGTGAATTAGAAAAATCTTTAGGTAGAAAACCTACACCAATTCTTGCTACCACTGCAAATGCATTTGAAGAAGATAAAACAAAATGCTTGGATGTGGGTATGAATGATTTTATTGCTAAACCAATTAATGTGAACCATTTAATAGATAAAATTCATCATTTAACAGAGGGTTGAAAAGAAATTTTTAGAATAAGAGCCAACGGCTCTTATTTTTTTTGATAGAAAGAACTAATTTGTGATACAATTTCAATTAAATTTTAAAGAAGATAATTATGACCCACACTTTTGTTTCAGCATTAATACTACTGATTTTAATCGTTGACCCCTTTGGGAATATTCCTATTTTTTCAAGCACACTAAAATCGTTTGAAGCAAAAAAGCGTCGAAAAATTATTGCAAGAGAACATTTGATTGCTTTTGTTATTTTGGTTTTTTTCATGTTAATTGGAGAGAGGTTTCTTCAAGCAATGGGATTAAGTCAAAGTAGCTTGCAAATTGCGGGTGGTGTCGTATTGTTTTTGATTTCTTTAAAAATGATTTTCCCAGGCAATGGAGCAATGATTGAAGAAACTACTGTGACCGAACCACTCATTGTTCCTTTAGCAATTCCTATGGTTGCTGGGCCTAGTGCCTTGGCTACAGTAATGCTTTTAGTAAGCCAAGAACCTACTCGTTTCGTAGAGTGGTTGTTGGCATTGGCAATTGCTATTGCAGTAAGTTGTATTGTTCATTTAGGTGCAGACAAGTTCAAGGAAAAATTAGGAACACCATTTTTAGTGGCAATGGAAAAACTCATGGGCTTGATTTTGGTGGCATTATCTGTGGAGATGATGATACGTGGAGTTCGTATGTTTTTAACTGGAAACATTTGATGTACTTGCACATTTTTAAAAAATGTCCTACATTTGCTTTTGCTTATTAAGAGAAAAGAACCATTATGAACGAAAATGAAGTTAAGACAGAAGAAAAAATGATGGATTATAGCTTAACAATGGTTAGCAAATTTGGAATCCTTCTTTTACATGAATGCGATTATGCAAAACTCATGGCAAACTATATTTTTGATAATGGGCATTATAAAAGTGAAAGTAAAGACAGTGGAGTAGAGTTAGCTACCCCAGAAGGTATTTTGAGAGGGTTTGCTTTAGATAAATGGGTTGAAAAACAAATACCCACCCGAACAGATAAAGTTATTAAGAATGAAAGATTCCAAAATACGAAATTTGGACAATTTCTTTTAAAGTATAAAATAATCCTACCTTGGTATATGGATTATCAAAAAAAGAAAACCAGTTATAAATATGCTGGTTAATCACTAAAAACATAATTTGTATATTTTTTCAATACATGTTAGAGTGATGCTTCCATAACCCTTTAGAGAAAAAAAAATGAAAAAAACTATGCTTTCAACATTCTTAATGGCAATGTTGTTTGGTGTTGCAAATGCTCAACCAATCCTTGTAAGTAGTCTTAATCAAGAAAAAGTAAATGAGATGAAGAAAACAGAAGAAGGAATTTGTCAATTAGAAACTTTAAATCTGTTTATTGCCTCACAATTTCAACCCAAACATGTGCCTGTGGTCTTAAGTTCAACAATTAAAAATAATGAAAAAACTGTAAAAACTGAAGTTGAAAACAAAAATAATTCTAAATTAATCATGAATTGTGTTTTTGTAGAAGAAAAATCTAATAATAAAACTTTTTATAGATTTTCTAGGTTAGTTAAGGAATAATCAATCTAAAAAGGGTTAAAAAGTTGATTGACAAATTGTTTTAATGGGAATATAATTGAAACTATGGCAGTGAGCAATTCAGTTACTTCTTATTTGGCGAAAAAACACTGAATTCATTATTCTCCATAATTAATATTAAAAGACACAAAAAAGTGTCTTTTTTTGTTTTAAAGTAGTTGACGCAATATCAAAAAATGTGTTATTATTCGTTTACGGTAGTGAGTAATTCGGTTACTTCTTAATTATTGTTAAATTAAACCAAAATACTGAATTCGTTATTCTCCGTGTCAAATTTTAAACAGAAGATATTTTGTCTTCTGTTTTTTATAGATTGATTTTCGAAATCAATTGAAAAGACACGATGCCGTGTCTTTTTTTTTGCTTATTTTTAAACTTAGGAGTCTTATATGAAAATCAATGATACTAAAAAAACTGTTGTAGAGTCTGTTTATTCACAAGAACAAGTGAAGGAAGGTCATTTGAACCATATGGAAGGTGTCTCTTACGACATTAATAATCCTATTGTGCAACTTCGTGTTGTGGCAAGCTCATGCTTCTTTGGTGAACCAATGTATTATCACGAAGATAATGCAGAAAATTCAGCTTTGCGAGCTAAAACTGTAAAATACAATGAAACTCAAGGTAATTATCTTGATAAGACTTTGGGTAAGGGAATTTCTTTTCCTAATTATCGCAATTATTCTCCAGCAAAATTGATTGAAACTGCTATTGATGAAGCTTTGGCTTTCGATCCAAAAGCAACATTGAAGGAGGCTGTTCGTCTTCGTAATGAAGAAAACATTCGCACTACTCCTCAAGTAATTATGGTTCGTGCTGCAAACCATGAAAAAGTTCGTGGAACTGGTTTGATTGGTCAATATTCTGCTCAAATCATGAAGCGGACTGATGAGGCTGCTTTGCAATTAGGTTATCAAATTCAAGTGTTTGGTAAGCCAATTCCTAATGCTTTGAAGAAATCTTGGAAGAAGTTCCTTGAATCTCGTTCAGAATATGATCTTGCAAAATATCGTATGGAATCTCGTCGTTTCAAAACAGTGGACGTTGTGAACTTGGTAAAAGCTCACAGTGATGAAATTGATTTGTTAATGAAGGGCAACCTAAAATTGTCTCAAGAAGACACTTGGGAAGCTTTGATTTCTAAAGAAGGTTCTACCAAAGCAAATTGGGAAAAGGCAATTGATCTGATGGGTCATATGGCTTTGCTTCGTAATTTGCGAAACTTCCATCAAAATGGGGTAGCTCCAGAATTGTATTTGGATAAGTTGGTAAAGACTGCTAAGGGTGGTAAGCAATTGCCATTCCGCTATTACTCTGCTTACCAACAACTCAAGTCTACTGGTGTGTCTGGTAATGTCTTGGATGCAGTTGAAAAGTGCTTGGAGATTTCTTTGGGTGAACTGCCAAAGTTCAAAGGTAAAGTAATGAGTCTTTGTGACAACTCTGGTTCTGCTCAAGGAACTACAACTTCTTCTATGGGAACTGTAAAGGTTTCTGATATTGCTAACCTGACTGCTGTGTTGACTGGTCGTATTGCTGATGATGGCTATATTGGCATCTTCGGTGATAAGTTGGAAGTTAAATCTGTTCGCAAGACTGATTCTGTGTTTGATCAAGTGTCAAAGGCAGATAAAATCGGTCAAGGTATTGGTGGTGGAACAGAAAATGGTATCTGGTTGTTCTTTGACAAAGCTATCAAGCAAAAGGAACATTGGGATCATATTTTTGTGTACTCTGATATGCAAGCAGGGCATGGTGGCTTGTATGGTTTGAACACAAACAACTACAAAGATTATTTGTGGAACAATTCACGTCATATTGATGTGGCTAAGTTGGTGAATACTTATCGTGAACAAGTGAACAAGGATGTAAAAGTCTATCTTGTTCAAGTGGCGGGATATCGTGATGTTTTGGTTCCAGAATATTACGATAAGACTTATATTCTTGGTGGTTGGGGTGACGGCTTGCTGAAGTTTGCTCATTATCTGTCAAAGGTTAACGAGCCTACTTTGGGACAAGAAGCCCAAGTCCAAGAAAAGGTTGCTGTAGAACATCAAGTCGTTGTAAAGAAAAAGCGATTTAAGTCCTAAGTAGAATAGAAAAAGCCCCAATTTGGGGCTTTTTTGTTAGGTTGTTTTATTAGTCGCCAATATTTCTATTTTATTGTTTTGTCTACTTTCTGCAAGCGCACTAATAATATTTTTCCTCGCTATTTTCTTAAGTTGAATATTTTTATTTTTATTTAATTCAGTAACTAATAATTCAGAATAATGGTTACTATAAATAAAATTTAGGTTCTCTATTTTTGAGATTAATTTTAATTGTTCTTTTAGCCCAAATGCTTCTTTGTGATATTTATTTTCAACAATTAATTCATTAATATAAGGGGGGTCTAAATAATAAGCTGTGTTTTGATTGTAATTAATATTGTCGTAAGATGAAATATTAAATTGGATATTAAATAATTTAAAGACATCATGTAATTCATTAATCTTTTCTTCAATTGAATGAATCATAGAAGAAGCACTCCAATTAAATGGGGTGTTGTATTCACCTTTGCTATTTTCTCTATAAACGCCATTGAAAGAATGCTTTTGCAAAAAAACCAATCGTGCAGATTGTTGGATATTATTATCACCCTTATTTTTATTAAATTTTTGCCGAATTTTTTTAAAATAGTTTTCCGCTTCAATTAAAGATTTCTTTATTTCTTCTTTATTTGTAATGGTTTTGATGTTTTGGGGAATTGTTGAACTAAATCCTTGTTCAATGCTAATAATTTCTTTAATTAGCTCGTCTTTTTGGTTATCAATATGATTGTATAAATTAATTAAACCCAAATTAATATCAGATAAAATAACATTCTTGATATGGTGGCTAATAAGAATATCGTAAACACCTAAAAATGCACCTAATCCACCAGCAAAAGGTTCAACATATGTAATTATTTTCTGATTATTATTTAAGACTGATTGCAACTCTTTGCGAAGTTCTTCTTTCAGCCATGTTTTTCCTCCAATATATTTAAATAATGGCTTAACTTCTTTAAGTGGTAATGACATATTTTTCCAAAATGAATATTTTTGGATTATAGGCTTATGTTGAAAAAAATCAAGTTGAATTAATTTTGTTTTTGTGATTAAAAGAGATAAGTGAATTTAACCATAAGCATACTATCTTCTTTAGGTCTTTCATTTAGTAAATATTTCAAGGTTTCTTTGGGTTCTAAAGTAGATGCTGCCAAACGACAATTAACTTCTTGAACTCCACCAATTTCACCATAATCAGCCATACAACTTTTTTCTTTTAGCCACCCACCAATCACAGTAGTTCCTTGAATGGTAAAACTCATATTTTTCCCTAATTCTCTTTGGTGAATAAAACCTAATGTTAGCCCAGGAGAGATGTTATATTTAACTCCTTTTTCACCAGTGCTAAATCCCCAAATAAATCCGTTTTGTTTATCTATTTGAGTCATCCATAAAATTCTAAAGTCTGTCCATTTAGTAGAATACCATTTATTGAAATTAACTCGCTTACCTGTCGCTGTTTCATATCCCATAGATCTAAAATCAGACACTTTATCAGAAAGAATAGAACCTTGTCTCATATCTAATAGATGGGTGGCATCAAAAAAATTATCTGCTTCAGTAGAACTTGCCCAAGGTATGCTCGGGTTAGTTGCTTGTTGATATTCGGGTTCTAATAAATTTGCATGTGCTAAATGAAAAGTTGCCAAACCTAAAAAAAGGGGAGTGGCAACTGATTTTAAAAGTAAACTGATTACTTTTTGCTTTAGCATTTTAATTAATGGTGACGGGTGCTAAAGCTCTTGTAATACTAGCTTCTCCTCTACCATGAATTGCTGCTTTATAGCCTTTGATAGTATCAGTTCTCGCTGTGGTTAATAATTGATTGGTAATTTGTGTTGGAGTAGCTGAAGTAAATTTACTTCCTAAAATAGCGGCATAACCACTGACCACTGGAGCGGCAAAAGAAGTTCCATAAAGACCTGTTTTGCTACCCTCTACACCAACCATCAAGAATTGTTTTTGGATAACTTTATTAGAACCTGCGGTATTTGAATATTTTTCAATAACTGCTTTAGATTCTGGTGTTCCGTTTTTATTCAAGGCACCTACGAAAATTGCAGAAGGTGCACCAACTAAAGCTAAATTCATATAGTCACTTTGTTTTTTATAGACAGAATTGACTGCTACACCATTATTACCTGCTGCTTTAACAACAACGGCTTCGCCATTTTTAGCACTATTGATAATACTTCCGTGCAAACCACCAAAATTGATTTGTGGAAGTTTATAACCACTCTTAGCATTAAGTCCATAACTTGCATTTACAATATCTAAACCGGAAGTAAGAGTAATTGGAGTTGATGAATTGAAACTAATGCTGTTGAGATTGGCTTCTGGTGCTACTAAATTAATTTGTTCACGTGTCCATTCACCATGTCTTTGAAACTGATTGGTGCCATTAAAATTACCATTATATGCTGAACCACTAGTAAAATCATCTACGACGATTACATTGGTTCCTTGCCCTTTATAGCCTTGACTCCAAGCAGAACCTACATCTGGATTCATCCAAGACTGTAAAACGGGAGCTTCTTGAGCAAATGCATTTCCATAAATCATTAGTGTAGCAAGTGCAATAGTTTTTATTGTTATTTTTTTATTCATATATCTTTATCCTTAAGCAATAACCAAAGCATAGCAAAAAGACTTTGTTTTTCAATTGTTTAGGGTTTTAATATGATAAGCGGCAATCTTTTTTTATAAAATAAATAAAAATGCCCACCACTTTCGTGATGAGCATAATTAAAAATAAACTGAAGTTAATTAGGCTTCTGTTTCTTCTTCCTCAAAGTCTTGAAGGTGAGAAAGGGATTGAAGATCATCCACATAACCAGTCACTTTAACAGCAACTGTGTTTGTGCCATAAAAATATGGAAATACTTCATAGCCAATATCGCAAAGAGCATAATCAGAACCAGTAATAGTTTGAGAAGCTACATCATTAACGACATCAATTCCATCAAAGAAGGTGTCCATATCCATTGGAATAACTACACTAACACTAAAATCAGTCTCTTGCATTTCTTTAAAAGTCAGACTTTCGCCAAGTTGAAGAATGCGAATATTGCTATTTGTAGGCTTGGTTTCCATTTTAGAAACAACTTCCATACACTCATGTTCGTTGATTGAAATATTCTTTTCTGAAAGAATAGATTGAAGGGTTTGAGCTTTGCTTTGAAGAGTATTTGTCATAAAGTTCTCCTGAAGATAAATGAAATATAGTTGAGATGTTAGGTTAATGACCGTAATTACAACCAGCCCAATAAATGCGACCTGATAGGCATTTGTATTGAGTATTGGCACTACCACAACAGCCTTTATTTGCAATAGCTTTAAATTCTTTTTCCATATGAAGGGGAAAAATTCGGTAGTTGTCTGCATATTCCAATTCGCCAATAAGAACGGCGAAATTGACTACCATTTCATCCAAATCATTTGGATGAACGTGTTTAAAAATCCATTTTGGGGTATCAATCACCCCAAAAAGATCTTGAGCATATTTTTGATAAGAGTCCATTACTTATTTTTAACCTTAGCAGATTGTTGACCAAGCTCATACATCTTAATCAGGGCCGCTTTGAGGCTAGCCACACCGACATCATGAAAGTCCAGACGATCCAGGTTGCGAACTTCAAGAGTTTCAATATCGAGCATCTCCTGAGCAACTTCGGTAGCAATCTTTTCTTGAGTTTTCATTTTCAATCCTTGATTGGTTTTGATGGGTTTATTATACCATAGATGCTAGGTATCGCAACAAATTTTTTAGGATTTTAAGAAGAGAAATGAAGTTTTTTTTTGATTTAAAAACAACTCAAACTTTAACTACACTAGATTGTTCATCTTCATCGTCTTGCCTTAAATTGGCATACAGTTTTTGTTGAAGTTTTCTTTTTTCTAAGAGGTGAAATATTTCATCATCTGGATGGTTTGTTAAAAATTTTAAAATCTTTTCTTCGTCAAAATCTAATTCGAAGATAAAATATTGAACAATATGATAGTTTTTAGCTTTAGCGGCAGCATAAAAGCAAATTATCCAGCTTTCTTCATTGATATCGTTTCTAGCGGGTGATTCTGAAAATAAGTATTTAACTAAGTCTAAATGTCCTCTTTTTCCAATCGCTAAAAAGGCAAATCCACTATAAGCTTCGACATCAACTTTTTTAGAAAATGGTAGACCAGAAATCAAGTATTTCACAAGTTCTACATTATTATTTTCACAAGCAATAACAAACCCTAAATAATTATAAGAGGTAAAATCAATATGTTCTTTTAGTTCTGGTGAGGATAACAAATATTGAACAATATGGATGTGTCCATGTTCGCAAGCCCTAGTCAGTCCATCATCATCTTGGTAGTGAATATTAGCTCTGAAGGAAAGTATTGGTGAAGTTAATAGGTGACGAACTTGTTCTAGGTCTCCATTGCTACAAGCAACAAGAAATTCTTGGTTAATTCTATCCTGTGGGTCTTCCCTATCAATCTTATAATTCATTTTGTTATTGTTTTTAAAATTAATCAACAACACAAAATGAAAATTTGCAAGTATTAGTTTTTTTTTTTATTCATTTAAGAAAATTTAATAAGAAATAAACTGAATTTTTAGGGTTTGATTCAAAATAGAAAATTTTTAATTAGAACCTGGATTGTTTAATGTTTTTTCAAATTCTTTTGCTTTTTCTAATTCTTCTTCTGTAATTTTGCCTGGCAATCCGTAATATTCTCTTGCCTTTATGCATCTTGGATTTTGTTCGCCATTCGGCATCCAAACTGGAAAATCGCCACAATGATTAGGTTTGGTTTGGTATATTTGGCAAATAGACTTCTTCCCCAGTTCTCCATCTAGGGCTTCACAACATCCTTGTCTGAACTTATCGGTACCATTCATAATGCCAATATTTCCAATACGTAAATTTAATAGCTTCCATAAAGAAGACCTTTTTTGATACATATTGGTAGGAACTTGAGAATTTTTATCTATGTCAAATTCTATCTTAAAATACCTGCAACAAGCACCACATATTGTGCAAGGAGTTTGTCTTGGTTCTGTTGTTTGTTTTGCAACAAAAACGATGGGTTGTTCCGTCATTAAATCTCCAGTAGGTGTATTGGTTTGTATTAAAAATGAAATTTTAAATTTTAGCAACTTTTTTGTCGCTTCCAGAAGATTTCATTTCTCTTAGTTTGAAATAAAGTTCTGCTTTATCAAAATAGAATTTTTGACGATAAAATTGAATATATTCGTTAACTTCTATATTAAGATCTAAAATAAGTAATTTAAGAGTTTCATCATTATGTTGAGTTAAGGCATTTTTAAAACCAGAGTCCCACAAGATATGAATATCACAATTTTTTTCTATTTCTTGAGAAGTGATTAAAAAACGAACAATATCTGTGTGTCCTTTATAGCAAGCAATTCTAAAACCATAATCCATTAAAACTCTTGGGTTGGCATGGTCTTCAATTTCTTTGGAGGAGCATAAAAATCTAACAACTTCCAAGTGACCCTTTTCGCAAGCTTTTCTAAAAGGGTAATCGTCATCTTCATGAATTTCTGGTCTATAGTTAATGTTAGGTGAAGTCATTAAGAATTTAACTAATGAAATGTCTCCCATTGCACAAGCATTGGTAAAATGAAAATTCATTTTTTTCTGTGAGAAAATGTCAGAAGTTACTTTCATAGTTTTTCCTTAACAGTAAGCATTAATTCATTTTTGTTCCTTAAATGAAAAAATAGGTAACTAATTGAAAATAATTTAATTACCTATTTGAAAAAAATCAATAAAATATAAAAAGAATTATTGTTTTAAATCTAAGTGAGCTTTAGCAATTGGGGTGTAATATCTCAAGTCAATTTTATCTAGCTGTTTGCGAGTGCCATCTTTGAAATCTACAGCAATCCAGATTTTATTTTTTCCTGTTGGGTTGATTTGACAAATATCATACATACGTCCCGTCTTGTTAAACTTAAAAAGCATCTTGAATTCTCCACTAAAAAAGCGAATTTATTTCAATTCTGTGAAAAAAACAAGATGCTTTTTTATTGTTTCTTCTTAAGAAGACTTATTTTTATTATTTTTCTCTTTCAACTCAGCAATTAAGCCGTCTAATCCTTTAGTTGAAATAATTTGTCCGAAACTATCCTTATAGGAAAGAGTAAGGGTAATACCTTCAATCACGACATCTACCATTTTCCAAGAATCCCCATCTTTGGCAAGCATATAATCAACCTTGGCTTGCTTCTTTTTTCCACCTTCACTATATGTGACTATAGTTTTAACAGTCGCATTTTCACCATCAACATTTTCACTCTTATAGTTAATGGAAGCATCTTTGAAGTTAAACATGGCATTACCATAAAAATTAAATAAGAAATCACGGAATTCTTTAACAAAAGCAGTTTTTTGTTCTTCAGTAGCAGTTCTCCAGTGTTTTCCAACAGTCATTCGAGCAATTCTAGGAAAATCAATAACCTCATCAATATTAGTTTTTGTGCTTAATTCTTTTTTGAAAGATTTAAGGTCTTTATTTTTTTGAACAATAGAAAAAACATTGTTTGATTCATTTTTAACAAAATCCATTGACGTAGTTGCAAAAGCAGTAGTACTTAAAAGAGCAAAAAGCAAAGGTGCTATAATTTTTTTCATGTGTTATCCTATTTTGGTTAATCTTTATAAGATAACAATTAATTTAAAATTTTTCAATTGAAATTGAAAAAAATCCTTATTTTGCTATAATAGCAATGTAATATTATTTAGATTTTTAAATAATAGTTAATTTTAAATCAATCTAGATTTGCAAAAAATAGAAAGTTTCATTATTTTTTAAAGCTAAATGAGGATATTTATGAAAGTTTTGAAATTCCCAGACCCATTTTTATTTAAAGTAGTACCTGAAGTAACTGTTTTTGATGAGAAATTAAAAGCAGAAGCTCAAGAGATGGTCAAGCTAATGCACGAGAGTAATGGTGTAGGTCTTGCTGCTAATCAAGTGGGGTTAAATAAACGAATTTTTGTGATGCAATGTGAAAAAGCAAATCCAGAAAGTCTTTATCATTTTGTTAACCCTAAAATTTTAGAGTGTTCTAGTGAAAAGAAGCTAGATCAAGAAGGTTGTTTATCTTTTCCTAAATTGTATATTTCTGTAGAAAGAAATAAAACAGTCAATTTAGAATGGCAAGACTTAGATGGAAATACCCATCAAAAAACATTTAATGAATTGGAAGCTATTTGTGTTCAACACGAATTAGACCATTTAAATGGGATTGTCTTTGTCAATCATCTTTCAAACGCCAAGCGTATTTTGGCATTAGGCAAATTAAAAAAATTGCAAAGCAAATAAATACTTGTCAAAAATAGAAATGTTAACTAAAATCTTAAAAGATTAAAAAGGATTGTATGCAACCTATTGTATATTTGTTTTTCGATACCGAATTCTGCAATTTCAATAATTTATCACCATTGTCTATTGGGATCATTTCTGAAGATAAGGATTTTTCTTTTTACCAGGAAATCAATGACTTCAAGGATGAAGATTGTTCACAATTTGTGAAAGATGTAGTGTTTCCTTTGATGTTATCTAGGGAAGAAGGTAAACCTTATAAAGAAGTGTGTCGTGCGCTTATTGAGTGGATAAATCAACTTCCCTTTAAGGAAGTATTGTTTGCTGCTGATTATGGTGGTGATATCATTATTTTAGAAAGAATGCTATCTGAAAATGTAGGGGTTAAAGTTGAGAAGAAAGTGATGCTAAAATTAATGAATAAGGCATTTATTCAAATGACCATGGAACGTGGCATTTATGATCATCATCGTATTCATTTGGCTTTCAAAAAGATGGTTGACGAAATTGGTAAATCATTGTCTAGGAACCCACAACTGCAACATCATGCCATGTATGATGCGGAAGCCAATCGTGATGGTTGGTATGCAGCAATGAAGCTATTGTATAGTTAATAATTTAAATTATTTAATTGCTAATTATCAACGCAATACTTTAACTTCTACAGCATCAAATATTTCATTTTCTTTAAAACTAACGATTAAAATAGTGCGATGTTTTTTAATTTGTTTTGCAATTTCATCATCCATTTTAGGTAGAGTAATCGTTTCACCATCTTGAGTTTTAAAATTCAATTGTTTTCCGATATAGACTTCCTTTAGATTTTGTAAGTTGAGTGTTGGATCATAATTGATTGCTATCATATTACCTGTTGAATTTTGAATAATTTCATAGTTTTCTATGTGCATAATATTTTCCTTGTTTTTTCTTAGAATAAAAAAAAATCTTGTTTTGTAAATAACAAACAAGATTTTTAAGAATTTAATTTAAAGTTAAGAAAAACTAGGGCGTCTAGGATTTTGTGTGAAAATAACATTTTTTTCAGTATCGTATGATGTTCCATTTCTTAATTTATTAATGAAATTCATATCATTTTTAACCACAAATTCATGAGGTTTGTCTTCTATACCTTGGTCCATATTCATGTTTAGATTTTTAGCTTTTAATGCGGCAATTTCTAAGCCTAATGTTTTGGCATTAGTGTTATCGTTGTCATTATTATTGTCATTATTGTGCTCGTTGCCATATTGAACACCATTAACAATTTTGGCTGCTAATTTGCTGAGGTCAGATGGACTCATGCCCTCCAACATTTTAGAGTTAACATTTTCCGAAACAAACTTCATTGCGGCTCTTGTATCGTGAACCTGGTCATCATTTTGTTCAATACCATTAGTTCGCATTTTACTAATATTATCTATTACATCGGTATTGCCTTGTTGAACCTGCAATAAGGCCCCGTAGGTATCTGCTAACATTTCGTTAAACTGAACAAATTTATCTGAATTCATTTCAGCATTTGACCAAGTAGTAACATCGTTAACATTTTCAACCATTTGACTGTGTATTTTATTAAATCTTTCAGTTTCTTCGGGGCTGTCAGTGTGTCCTGCTTTTTGTATTTTTTTAAAGAATGCATGATCATCTTGAGAAATGTCACTCTTAAAATCAAAATTTTTCAAGCCGTCTTTATATTCTGGGGTTAAGTATTTGGAAAGTGGATGTGAGTCTATATCATTTACACTCATTTCCCCAGTTGCTATTGCTTGATTTATTGTGTTAGCTGAAACATTCACTAACATATGTTGAACTTCATGGTCAACAAAGGCTTGCATCATATGTTTTGCTTCACCTTCTGTTAGATTTAATGGTTCCATTAAGTCTTGTAAAACTTGGTTTGAAGAAGGTTTTATAGCAAAGAAATTAGTGCCACCAGCTACTGTTGCTAAAAATGGGCTATCAACATTTTTTGCATTTGCTACGGCTTCGTGCAAGTTTTCTAATTGAGAATCAATTTCTGCTTGATCGCCGGCATACCTTGTCTTAATGTCTTGTTCAGCTTGCTTAATACTGTCTGGATTTTCAATATCAACAACAAAAGCCTTATCGCCAACTCCGTCACCACCTAAACGATTTAATGCATCTTTAAGATTGTTAACATTGGACATTTCAGCATTAATTAAATCATTAATTTCTCCTTTATCCATCGTGTCATTAGCTGGGGTAGGAGGTGTATAAACCGATTCCATTGCTGGCGGTTCAAAAATCTTATCCATTTGGTAATTCTTTTCAACAAAGTTTAATGCACCAGATAACATCACTGTGCCAACCGCTGCCATTAACCCTGTCTTGATTGCTTTGCCAACTTTATTTTCTTTAAGGTATTCAGTGAGTCCATATAAGCAGAAGCCTCGTTCTTCAACGGGAGCTTCGCCAACAAGGCTAACTTTTAATCCCCCTGAATCTAATAAGAACTTTGCTGCTGCTTCTCTTGCGCTCATTTCTGACCCCGTTTTTTTATTCTTTTAAATTAATTCTAGCGAATAAAAATAAGAAATCAATAATTATGAGTTTTTTGTTAATTAACGTTTTATAATTTTAATTTCTTCAATGACTTCAGTAGATGGCTTACTTTCTGCTAAGATTGCAAAACACTCTGATAATTGTGAAATCTTTTTACCTGAAACAGAATATACTTTATCTTGATTTAAGGAGTCGGTGAATAAGTAGTAACCTTTTAAATCTGGGTCATAAGATGCGGTTATAACATGATTTTGATTACTATAAGCAATTAAGTTTTGTTTCTTTTTAAACTCATCCAAAACTGTTGGATTATTTTCTAATTTGGCTTTTTTGCTATAAATCATATGTTGAATTTGTCCAAAATGATCTTCTAAACAAGCATTTTTAGCAATATAGTTAGTCATCTTAATAAATTTAATACTGCTTTCGCTTGCAAAAGAAGACATTGATAAGGCAATAAGTGTTCCTGCAAAAATGATTTTTTTCATAAGTTTCCCCTTTATTATTATTATTCTTGTAAAAAAGACTAAAAAGAAAAATAAAAAAAAGCAACCACTAACATGTGAAATAATTATCAAAAGTTTTGATTTTTTAAAAAGAAAGAGTAGACTGTTTTGTATAGTCTTGAGGAAATCGTCATGAACAAATATGAAGTTGGTGCTGCTCAAGTTGAAACCAATCTTTTTCAAGATTGTTCAAATAAACATGTTTTTTGTCATAATGCCCATTGTGAAGAGTTTCCAGAGTGTGAATTAATTGAAGCCATAGAAAAGAAAAAATCATTGAATTCTAAAAGGATACGGAGTTCTATGGTTTTTTTAATGGGGTTTATTTTTACCATTATAATGTTGGCGGTATTTCAAACAATGTTTGGAAATAATTTGAGTAGTGGCAGTTCCGCATTAATATCTTTGTTAGTTCTGTTTGCTTACATATTTATATTTGGAAAATTGTTAAAAAATAAAAAATAGGGAAGGTTAATATTATGGATGAATTTCAAGCTACTTTAATGGCTATTTTGTCGGGTGGTATTTTATTTTTGTTATATACCTTAATGGTAATGGGTGATGTTTTCATGGGAGATGAGAAAACAGAAACAGATAAAGAAGATTAAATTTTTTTGTTTTTTAAATTTAATTGAGTATTTTTTTCAGATAAATTTGATTTTAAGGTTTTCTCTAATTCTCTTGTGTTAAATAATCTTTCAACTGATGATAAGTTAAATGCATTGATGAAATCTTTTATTTTTTGAGTTAATTGGATTTTATGTTCAAAAATAAAAAAATTCAGTAACTCTTCACTATTTTTTCCTCTAGCATTTAAAAAAAATCCATTTTCAATCAATTCTGCAAATTTTTGATGTTCATTAAGTGGTGATTCATTGAGAAAATATCTCACAATATTCGTATGTCCTCTTCTACAAGCGACTTGAAAGCATACATAATTTCTTTCTTTTATATTCGCATTTGTTGTAAGTTCTGTGCTTTCCAATAAATACTTCACAACTTCCAAGTGATTTTGTTGGCAAGCTTTGGTCAATCCTGAAAAGCTATCTTGTTTATCATTACTCACTGAATTTATTTGTGCATTGGTTTTAAGTTCTTTTGAGTTTAAAAGAAATTTGATTGTTTCTAGTTGCCCTGTTTCACAAGCGCTTCTAAAAGAATAATTAACTAAATCTTGATAATCTGCTCTATCTTCTATTTTGTTTAGAAAATAAATAATCAGTTGAATATACCCTCTTCTTCCAATAGCTTTAAAAAGCTGAGTATCAATAGCCGTTAGAGGAACATTTTGTGGTATTTTTTTTGATTCAAGCAAAAATTCTACCGTTTGAATATCTTCGGTTTGGCAAGGTATTTTTAAACATGCATAATTTCTATAACTAAATTCTGGAAGAGTATTAAATTCTTTATTAATAAAAAAATTTTCAATTTTATCTAGATTGCCATCTGCACAAGCAATTAAGAAGTCTTGATTTAGCTTTTCTTGTTGTTTGTTGTCCATGAAAATTAAATTTTATGTTTTTTTTGCTTAATGTGTTTTTTTGTCAAAATTTTAGGTTTGAGTTCATCAGAGAGTTTTTTTTTTAAATCATGTGATGAAAATTTTTTCTCAATCAAATCTCTTTGGTAACTTTTATTTAAATAAGTTGTAATTGCTTTGGTTTTTTCTATACCTAAGTGAAAAATAAGATAATCAATTATTTCAATATTGCCTTTCTCGCAAGCTTTTATAAAGCCCCAATCTTCTAATGCATTAATATCAATTTGCTGAGAAAAGTGTGTAGAATTCATCAGGTATTGGATAATTTCTAAATTACCCCTCTCGCAAGCTAGGCGAAAAATTTCATAATCATTATAAGAAATATCAATAGCCTTTGAAATATTGTGGTTTTCTAAGAAATATTTAACTAAATCAAGATGTCCATAGTAAGCAGATTTGTGTAAACAGTAATAATTTTCTGCACTAACATCTGGTTTATTTAATACTTCATCATCTGTTAACAAGTAGTGAACAACATTAATTTTTCCACCGATACAAGCAACTTTTAAAGCTTCACTGTCATTGCTCTGTGGATTGCAATTTTGCTTTAAGTCTGGAGACAACATCAAGTAACGAATAACATCCATTTCTTCTCTAAAACAAGCCATTATAAAAGCTTCTTCTCTATTCAATAATGGATTGGCATTTTCAATTAATTCATCATCACAAATCAAATACTTAACAATAGGTAAGTGTCCAAATTCAGCCGCAAGTTTTAATGGTCTTCCATTGTCGTAATTGATATTAGCATGGATAGATAGGTGAGGAGATGTTAATAAATATCTTACAATTTTAAATTGACCATATTCACAAGCTTCACAAAGAGCATCATTAAGCATTTGGGGTGAAGACAATACATCTTTGTAATGAAAGTGATGAAGAAGCTGTTTTGTCTCGTGCAAGTCACCATTTTGGCAAGCTTGTAAGAACTGTGTCGTTAATTGCTCTTCAGATAAAATATCGTCAATATTATTCATATCGTTTTGTCTTAATGGCTATTTTAATTATTGTCAAATTTTTAATATTTCTTTTTCACCACTTTTTTGCTTTAGTTTTTGGTGGAGTGATGAGTTAAGATTTCTTGTATTTAGCATTTTTTCAACTTGTGGAAATTCATTTTCAGCTAAGAAGTTTGCCAAATCTTGATTGATGGTAATATTGAATTTAAATATGAGAAATTCTAAAAGTTCTTGATCATTAGCATTACAAGCACATTTAAAAGCATGATTGTTTAGTAGTGATGGGTCAATTTTTTTCTCAAGTTCTGTTGATGAAACAAGATATTTAATTAAGGGGAAATGGTTATAACGACAAGCCATTTTGTATGGTTCATCATTATTAGCATGAATGTTTGCTTTTTCTTTTAATTCTGAAGAAGTTAATAAAAATTTAACAAGAGGTAAATTGCCTTTTATGCAAGCCCATTGCAAAGCCATATCATTTCTTGAATGGATATTGGCTTTTTTCTTTAATTCTTTAGATGTGAGTAGGTATTGAACAATTGAGTTTTGATTATTGGCACAAGCAACAATTAATCCAGCATCGTCAAGAGAGTTAATATCTGAATGATTAGATAATTTATTTGAAGTTAATAAAAAACGAACAATTTCTAAATAACCTAATTCACAAGCTGTTCTAAAAGCCACATCCATTTTTGCATTGATGTTGGAATGAGGATTTAATTCAGAAGAAGTTAATAAATACTCAATAATGTGCAAGTGGCCACTATAGACGGTTTCTCTTAAAGGAAGATCTTCATCAAAATTAATATTAGGTTTGATAGAAGTGTATTGATTAGTTAATAAAAAACGAACCGCATCTAAATGACCATTTTTACAAGCAAGGGCGAAACCCTTATTTAAAAGTGCTGTATCTCTTAAGGAGGGTTTTGTTTTTTGAATAGTTAAGGTGTGATATAGTTTCTTTATCCAATAGTATCTTGGTGTGGGATATTTCTGATATAATTTTTTCAGTAATCCCACATCTCCACTTTGGCAAGCCAAACAGAAATACTCTGATAGTTCCGTTTGAGATAAATTCTCTAAAGTATTCATTATCCCGTTATTTTTATTATTATTATTATTTTTTGATATTCACAAGAATAAATTTTTTGTCAAGTTATTCCCAGCATTTAAGTGTTTGCCCTGGTATTAAAATGAATAAATAAAATGTTAATAACAATTGATTAAATTTAAAACTTTGGTATAACAAAAAAGCAGCAATTCATTTAAGGAGACAATAATGAAAATTTCAAACCTCATTGAGAGACTAGAAGAAATTAAAGCAAAAGAAGGTGATTTGGATTGTTTGGATGCAAATCTTTGTGAAGGATTAATGCTGAATGTAGATTGTGCCAAGTATTATGAAGATACCGATGTTAAGAATTTACCAACTAAATTCTTGATTGTGGGTGAAGATAACTAATTACAATTAATTTAATTTTTTAAATTGTAAGAAGGGCAAAAAAACATGATTATTCATGTTGTTATGTCCTTTTTGTTTTTATAAAATAAGAAATAAAAGAATGGATGCTTAAAAATGGATTTTTCTGAACTATTGCAAAAAAATGGAAATAATGAAGATATTAAAGAAAGTTTGCAAAATTTAAGACAAAAAATAATGGAAGATTTATATAAAGAATATGTAATGACCTGTCTTGTTTTGGTTGAAGAGGTTCATGCTGTATTAGAAAAAGCCAATCACGAAACTGGCGAATTTAAATTCTACATTTCACAATATTACAATGATGATTGGGTTGAATTGAGTGCTGAAATAGATTATAAAAATCCTAATTTGGAAGTATCAGACGATGTGATGGATAAGGTTGAATATGTTAAAACATTTTTGACAGAACAATTCACTAATAATCAAATTAAATCATATTTCCCCAATGAAGATATTGTCATTAGTGTGGACAACAATTATTCAAAAGAAATGCTTGAAAGTTCCTTGCTTAAAAGTTTATTGGGAAAAGAAGAGTACGCTCAATATCAAAGCCAAAAATTAGAGAAGGTAATTGCCCCAAAAAGTGAAGTTAAAAGTCGTCGTCCTAAACTTTAAAAGCGACAAAAGAAAATAGCCACAAATTTGTGGCTATTCTTCTGAGCGTAATAAATTATTTATCACCATCAATAACAATATTCACATCCAATACTTCCAAGTGACCTTGTTTGTTTAGTGAAACTTTAATGTCTTGATCATTGATTTGAACATATTTGCGAATCACTTCAATAAGTTCTTTTTCAAGTTGAGGGAGAAAATCTTTTTGAGGTCCATTGCCACCTTCACGAGCAATAATAATTTGCAATCTTTCCTTGGCAACTGATGCTGTGGATTGTTTTTGCTTTAAGAAGGAAGATTTAAAAACATCGATTAAGCTAGCCATATTATTCTCCTTACTTGGTAAATAGTTTTTCAAAGAAGCCTTTTTTCTTGGTGGAAACAAATTTCATTTCCACAGACCCGCCGAGAAGTCTTTCAACGCCATCCATATAAGCTACGGCTGCATCACAATTGTTGATATGAACAACTGGAGTGCCTTGGTTAGAGGCTTGCAATACTAATTCGCTTTCTGGAATAACAGCGACAACATCAACTCTTAAAATTTCATTGATATCTTGCACGGAAAGCATTTGACCTTCAACCACGCGTTGTGGATTATAGCGAGTAATGAACAAATGTTCTTTAACAGTTTCACCTTGCTCAGCCTTCTTGGTTTTACTACTCAACATACCAATAATTCTATCGGAGTCACGAACAGAAGAAACTTCTGGGTTGGTAACAATAACCGCTTCATCAGCAAAGCGCATTGCCATTAAGGCACCAGTTTCAATGCCTGCTGGAGAATCACAAATAATATATTCAAAACCGTTTTCCTTAAGAGTGTTAATAACTTTTTCAACACCTTCTTCGGTTAAGGCTTCTTTATCACGAGTTTGTGATGCGGGAAGAATGAAAAGATTTTCACATACTTTATCTTTAATTAATGCTTGATGAATATTGGCTTCGCCTTGAACCACATTAACCAAATCATAAACAACTCTACGTTCACAACCCATAATTAAATCAAGATTTCGTAAGCCGACATCAAAATCAATAACTACAGTTTTAAAACCTCTCATTGCAATTCCAGCAGCAATACTGGCACTTGTTGTAGTTTTACCCACACCACCTTTTCCAGATGTCACAACAATTACTTTACTCATACTAATCCCCTTTGTGTTAATTCAATAAAATCCCCTCCTGTATTAGGCGGGGATAAAAATAGATAACAATTATTAATTAGATATTACAAAAAAGTCAAGGAAAGATAGGCTTTTCATTTAAAAATAGTTATCAGTTTTTTAAAAACAGATAATACTAAGGTGTTAATTCTATTAATTAATAAAAAAAAAGACAAAATATTTTTGTCTTTTTTAGGTTGGTTAAAAAAATTATTTTTTGATGTTATTTTGAACCCATTTTTTAGCAACTGGTTCATTTTGAGAAGCAGCTAATTTTAGCATTTTTACCGCATTATTGTAATGTGCTATGTTTTTAGTGCTAGCATAAGCATCTAAATAAATTACACCTAATCCTGTTCTTGCTTCAGGATATCCTGATTTTGCAGCTAATTCATACCATTTAAATGCTTCTTGTGAATTTGGTTTAACTCCTTGTCCAAAATAATACATTTTTCCTATTAGGTATTGAGCATCAGGAATGTTTTTTTCCGCAGGTGCTTTTAATAATTTAAGTACTGCTGGATAATTTTGCTGAACCCCAGTGCCATTATAATACATTTCAGCTAATAAAACTTGAGCACTAGTCTGTCCTTTGTTTGCAGCTATGGTCAACCATTTTAAAGCTTCTCCATAATTTTGTTTAATACCTTCTCCATTATAGAAAGCAGCCCCTATTAAATATATGCCATCCACATTGCCTTTGTTTGCTGCTGATGTAAAGAGTTTTATTGCTTCTTGAGGGTTTTTCTTCATACCTATACCTTTTAGGTGTTTCATCCCTAATTCAACTTCGGCTCTTCCATTATCTGTAAGATTTTTATTGGTTGAATCTTTTGTTTGTTCATTACTAACTACAGGACTACTTTTAGGACTGTTAGCAGTTGTTTGAGCAAAAACACTTGTTGAAGCTAATAGGGTAATTAAAAAAAGTTTTTTCATAGAAGAATTGTTCCTTTTTGATTTATTATTTGTGATGTTATTCATCTTAACTTCCTTAAAAATTTCTATAATTAGAAGATTATTAATACTAATAACAATAAAATATTAAAAATCAATTGATGTTGGATTTTTTATTTTAAATAAGATATTTTTCGCTTGTTTTGGGTTGCATAGTTTGAAAGTTAGTGTTAGAATTCATCTGTTGTTGGTAAAAACCATATTAAAACATATTACTGTGCTGCCCACATTGCGGTGCAGAGGTCTGTCCACTACGGTCCGTTAATGTGTTTTAATATGGTAGGTGTAAGTCCAAGTGGATCGTTCCCACGCTGGGGTGAGGTAAACATCATCCTGGCTACCAAAAGGGGGTTGGCTGCTTATCATCAACAATTAAATACATTCCCTAGTGGACAACAAACTCCACTATATGATTAGTTAGAGGCTAGCACGGCAGTCGAATGTATTTTACAAAAAATTAAAGGACGTTTCGCCTAATCAGCGAATAGTGTGACCCACACGATGAGAAGTAGTATGATAGCTACGGGTGGTTCTAGTCTAACCCAACTGGCGCTGGCAGTGCGATAACGGTCTTTGTTGAGAGCGGGTGGATAACCAATTGAAGTTGTGTGGCTGATGAACCAAACGGGGAGCCTAACAATGGATGGTGAATATTACCGCCAGGGGATGTCAGAGCATTTTATTTTTCTTAAAATTTAATAAAAAACCTATTGTGCTTTTTTATTTTTTGAGTTAAAATTCATTCCATAATTAAAAATTAATAAAATAAAGTATTTTAAGTAGAACACACTAATACTTTAGTTCCCGTAATATAGCTAGTCCCGTTATATTGCTTGGAATTGAGGTAAAAAGTTAAAAATCCATTGGACAAGGTTCTTTAGTGTGTTCTACTTAAAATATGAAAAAACCACCATTCGGTGGTTTTTTGTTTTGTAGGAATGGTTGATTGAAATATTGGCATTTTAAAATTATTGTCCCGAAAGGTCATACTTATGGAAAATATAATGTTTTTGTTAGAGCTTTTATTTAAGATGTTAGTTGAGTGGGCGAAAAAATTCGAATGGCTAACTTCCACTTTTCTTTTAATGTTTTAAATTCAAAAAATGAAAAATTATGGAACTTGAACTTTTTAAGACAATGAGTTTTGCAAGACTTAACAATGAACTCGTTGAGTATTGCAAACAAGGTAATTTGATTGCTGTTAAAGAATTGTTAACTTCAAAAGAATTAAAATATCATGCAGATATTCATTTTGATGATGACAAGCCTTTTAGAATGGCTTGTATGTGTGGGAAAAGTTCAATTGTAAAATATTTAGCAAGTTCTCAAGAATTAAAAAAAAATGCAAATATTTCAGCACTAGATGATGACCCTTTTATTTGGGCAGCATTAGGAAATCATTTAGAGATATGTAAGTTTTTAATTTTTGATATGAACCTATCAAAAAGTCCCACCATCGAAGAATTTATGAAAAATTACCCAATAGAAGCAATTGATAAAATGTGGGTTATTCGTGATGTAAACCAAAAAATCAAAAAAGAATTACTGTTTGATATGCGAAAAGAGATGGTATTTAGGCTGTGATTTAGTAGTGGCCTTTCAGATTTTTTTACGTTATACTTGTTCCACCTAAAAATAAAAAGGAGATTCAAATGCAAAAGACTTTTGAAATAGTTTCTCACGGTGTTCCTTTTGTTGTTCGTATTGTTTCGTTTGGTGATAAATATGGTCTTGCTAATTCTTTAGTCAATAATGACAAAGAACCATTAGTAGAATTTTATGATGCCCGTTATACTAATGAAAAGTTTACTCCATTTGGACAATTTGTAACCCGTTATCGCTTTAATGTGTTGGATCATAATGCTTTAAGAAATGGTTTGTGCATGGATGGTGGGATTAAAGATTGGCACATTGAACCTAATGAAATGCAAGAAATTAAAAATTGGATGAGTGGATTTTCCAATGAATACTTCTAAACAAAAAGACTCAATGAGTCTTTTTGTTTTTAGTTGATTTCTTTAATCAATTCTTCAGCTTGAGGTGGGGAGAGCGGTTCAGAAAAAATATAGCCTTGTATTTCATAGCAGCCATTTTCGTGCAAGAAATTCAGTTGGACTTGATCTTCAACTCCTTCAGCAATTACTTTAAAGCCTAGGTTTTTACACATTTCAATAATCGTTTTAATAATTGAAGAGTCTGCCTCTTTAATGTTTATATTTTTCACAAAAGAACGGTCTATTTTAAGCTTATAAACATCAAATTCCTTGAGATAGCTTAAAGATGAATAACCTGTTCCAAAATCATCAATCTCTAATAAGATACCCATTTCTCCAAGTTGATTAATAATCTCTTTAGTTTGTTCTGGTCTTTTCATCATAGTTCCTTCGGTTAATTCAAAACGAAGGAAGTGGGGATTGATACCATATTCATCTAAATGATTTCGGATAAACTGTGCCAAGGTTTTTTGGTTAAATTGAACTGGGGAAATATTTAAAGAAATAGATGGCATGTTTTTATATTTAACTTGCCATTCACTAATTTGATAACACACATTTTTAATAAGCCAGTTGCCAAGTTGCATGATAAGCCCACTGCTTTCAGCAATTGGAATAAATTCAGCAGGAGAAATTTTTCCTAATTCTGGGTGGTTCCATCTAATTAAGGTTTCAAATCCAATTAATTTTGGAGAAGAAAGGTCTGTTATATCAAATTGTGGTTGGAAAAATAAGTGAAATTCATTATTTTCAATGCTGCTTTCTATACTATTTCTAATTTGTAAGTGACGAGTGATTTTTTTATGAATTTCATCATTAAAGAAATAATAGTTGTTTCTTCCACCTTCTTTAACTTCATACATTGCCATATCGGCATATTTTGAAAGGTCGCTAAAAGTGTTACCATTTGTAGGATAAGTTGCTATACCAATGGATGGGGTTAAAGAAAATCTATTTACATCAATATCATAAGGTTGAGATAATACTTGAAGAATAGATTCGGCAATACTTTTAACTTTTGATAAATGAAATTTTTCATTAGTAGTTTCATTAGTACTTATAGCAACAACGAATTCATCCCCACCAATGCGAGATACAAAATTATCTTTACCTATAGCATTACTAAGTCTTGCTCCAACTTCGATTAAAAGTTCATCTCCTGCACTATGACCTAATGTGTCATTAATGGTTTTAAAGTGATCTAGGTCGATGAACATTAATGAGATAAAGTGGTGTTCTTGTTGAGCTTTGGTTAATAAGGCATCAAAAAAAGTATGCAGTGAGTTTCTGTTAGGAAGACCTGTTAGTGGATCAAAGTTTGCAAGTTGTTTAATATGGTGTTCTTGTTCTTTACGTTCTGTAATGTCTACATGTGCTCCAAGAAATGTAATACTTCCATCTTGAGGGTGATATTTTTTAACGCCATTTAAAATAATATGGCAATATGACCCATTACTTTTCTTTAATCTGTATTCGCATTCAAAACGATTATTATTTTTTGCCGCAATATATTCGTTAAGTAGGGTAATAAAGTTAGACTTATCATCAGGATGAACCATTTCTTCTATTGTAGAGAAATTTTGAATTGATCGAATTTCTTCATATCCTAATTGTTGTTTAAATATATCAGAAAATTTAACTTCATTTGTTTTTACATTCCATGACCATAATCCAGTATTTGAAGCAGTAATGGATAAGTCTAGATCATTATTTACATTTTCTAACTCCTGATAAGGAAGTTCAATAGCATAAAGAACAACTGCTTGATAAAAAGAGAAATATGCCAATATTTTATACAAGTGTCCAAATAAATTCATTAAATCATTGGTGTCTGTATAATTTACAAAAAAGAGTTCTGTAGCCCCCATTAAAAGAGCAGATTGCATTAAAAAATAAATGTTTAAAGAAACTTTTTGTTCTCTTTTTTGATAAAGAAAGAATGCCGCTAACATGCCGATTAATGCAATACTACATTCAATAAATGATGTTAGTATTGTTACTCCTGGTCCATAACTAAAAAGTTCTGGTAAATACTCTGCTTGATAAATAATAAAGTAAGAAAGCAATACAACATAAAGAGTAGTCAAAAATAAAATTAAGTGAGAGTTTTTAGCCGTAGTTTCTTTTTGATTAAAAAATAAAATAGCACCAAGTGCTAGCAAGCCAAATACAGCAACAAATCGTGCGGAAAACCAAAAGTAAATAGATTTATCAGGGGTGTTTTCTGTAATAAAGTCTGGCATGCCATCATACGAAAGCATGTGTAAAAAATCTAACATTCCTACAGAAAAGAAAATGCAAGACAATAAAATCATTGCACCAGAATTGACTCTTTTTCTAGACAGCCAACCAATTCCAAAAATCTTAATGCATAAAATAATAGATACAATTTCTAAAAAATTATGTAATGGCAAAAAGTATGCGCCCAAATGATTAGTCTGGAAAAGGTCGATAAACCCAGCTAAAACAGGAAATGTAATAAGGAATAAGAGATACTCGTAATGTTTCTTCATGTCAAAATAAAACCAATTAAATTTATAGTATTATTCAAGTATCAAAAGTCAATTTTAAATAGAAAAATTATTACGAATATAATAAAAATGAAGGTTTTAGGTAAAATTTATTATTTTTCTTCAATTTTAAAGGTTGATTTTTTCGTCAAAAAATAATAAAAATTGAAATTAATTTTAATAAATTCTATGCAAAAAAAAGAAATAATTGGTGTTTTTGATAGTGGAATAGGTGGTTTAAGTATTTTAAAAGAACTTATTCAAGAAATGCCTTTTGAAAACTTTTATTATTTTTCAGATAATAAAAATTCACCCTATGGTGAAAAAGAAGAAGAATTTATTGTTCAACGTGCAAAAGTTATCACTAATTATTTTATAAATCAGAATAATTGTAATTTAAAAGCATTAATTGTTGCTTGCAACACAGCTACTGCTGCATCAATAGACATATTGAGAAAAGAATACCCTAGCTTACCAATTATTGGAGTTGAACCTGCTCTAAAACCCGCATCAGAACAAACTAAAAGTAAAAAAATAGCAGTTTTGGCAACATATAGCACAATTCATAGCCAAAAATTTAAAAAATTAAAATCAAGTTTGTCACCCTCAGTAGAATTTTTTTGTCAACCTTGTAATGGATTAGCTCATTCAATTGAAGTTGGAGACCTTGCCAAAATTCAAGATTTATGTAAAAAGTATTTAGATGAATTGGGATTATTAAAAGAAAATATAAATAATATAGATGGATTAGTTTTAGGTTGTACTCACTATCCATTAGTTGAAAAAGAATTTAAGGAGTTAATAGATAATGATGTGATGATATTTGAACCTGGTAAATCTGTGGCATCGAGAGTATCTAAAATTATTATTCCTTCAAAAGAAACAAGTCGTGTCCTTAAATTTTCTAGCAATAGAAACACTCAATTATTAGAAATGGCATGTCAAAAATGGTTGGGATTAAATACGGAGGTTGAGTTAAATGAAATATGAAAGAAAATTGATGTTTAAAAGATTTAACGAAAATACTGAAGAAGACTTAGAAACAGAACAAAAAAAGAAAAAATACAATACAATGGCAATAGGTTTTTCTATTTTAGCCGCCGCCTATTTTGCATTTTGGATAAAAAGCCTAATGGCACTATCCGGTTTGAATGACATGAATAGTGACCATTTTTTGGGCGGAATTATTAGTTTGTTTTTTGCAGCAACTGCTTATGTTAATCGTTTAGCCTATGTTAGAGCCTTAGAATGGCAAAAAATTCAAGAAAAAAAAGATTTTTTCAAAGATAAATTAATGAATCACAAATTCAAAAACTAATATTATCATGGGAGTTCAGTTAAACTAAATCCCCATGATAACAACTAGACAACTAATGCAAAAGTTTTCTTTCCTTTTTTAATGAGAACGGGGAGTGACAAAGAAAAACTCTCCATATCCTCCTTAACTTTTAAAGGTGGCTTTTTCAATTCGCAAATTTGAACAGCATTTTCCTTAATGGATTGAGTCGCTTTGGTCATAGAACCCGCCAAATCAGTTTCAATCATCACTTTTTTCAACTCTACAATACTTGTAATGGGTTGATTTGATGTGGGAATGATAGTCTGAAGCAAATCAATACCTTCAGATGACAAATTAAATTCACCACCAGAAAACAGGAGTGTTGCTACTTCTTGAATGTCTTTGCAAATTTTTTCACCATGAATCATGGCTGTAACTTCAGCAGCGAGTGCTTTTTGCCCCAAACGCAAATGGGGGGTTTCAAGAGTAGCTTTTTCCAATTCAATGATTTCTTCATGCGATAAAAAGGTGTAGAATTTTAAGAGTTTTACCACATCAGCATCAGCAGTATTCAGCCAAAATTGGAAGAAATCCCAAGGTGAAGTTTTATGAGCACTGAGCCAAACTGTACCTTTTTCAGACTTACCAAATTTAGTGCCATCTGATTTAGTCAACAAAGGAAAAGTCAAAGCAAAACCCTTGCATCCATTTTTATGCAAAAGATCTAAGCCTGAACACATATTTCCAAATTGATCTGAACCACCAATCTGAAGTTTGCAATTTTCCTTTTGGGCTAATTCAAGGAAGTCATTGCCTTGAAAAAGCATGTAACTGAATTCGGTAAAAGAAAGGCCGTCACCATTAAGGCGGTTATTAACTGAATCACGAGCAAGCATAGAATTAACTGAAAAGTTCTTGCCCACTTTGCGCATAAACTCAATGACGGACATATTTTTAGTCCAATCAATATTATTCAAGGTGCGAGCTTGAGTGATTTGAGAAAGTTGCACACCAATTTCAAGACTATTGTTTAAAACAATATTTTCAAGCAGAGTTTCTCGCTCTTGTTGTTTTCCGCTAGGGTCTCCAATCAAGCCAGTTGCACCACCAATCAGAGCAATGGGGTCGTGTCCGTGCTGCTTGAATCGCATCAAAGAAACCATAGGAATGAGATTGCCCACATGCAAAGAGTCTGAGGTGGGGTCAAAACCACAGTACAGAGTGACTTTTTCGGAATTCAAAAGTTGTTCAAGTCCATCAATGTCAGAACACTGATGCACCAATCCTCGCCAAGTCAAATCCTCAATAAGTTTCATGTGATTAATTCCTATAACTTTAAAGCTGAATTATATCATAAAACATAGAAAATTAGATAAATAAAAGCTAAAAAAATTTTCCATAATTTTTCATGAAGTGTTATAATCTAACTAAGTAAATGAAAGATAAGTTTCTTAAAGGAGTTTTAAATGAAAAAAATTAAGAATGGTTTTCAAAAATTTAAAAGGTTCTTCACAGAGGCTGATTTTTCGGGACTTATGGCATATTTTTGATATTGACAAAAATCGAAGTAACGGCTATATATTCATTTCTAAATTTAAAAGGATAAAAAATGACTCCAACCACCGTAATTTCAGTAGGAAGGCAAGCCATTGAGGTAGCTTTAATGTTGGCTGGTCCACCTCTGCTGGTTGCAATGACGGTGGGTGTTGTGGTAAGTATTTTACAAGCTGCAACTCAAATTCAAGAAACGAGCCTATCTTTTATTCCCAAACTATTAGCCCTATTTGTCGTTTTAATGATAGCGGGCCCTTGGATGTTGACTGTAATGACGGATTATATTCGGAATTTATATATGTCGATTCCATCATTAATTGCTGCTTAAAAGCTGTACGACCTAAAAATAATAGAGTATAATAGCACCTATGTTCAATCAGTAAGGAGTTGTAGAAATGGGTGATCGTGCAAATATTGCAATTAGGCAGAATGACATTCAAACCAAAGATGGCGAGCCAGTTCATATTTATTTTTATACACATTGGAGTGGCGAAGATTTGCCAATGATTTTACAATCTGCACTTCGTCGTGGAAAACCGCGTTGGGATGACGAGCCTTATCTTTCACGAATTATCTTTAGTGAGATGATTCAAGACGATGTATTGGATGAAACAGGTTATGGAATTTCAACATATGTTTGTGATAACGAACATGAAATTATTTATGTTGATATTAAAAATAAAACCGTAAGTGTTGGTGATAGTCAGTGGGATTTTAAAGATTATGTAGAGTTGCCCCCAACTACATTTAGTGAGTATTGAAGGGATTTAATTAAAAAAGCCTCATTTGAGGCTTTTTTAATATCTTATTTTTTTGCAATAATGAAGTTTAATTCTTCAACTTTTCTTTTTGAAAATAAATCTCCTTGAGCTTCTGCCATTCTATACCACTTAAGTGCTGTCACATAGTCAACGGGAACCCCTTTACCTTTTTCAAAAATCTCTCCTAGCATTTTTTGCGATGCCATATCACCTTCTGCTGCTGAATACATCCCCCAAAAAAGAGCTTGTTTGTAATTAGCTGGTCTTCCCTTGTAATGAAGTATAGCAAGTCTTGCTTTTGCTTCTTTGTGTCCTGCTGCTGCTGCATTGGTTAATAGGCGAATAGCTTCTTTATAGTCTTGTTCGCTTGTATTTCTGTTAGCTAATCTAACACCCAAATAATATTGATCATCCTTATTGTTTAAATCAAGGTGTTGAATTTGTTTATCAATATTTTCTTCATATTCTTTATTAAGAGCAGAGTCTTGATTGGCCTGATCAAATCGTTTAGCAATATTATTTTCAATTTCTTTATTATTTTCATCTTTAACTAAAGAAGAATCAGTATCTTGAATAGCTGCTTGACTATCCGATTGTGAGGTTTCAATGGTGGCAGTTAAAATTTCATTTGGATTTTTGACAACTTCTTTAATTCGTGGGGTGGCGGGTTCTTTAAAAAAGAAAAGTGCAAAAGAAGAAGCACCTCCCAATGCCGCAATACTTAAAACTCCCATAGCCAATAATTTTAAAACAGACTTTTTCTGTTTGTTTTCAAAAAGATGACCTTCTCCTTCAAATGCTTTTTCATAATGAGGATGCCAGGCCGACCCTTTTTTTCTGCGTTTTTTAGAAGGTTGATTTTGTTCTTCTAATTCATGTTTGACTTTTGCTATTTGGTCTTCGTTGTCATGCAACCACTCAGAATCCGTTTTTTTTAATGGCATAAAGACTCCCCCATCTTTTTGTTGTCGCCCCGTCAAAAATTATGTAATATATTTATTCAAAAGTCAAAAATGGGGGGTTAATTTTAAGATGAATTAATGAGGAAAATCTTCTGGGGGAGATATTTTACCAATTTTCATTTGTTCAAATTCATCTTTTGTTACAACCAAATGGGTTTTCAATCCATGAAGGATTTCTAAGCACATTTTATAATATTCTGCGTCCTTTTGGGACATTGCAGAACTTAATTGAAGTTCGCCATTATTGTCTTTGTGGACAATGAAAAATTCGTTGCTCATGATAGTCTCCTTTTACAACAATTTTAATATAATACTTTTTTATTGGAAAACAATCTTGCATAGCAACATGAAAATACTTCTACCTACTTATCCTATAATGTAGCTAGGAATCCTAGCTACATTCGTTAACAATTAAAGTTGCTTAATCATTTCAATAGCTTCTTCAATCATTGCACAGTATTGGTCATTCGGCATTATATCTTTGAATGACTTGTAGACCATGTTCTGTCTATAAGTCGTTGGCTTATTCTTGAAGAAATCAAGAGCATTCAAAAATCCCTCACTTCCTTCCTTAAAGCCTCTATCTAATGGAAGCCCACGAACAAGGTTATAAAGAATATGATGCTCTGGTTCAATAAAGCCTTTATTCTTCACTTTTTGAATGTAATGGATAGTCTTTTTTGTAGACCAATCATACCTTGCAAACTTAACTTCTTCAAAAGAGGGCTTTCTTCTTTCGTCGTTACTAATATTTTTCCAAATGGACACAAATTCTTTTCTTTCAATAGTATTCATAATAATTTCTCCTGTAAAAATAAATATTTAATTTTTTTGATTTTCTAAGCTTAAAATTCCTTTTAAAGGCTAAGGTGGTTTAAAAATCTATTTCATTATTTTCTCCTTATTTGAAATGTTTGTTTTTATAATCAACTAACCAATCATGAGCAGCTTTTGCTTCAGCCTTCCATCTTTGGGCATGAGCCTCCCATCCTTCCCAAGAAGAAGTTGGTTCATAATTTGCCAAGTACTCAATAGCCTCTTCAATTGTTTTTTCATTGTTTTGGCCAAAAGCATTTAATATTTTATGGGCAGAGTGCTTTCCTAATCCTTGAGTTGTGTGAACTCCAATAAGGTCTTCTGCATGACATTTTCCACAAGAACAAGGGAAACATGTGCAGTCCCCAGCATGAGAAGCCATAAGTTCTGAGGTGTAATAATTTAACATTTGGTCACACCATTTATCTAATTTTGATTTTTGCCCATTTTCTGACTCAAGATGTGCTGAGTTTACTTCTTCTCTGGCTTTGTTTAAATCAAACCACTTTGGATTTTCGCTTAAATATAGTTCTGCCCCAAGAAGGTGTTCTTCAAGTTCAGCAATTTTAATTTTATACCAAAGTTCTTTCTTCTCTTGTTCGTCAAGTTCTATGGTGGTGTAGAGTGGGTTTTTGTTATAGTTAATTTTCATGGTTATATCTCCTTATTTGGTGCCATATTTGGCTAAAAGTTTTGCAAGTTCTGCCTTTTCAGTAGCTTCAATACGAAGTTTTTCCTGTAATTTTTTTATATCTTCCTCTTGTTGCTTTCTGAGTTTTTCTTCATTGATTCGCTGTTTTCTCGTTTCTTCTAATTCTTGGCGTTTATTGAAAGCAATTTGATCAATTTCAAAAAATTCTTCTTCTAATTTTTTACCTTCTTCATCAGATAAAATGCACCCCCAATCATCAGGATCTAAACCATTAATTAAAAGTCTATTTTCTCCTTGTGACTTGTTAAATTGGGCATACCCCAAAGCTGAACCAGCTTCTTTAGGGTCATTAAAATAGTGAATATTAAGTTCAGATTCTTTACCATTATGGTAATCTCCGCATCTATCGTGCCAACCTTCTTCACCTGGGGTGTAAGAAATAAGTGTATAAATAGTATTGTCCATGGTTTTCTCCTTAGTTAAAAAAGTTAAGTTGTTGATTGATTGAAATATTTAGTTCAAGTTTTCTATTCTTGTATTTTTCATCAAGAATTCGTTGTCCAAGCTTGTCCAAATTTTTAAATTTAATTTTAAAGCTATCACTTTGAAATCCACCAAACATAATGGCATTAGAATGCAATTCAGCTAATGCTGAACAAAGCAGAATTTCAATATGTTTATCGTTGATAAGTTCTTTGTAATCTTTGGGCTTTGTCAGATGGCAAAGCATATCCTTGCCGATAAGATTAGCAATGAATTGATTAGAGCAATATTTTAAAAATGTCTGTTTGGAAATTTCAGCATGATTTGGAAAATGCCTTTTTCCTTTTTCGTCAGTTTGTAAGCAAAGAGTTTTTCCACAGTCATGATAGAGAAGGTAGGTTTGAATATCTATTTTTTGATACTTTAATATAGGATAGAGGATATCTCTATATTCTGTAATCCATTTTGGGGTTGGATGCTTATATTCTGAATCAGTTAATGATTCAAGGTAAGTGAAAAGTTCTAAGAATTTAGAACACACACCTTCACCATGTTGAAGAATGGTTTGTTTAGAATTAATGTCTTGATATTCTTTAGACATTGAATAGATAAGTTCGGGGATCTACATCATTTTTTTATCTCCTTTTGAATAGATGGTTATTTCTTTAAGTTGTTGAATTTATTGGTTTTTCTTTCATTCTATCCAAAACATGAATAGGTTTGTGAATAGAAGAGTTCCATAATTTAAATTCTGAAAATAAGTGCCTTAAATGTTGTTGAATAGGGTCAGTTGCAAAGGCAGTTAGACCTATGTTTTTATAAGGTTCGTAAAAAGGATGGCAAGAAATTATGGAATTATATTTACTAAACAAATGCTCTAATTCAGATTTGTTTGAAGTTCCAAAAATAATAATAGAACTAGTAATGTCAGATGTTTGATTTTTTATGCCAGATTCGTGAGCAGCATGGCAAGCTTGGACGAGTTGTTGTGCAATAGACATATCTTGTCTCACAAAGATATACACATGTTTTTTTTCAATCTACATTTGCATTTTATATTTTCCTAAAAGTTTTCTTATTATATGGGTATTTTATTTAATAAGTCAATTAAATTTTTAAAAATGCTTCGGTGAAATCTTTTTTAGTCAAATTTCCTGATAATTTTTGATAAATTTCACGACTAGAAAACATTAAATTAATATTTTCTTTTGGATAATTTTTTAAAATAGATTGAACTTTGTCAGTCTTTTCAATTTTATGCTCACAAATTAAATAATATAAAATAGACTGTTGATCTTTTTTGAATGCTTCCCAAAACATTATATCATTTACCTTACTCATATTTTTTGGTCTATTTACTTTTGGAGAATTGAGAAGATATTCTAGTGTGTCCAACTGTCCACAACGTGCCGAAGCTGAAAAAGGAACGGGGTCATCTTCATTAAAGATGAGATGTGCTGAAATGTTAGGGGTTTCTAAAAAATATTTCACAATATTTAATTGACCTTGAGTGCATGCATCTAAAAAAGCAGAATTTATTTGGTAGGGATTTAAAGTAAATCTTTTATAAAAAAAGTTGGTAAGAAAAAATTTAACCAAATTAAGATGTCCTCTTCCGCAAGAAATATTAAAGGCACCAGGTGAAGAAGTTATATCAATAAATGGAGTTTCAAAATTAATATCAACAGCATTAATTTCATTATTTTCATCAATGAAAAGTTTTGGGGGATAAATAGTGGTTAGTTCAATAACCATATTCAAATCGCCACTATAGCAAGCATTTATAAAAAAAGAATGCAGTTCTTTATGATTTAAATTATAAATGTTTTTCATTTTAATTGGTTTTAAAATATGAATATAACAAATTTAAATTCTTTTTTCAATACGAGAATAATCTCTTGCAAAAAAGCAAATATTCTATAATATGAAGAAAAATGGAGAACAAAATGAAAAGAATTTTATTGATAGGATTATTATTAACAACTTCTGTGTTTGCACAGGTGACTGATTCTATTGAAGCAGAACTTGATAGATTGAAATTAATTAAAAAAGATAATAGCGTTGGTAAGAAATCGATGACTAAGATGCTGGAAAAAGGTATAAAAATTAGTCATATCGAATTGGGAACTGGAAAGAAGCCTAGTCTTAACTCTGTTGTGGAGGTGGGCTATGTGGGAAAATTTAAAAATGGGAAAATATTTGATTCACAAATTAAAATAGATTTAGCCGTTAATGGAGTAATTCCTTGTTGGACTATTGCATTAACCGAAATGCAAGTTGGCGGAAAAGCTTTTATTGAATGTCCTATGGAAACAGCATATGGAGAAACGGGAGTTCCAGGTGTTGTTCCTCCAAGAACCGCATTAAATTTTGAAATTTATTTGAGAGATATAAAGGTTCCACAACCACCTGCGGCGCAACCTGCACCAACCCAACAATAATGCTGTACATCCTTTAATTGTCATGTTATAATGCCCTCAAGAAGTTAAATTTAGAGGGCATTATGCAAATCCAGTTCAATCAAGACAAAATTAACGAGTTTCTTAAAATGCTTGACAACCACTCTTTTAGTGAGTTTCGGGGTTTTACTAGCCGTTATACTGCTTTTGAGGGTCCCAATCTTAATGAAGAAGTGAAGTTGCACGTTCTGCAAAAGCTTTCTGCATCTAACTATTTGCAAATCCCTTGTTTTAAGGATTTTTGGATTTGGTTTAAGAAGCACCATGGAATGGAAATGGTGACACTGATGTGTAATCATCTCTTCCCAGATGACCATATGGAATGCAAAAAAATGGTTAATCGTGTTCGTAGCAATATTAATCATGCCTTCTGGAGTCATATCAAGGCTCGTATTTATAAAAAGTGGTGTTCTATTGTGACTGAGGCCCAATGTGTTTATGCAACCATTCAAGGGCTTGAAAAGAGTAATCTCGGTTGGAAGGTTTTTGCTAGTGCGGAATTGGATTCTGATGGTATTGATTTTATTGTCGTCAATGACAAGGAAGTGGTGCCTATTCAAATTAAAAAAGATAGTTTCTCAATGTATGCTCGTCATAAGAAGAATGGTGATGAAAATCTTGCTCGTTTCCAAATGAGTAAGCGTGCCAATAATGCCATTATGAAAGAAATGAAGAAAGCTAAGGTTAATTTACCTATTGGTAAGGCATTGCTTCTGAAATATGGTTTGGCTGATAGTGGCAAGCTGCCTTATGAATATTTGGCAAGTTATGAAAATGGCTTCGTCTATTTTAAGGATGAAAAGCTCATTGTTGCACTTCAAAAGTGTTTTGAGGAAGATTCAGTTAATTAAATTAGTCTAATTATTTTTGTTTTTTCAAATGCTCTGAAAGCTTTTGTTCAAGCAAATAAAGATTAATTGGTTTAGGTAAAAAGTCATTCATACCAGCCGCCATACATCTATCTTTATCTTCATCGTAAGCATTAGCGGTCAATGCAATAATAAAAAGTGGTTTGAGCTTTTTGACTAATTCATATTTTCTGATTTCTTCAGTGGCAGTTAGTCCATCCATATTAGGCATTCTCATATCCATCAATACCAAATCAAAATGTTCACCAGACTTAACTAAATTGACAGCTTCAACTCCATCGTAAGCAAAGAATGGTTCCAATCCCATTTTGTTTAAGAAAGCCTTGATCACCATACGGTTGTTTTTATCATCTTCCGCAACAAGAATTCTGCCTTTAAATTGAAGATTTTCTTGTTTTTTAACGGGGTTTTTGGGTGTGTCTTGAGAAACCATTTTGACCGATTCTGAAACCGAAACTTTAATGGTAAACCAAAAGCGTGAACCCTTACCAAGTTCAGAAAAAACTCCGACTTCGCCACCCATAAGACGAGCGAAGTTTTTAATAATAGCAAGTCCTAAACCAGAACCTTGATATTTTCTAGTGTAGGAATCTTCTATTTGAGAAAAGTTTTGAAAGAGAATTTTGATTTTATCTTCAGCAATACCAATACCTGTATCAGAAACAGAAAATTCTAATGTCGATTCATTTGAATTGTTTTCTAGTTCTCTAAGTTCAATGGTAATGGTGCCATTGTCAGTAAATTTGATGGCATTATTAATTAGGTTAGAAAGCATTTGCCAAATCCGTGCTGAATCTCCCTTGTAACATTTTTCATCTTTTAGCAAATTGTTAAATTGTAAGGTAAGATTTTTGGTTTTAGCGGGGTGTTTAAAAATAGATAGTCTTTCCTTCACCATTTGGCTAGGGCAAAAATCAGCAACTTGTAATTCCATCTTGCCTGCTTCTACCTTAGAAAGGTCTAATAAGTCATTTAAAAGTGATAATAGGTTATTACCTGAATCCATCAGCAATTTGGCACATTCCTTACGTTTTTCTTCTTCTAAGTCCCCATCACCTAAAATTTGAGCCATTCCCAAGATGCCATTCATAGGGGTTCTGATTTCATGACTCATGGTTGCTAAGAACATGCTTTTTGCTTTGTTGGCTGCTTCTGCTTTTGTGACATTGCTTTCTAATTCAACTCGCATATTTTCAAGCTTGAGATTTTTGTCTAAAAGCTCACTTTCCAATAATATTCTTCTTTTAATTTCATCACTCAATTTAGAATTATCGGTTTGAAGAGAAAGAGTTTTGCCCCGTTCTTTTTCAAAAAACAGTGAAATTATAATGATGAAAATAGGAAATATTGTTAATAAAAAAATAACAGTCATTGAACTAGAGTTACCGTAAATTTCATCTTGATGGATCAAAGTGAGTAACGCAAGAGAAGTTTCTGGAATCTTAGTTTTTATAATAAATTGTTCATTTAAAAAATTACTGGGATCTTCAATAGAATTAAGTACAAGTCTTTGGAAGTTATCATATGGAAGTTTATTTAAATATGTTAGAGATTCATTATTGGGTTTCCATTTAGATTGTTCTGAGTTAAAAGCAAATCCTTCTTCAGACATTAACATTTCTTGGAAATGGTTGTCTGGGTCATTATTTAAAATTGTTCCGTAAATAATTCCATTATTACCACCAATTTTAGTAACAGCAATAATAAAACCCCTAAATTGTTCATTGTGAATAATGGGTGCTGAAAAAACAACTTCTCCAGTTTTGTTATTAACATGAATTGTCGTTTCTTTTTTAGATATTTTAGATAGTTCAATAGGTGCTTCAGTTGGTGCACCTTCTGAAAGTGCTTTTAGATTATCATCATAAAAAATAATATTATTATAAATATTTAAACCATTAGGTGTTGCTTTTATCAATTTTTTTTGCAAATAGGCATCGACGGATGCTAAATTTGCCAATAAGCCATAACGATCTGAAATACCCAAATCTTTATTGGCAAAATATGACTGTATTTCAGATCGTTCAGTTATTTCTCCAATTTCATTTTTTACTCTCAAAAATAAGGCTGAAATATTGGATGCTTTTCTTTGAGTTTCAGAAGCGAAACGATTAATAGTAGATTTCTGAATTTGATCTTGCGAATAAATAATTTTCCCAACTAAAATAACTGCATAAATAGCAAATAATATCGCTGCAAATATAGGCCAGCGTCTAGCTAGATGGTTTTTTAGCCCATTTTTAAAATTAAGAAAATTAGTATTCATTTATAAAATTAAAGATTTATTTTTTAGCAAAGAATTCAGGGAAGATTTTTTGCATTCCAGGATAATATTTGGTAACTAACTTGTCATAAGTTCCATCGGATTTAATTTTTGACAAATATTCATTGTAAGCTTTACGAAGCTCTGGAGAATCTTTTGGAAAAGCTGCTGCCAATTCTTGATGTTCAGAAATGGGACCTAAAACCTTGATTTTACCACTCCACTTTTGTAAATCTAAAACGAGTGAAGGCATGTCAAGCAATGAAAGGTCTGCTTTTCCGTCTAAAAGTGCTGGAACCATTTCATTAATGTTGGTACTCTTTGTATAAGGTTTTAACTCAAAACCTCCATTTTTAAGACCATAGCTAGCTGGGTCAAGGCATGTTCTTTCCATAACTAACAGACTATTTTTTCCAATTAAGGATTTTGTGGAAACGGTGTCTTTCTTCAAATCATTTGTTTCTTTAATTGGCTTGATGTCTTTAGAAGATGAGGCAATTAATAAAACTTGTGAAGGAAAGGTTGGTTCTGAAAATAATACAATAGCATCTCGCCAAGGAAGTTTAGTAAATCCAGTTGCAATCATGTCCCCTCTAATTGGAAAATCCCCAGTAAGAGAGACTTCCGAACCATTTCTAACCACATCTTTACCTAGAAGGTCTCTAATTACAGTATAAAAATCAGAATATACAAGAGTATATTTAACCCCAATATGATTGGCAAAGCCTTTAGTTAATTCAACATCAAAACCGTCCCCAGCACCAGTCACGAAGTTGGCATATTTAATACCCAAATGACGCAGTTCACCTCTTTCTTTGACTTCCTTGAGATCAGCCCAGCTAGAAGTTGCAGTGAAAGCGATTAAAAGTGCAGCGGTAATTTTTGATAGAGAGGTTAATGATTTCATTTTATAAATTTCCTATTATGAATAAATCTTATATTTAATTCTTTTTTGGCTAAGTGTCAATAAAAAAACAACATTATTTATTTGAAAAAGCTTGAAAATATCTTGCTAAATTTTTAAATTTGATATAACTTTTAAAAGTTTGGTATAATTAAAAATCAATAAAAGGAAGTATATGAAAAATATCAGAAAAATTGATCAGTTTTTGAATAAGCTAAAGAATGTAAAAGACTTTAGTTTTATAAAGCATAACTATCCATTAATTATTATTGGACTAGAAAATAGAGCTGGCTCATTAAATTTTGCTACATATATTGAAGAATTGATTTATGAGGGTCGTGAAAATAAATGGAAAGATTTTCCTAAAATGATTTGTCCTTCATTATTAGAAATGAAAAACTTGCATGAAGGTTTTTTTGGTGAATCAGTAGAAAAAAATGAATACGAAGATGAACAAAATTAAGATATGGAATAATCGTCTTAATGAAAAATAAAATGCTAAGAAAAACTCTTCCTACTGTTGCCTTGTTAATTTTGTTACAACTTTTTGCACTTGAGTCATATGCGACTGAAACAAATCAAAAAAATAATTTACCGACTATTGATGTAATGTTGGAAGAAGTTAAGTTTGATTGCTCTGAATTTAAGCCTAATTTGATTACGAAATTCTTGCTACGAGAAGGTCCTGCTCGTGAATTGTTGTATAAAAAATGTATTGACCAAAATGAAGATGATGCGGCTTTCACAAAATATAATGAATCAATGATTAATGATGGCAACATTAAGGACCTATCAATAGACTTAAAAAATGCTCAAACACGGTTAACTATACTCACTTTAACAACTGCTCTAAAAAATTACTTAACAGATCCTTCTACAAATGATGACAAGATGGAATTTATTAAGAGTGCTGTGGATGGATTTAAGCAACATTACATTGAAAAAAGAGCAATGCTTGATGTTGAAATAAAAGAAATGAAACGTAGAGAAAATCCTAGAAATAAAAAAACGGTAGAGTTGCTTAAAATTATTGAAGAAAATGAAGCTGATTTAGGTAAAAATATTGATTCAACTATTCGTTATATGGAATTTGTCGTTAAAGATCGTCATTCATTTGTACTAGCGCATAACAAGTTTTTCCCTAAGATTTATGAAAAATCAGAGGAGTTTTATAAGACAAAATTAACCCAATATGAATGTGATTTTCTAGAGTTGAATTTTGGTGAAGAATGGGTTGATGTCAAAAAAGACTTATCGCTTAGCTGTATAAAAAGCAAAGAAAAAGTAAAAATAAATCCACAAAAAATAGTACAAACTCAATAGTTGTTTCTTGACAACATGATTGATATTTCATTAATATTGACAAATGAAACGCAATATGGTGGAAGAAATGAAAAACAAAAAAATTAATATAGATATAGGTTCCATTTGGACTACTTCAGATAGTAAAAGCTTTAAGGTTCAAAAGACTGAAAAAGATAAAAGTGGTAAGGTATGGGTGTTTTATCAATCAAACGACACCCAAAAAGAGTACTCTTGCTATGAAGAAGCTTTTGTTTCTAGATTCACTTTATTTGATAATAATTAAGTTTTGCACATTAAGTTTTGTTTTTAGTGTATAATTGAAAAATATTATTATGCTTGGAAACAAAATGGAAAAATATCGGAAACTTATTGAGTGGGTTTATGAAAAAAACTGGAACTTTGATCATCTACCTAAAATAAAAAAAGAACTTTTGTTCCTTTCTGGAATTTTTGGTGTTCTTTTAATAGTGGGTGTAATTCCGATCATATTAATGATGAAAGGATTTACCTCCGTAAAGTATTTTAGCTTGCTCATATTTTTATTGGTTTATGTGACCTTCTATTTATTTAGAATCCCTTACCTAAAAGGTAAACTGAATAATTATATTCCTCTTCATATTCATAAGAAAATAGAAGAAGAAATGGAAGAAAGTAGAAAAAGGGGCGAGGTTCCTTTTGATTGGAAATTGCCTTATTTAAAAGTTCTCAATTTGTCCAGTGATGCAACCGAAGAAGACATTAAAAAAATCTATTCTAAAAAAATAATTGGTTGGACTTTTAAGAAAGAGATTTAATTTTTTGGACGAAGCAAAAACTGTGCCAAAATTTAATCACTTGAAATTCAATTTATTTTTGATAGTTATTTTAATGATTGATATTTGGCAACAATGAATCTTGATGAAAATATATCTGTTGAGTTATTAACAAAAGAACAAAAAGAAAAATTAACTATTTGGTCTAGCGATCTCTATACTCATGCGGTTGTTTATCCTCGCAAAGTTTTTTGGAGAATACACAAAAACGTGCCAATTATAGATTCTGAAAAAAAACCTTTGGTATTCAAAAATTTTATGGATGCTTATAATCTGTTAAGAAAAATTAAGGGCGATTGACGTCCTCACCGCCCTAAAGAGACGGTGATTCCTCGAATGAGACTCCCACGTCTGGGAGAGTGAGGAAGGCATCTTGCTTTAGTTCATTAGACCGATGGCTCTTTTGAGAGTTTAAATCCAATGATTCTTTATATGCCAACCTGTGGTTATCGGCACTATTTTGATTTCTCAAATGATGCCTTCCACACTTGGGACAATCCCAAGCACTTACACTCAAACCCTTACGACCTCTCGGACCA
>JACCDQ010278065.1_pt1 | contig 61960 bp, 54 predicted proteins | sample 7446031 | NCBI WGS metagenome assembly JACCDQ01 (sample SAMN15323442, study PRJNA562643) | freshwater metagenome | isolation source: river surface water | place: USA:Blue River Watershed | collected 2017-08-17
ACTAAGTACAGCAGTACTTAATGTAAATAATTATCGAGATTTGATTTCTGATGAACAAAGTGGTAAGCGAACTATAGCCGTAAAATTAGGCGACAAATACACGGTATTTTACCACCGTTTACTTTTGGTTTTCGGATTTTTAGGAATTGCTTTTTCAGCAATGATTTTTATAAATCGTTTGTTTAATTATGGTATTTTAATTTACTCACCTGAAATGCTTTGGGTTCTAGGAATTTTTGCACCTTCTGCCATTTTATTGTCGCGTCATTTTTCTGAACTGAAAGAATTAAAACCTGGAAATCGAGAAAAACTAAACCCTCAATTAAAGCAACTTTCACTCACAATTTTATTGTCGGTTCTTCTTTATTTGTTTTTGTCATTTTGGGTTTTCCAAACCCTTTAATTTAAATTGAGATTGTGTACTTCCTATCATAATTTTAAAATGCGATTTGAATCAACTATTGCAATCTTTTTGAATAAGCCTAAATTGTTACATTTATCATATTGTCAGTAACCAACAAAAAAATGAATCTTCGAATTGAAAAACATCAACTTCATTTTATAAAACCGGCTAAGACCTCAAGAGGAGAATACACTGAAAAAACAGCTCATTTATTGGTATTGGAAACTCCCTTTGCTCAATTTTTTGGTGAAGTTTCTCCATTACCTGATTTGAGCGTTGACGGAAATGTTGATTTTGAATTATTGGTAAAACAAGGAATATCGAAAGTAAATAAAGAAGAGTTGGATTTGCAAGACCTTCTAAATCTGCAAGAAGATTGGAGCCTTTATCCAGCGCTTCGTTTTGGGTTGAATTGCATCATTTCTGATTTGCAATCTATTGATTTGCGTTCCGATGAATTGGCAGTTAAGTTCCATTCAACTTCCAAAAATGCGATTTCACCCTATTCAAATTCAAACTCTATTCCAAACGGAATGGTAGATTTCGCTGCGAATGACTTTTTATCAAGAAAATCAGGAATTCCAATTAACGGTTTGGTTTGGATGAATGACATAGATTCCATGGAAGAAGAAGCGTATCAAAAAATACAAGCAGGATTCAAAATTATCAAATTCAAGGTGGGTGCTTTGGATTTTGATTCTGAATGTCGATTATTAGAACGGATTCGTAAAAGACACTCCGCTTTTCAATTGGAAATCCGCTTGGACGCTAACGGTGCCTTTTCAACACACACTGCATTGGAACAGATTCGTGATTTAAGTCGATTTGAAATTCACTCCATAGAACAACCAATTAAGGCGAATCAATGGGATGATATGCAGAAAATATGTGCCTTATCGCCTATTGACATTGCATTAGACGAAGAATTAATAGGATATTCTAACCACAATGGACAGGAACTTCATCGGGATGCACAAAAACTATTGCAATATCTAAAACCTAAGTACATCATTTTAAAACCAACTTTTATAGGGGGGTTAGATCGCTGTGATATTTGGGTAGAAGAATCATGGAAAAATGGAATTGGTTGGTGGAGTACCAGTGCTTTAGAAGGAAACATTGGGCTTTTTGCCATTGCAAAATGGGCATCTAAATATATGAACGATTCCAATTTTATGGTTCAAGGATTGGGGACAGGAAGTTTGTTTGTTAAGAACTTCCCTTCAAATACTGAAGTGAAAAACGGACATTTGTACGTACTGTGAAACCTGAATTTATTGATTTACTGAAACAAACTTTACCTCAATCTGAGGTGGATTCCTTATTGAATGCAATAACTTCCACTGTTCCTTCGGTTTCTGTTCGTTTAAATCGCAAAAAAATAGAATCATTGGGGTTAAATATTGATGATGTTTTGACGGTTGAACATGAAAAGATTGGGCATTGCAAAGATGGTTTTTTTCTTAAAACAAGGCCCGTGTTTACGGCAGATCCCAGTTTTCACGCTGGTCTATATTATGTTCAAGAAGCCAACTCCATGTGGATTGGTGAAATAATGAGGAAATTAGTTGTTGAATTACCATCCAATGCGCTTGTATTGGACATGTGCGCTGCTCCAGGGGGTAAAACCACCCATGTTTCATCTGTTTTGAGGACGGGGGATTTGCTTGTATCTAATGAGGTTATTTCCGTAAGAAATTCCGTTCTTTTTGAAAATGTGAGTAAATGGGGAGATGGAAATACCTTAATTACAAAGGCGGATGCAAAAATATTTTCGAAAAGTTCCATACTTTTCGATGTGATACTCTGCGATGCTCCATGCAGTGGTGAGGGGTTATTTCGAAAAGATGATGCAGCTATAAATGAATGGTCTTTGGACAATGTGGATCTTTGTTCACAACGTCAGCAAAGGATTGTTTTTGATCTCTATAATAATTTAAAACCTGGTGGGTATTTCATATATAGCACCTGTACTTACAACCGAATAGAAAACGAAGACAATGTCTTTAAATTCTGCAATCAGTTGGGATTTGAAGTTGTAGACTTGGGCTTTGGTGCAGAAAATCACTTGTATAGTTTAGAAAAAGGTATGTATCGTTGCATGCCCCATATTAGTTCGGGAGAAGGTTTGTTTTTTGCAGTATTAAAGAAATCAGGTACTTCTGAATTAGAGGGAAATGATTTGGTGGATTTTCACGTGAAAAAACATCCCTCAAAAAACAAAAAAAACACGTCGAAACAATTAGAATCTCCGCTAGAATTGATCGATTTATTTCCAGAATCTGAATTTCAACTAACATCTAAAGACGGTAACTTTTACGGTATACGACATTCAAATAAGCAGTGGATCGAACATCTTACTCAATCATTACCGGGATTGGTTCATCCAGGTTTTCCGATTGGAACAATTATGAAAAACAAATGGAAACCCCACGTGGCTGCCGCTTTACTTATTGAAAGTCCATTAAAATTAGACCGTATTTTGAGTGACTCAGAGTTATTACTTTACCTGAGACGCGAGTTTATTCCACGTTCAAATTTGTTATCGAGTGTTTCGGGCAATGTTTCGAATTTTCGTAAAATGGATGATATTAAGAATAATTCCCAAATATCTCCTGAACTTTATGAAAATAAAACGGAGAAATATTTGGATACCCATTCGAACATGGAAGGAATTACCATTTTAGGATTCATGATACATGGACAGACTCCTGTGTTTTTGGGCGTGGGTAACTCGGTTCGGAACGGTATAAATAATTTATGGCCAATGGAATGGCGTGTACGTAGCATTTTTCAGGACACCCATCGAATCTGTGGGTGATTGGTTTTATTCAAGCGTTTAACCTGCGTATTTTTGTTTTGTGATAACCATAAACCGTTTTCAATTAGCGAATGGGTTAAAAATTGTACATCAATTTGATCCTACAGTATCAACTGTGGTTTTAAATACGTTGTATAATGTTGGAGCCCGTGATGAAGATTCGAACCGCACCGGTTTTGCCCATCTTTTTGAACATTTAATGTTCGGGGGAAGCAAGAACGTAGAGTCGTTTGACCAAGAAATCGAACATGCAGGTGGGCAGAATAACGCCTTTACTAACAACGAATTCACCAATTATTACATCACTGTGCCTCTAGAAAATGTTGAAACCGCATTTTGGCTAGAGAGCGACCGAATGTTGGAATTAAATATCAACGAGCACACCTTGTCTGTTCAAAAAGGCGTGGTAGTTGAAGAATTTAAACAACGTTGTTTTAATGCCCCTTTTGGAAGATTGTGGCATCATGTTAGAGAACTTTTGTATAAAGACAGTTCCTACCGTTGGCCAACAATTGGACTGGATTTAGATCATATTTCAACTGCTTCATTGGATGATGTTCGCGATTTCTATAGTCGCTTTTATACTCCGCAAAACGCCATCGTTTCGATTGTTGGAAACCTATCATTGGAAGAAACCAAATCGCTTTGCGAAAAATGGTTCGGAGGAATTGAAAAACCGGGCAAACCCAATGAAAACAAATACATTAACGATGCCATTCCTACTGAAATTCGTAGAAAAATTGAAGAAGATCTATCTCCGAATCCTGCGGTTTTTTTATTATGGCGTGGGCCTTGTGCTACGGAAAATGGCGGTTTGGAATTAGAATTATTTGCTGATCTGTTAGGTGGTTCGGAGGTTTCCGAGTTAAACGAAACTTTGGTTAAAAAACTTAAAATCTGCAATGCTGCAGAGAGTTTCTACATCAAAGGTGTTGGAGAAGGCATTTTTATTCTATACGGTATCTTAAACGAAGGTAGCACGCATGAACACGTAGAAGCAGAGTTAATGAATACATTGAAGAACTTCATTGATAAGGGTGCAGATAACCAATTTGTTTTCGATAGTACAAAAAACAAAATCTACACCGGCTTACAATTTGAACATATCAATCCCATGAATAGAGCACAGAAATTAGCTTATTGGGAACTTATTGGCAATGCGGATAAAATTAATTTAGAAGCTGAAGAAATTAAAAATATTGAACTCAATGATTTATTAAATTTTGCTCGTAATTATTTAAATGAATCCTCGAAGTCTGTTTTGTATTATATCCCCAAAAAATGACACACCTATTTAGAAGCAATCGCCCCGATGTTCGAACCATAAAAACATTTGATGTTCCTAGTTTTCAAGAACAGAAAAGTAATAATGGACAGCGATATTTTTATCAAAACACTCCCGATCTAGGAGTACTCCGTATATCCATTTGGTTTCCCGCTGGTATTAAAGAACAAAGTAAACCCATGCAAACTGCTGGTGCTATGGAATTGCTTTTAGCTGGAGGTTGCGGCAAATCAGAAAAGGAAATTATTCAATACATTGAACATCTGGGTGCATCCGTTAGTACCGATTATTCATTGATTGGCTCCGTTTTAAATATTCGTTGTTCGAATGTAGTGGCAATTGAAGTTTTAAACTGGGTTGAAAAACACGTTCAAGGAGCTGAATATCCGATTAACGAGTTTGAAAATTACATTCCTGTTAAAATGGCTTCATTGGAACGCAAAATGCAAACGCCAAGTTATTGGTCAGATAGAGTTGCACGGGAAACATACTTCGGAAAATCTACGTTAATGGGTAAATTCGCCGACTTAGAGGATCTTCAAAAATTAACACGTGAAGATTTAGTGGTGTTTCACAAGAAACATTTGCAATTGGGTAAGTCCATGTTGTTTATTTCTGGCGACTGCAATCATGAATTAAAGGAAGAATTACTCAAAATACATGATCACTATTTTACTGAACCTTTTTCTCTAGATATACCAGAAGATGAACTTTTTGCAGAAGTGCCAAATTCCATTATTAAACACTCTGTTAAAAACACAACTCAGGCTAGCATGGTCCTATTGAAACACATTGGCCAGATTGATGAAATTACACAATACCAACTTACTTTGTTGAATATGGTTTTGGGAGGATATTTTGGAAGTCGTCTTATGCAGGAGTTGCGTGAAAAGCAAGGTTTAACATATGGTATTAGTTCTTATTTTCGTCCATCGTTGAAAGGGAGAACTTGGTTGATTTCGGGGGAAATGAATAGTGATAATGCGGAATTGGCTATATCAAAAACATTGGAAATTATGAATCAATTGAGAACGGATTTAATTTCTGAGGAAGAATTAGAAAAAGCGAAGCGTTTTTTTAGTGGTCAATTTCGTTCTGGTTTTGATGGTCCATTTTCTGCAGCCGCAAAATGTCAGCAAACGATTTTAAGAAATCATTCGTCTATGTACTACAAAAACACTTTGGAATCCATTTGGAATACGACTCCACATGATCTGAAAACCTTGGCAAACAATGTTTTAGATGAAACATCGTTTATTAAAGTAATAGCAGGCGACGTATAAAATTATAAACTATGAACTCATTTACATCTTTTTTTTACCTTTCAATTAGATTAAATAGATGTAAGTTATTTATATTCACTTTATTATCGTTTACTGGTTTTCACAAATTAAATTCCCAAATTCCCACAAATGGATTGGTTGCATATTATCCGTTTACGGGCAATGTTGGTGATTCTTCCGGTAATAATTATCATGGCACAACATACAATGTTACGCTAGTAGCAGACCGGTACGGTAATTCGAATTCCGCATACAAATTTGCGGGGAGTACGAATTCCAGAATTGAAATTCCATCCACCGGACTGAAAAACAATAATTATTCCTACAGTGTATGGATCAACATTAACAGTTTAGGGGTCAGTGGTTCTTTGAGTTCTGTTTTTGAAGTTGCCCAAGGTGGAAATGCTACAGGTCAAGCTATAACAGTAGCCAATAATTACTTAGGAAGTGCAAAAGGTATTAACGGCGGTGGTTACAACCAAACTGCCATACCATCGGTTTGGGTTGTTTCAACTAAATCGTTACCCACTACCAGTAGATGGTATCATGTAGTTTTTGTTCGAGGAGACAAGTTTCAGTATCTGTATATAAATGGTTTACTGAGCGATAGCTTTAAAACTTCTTCATCATTACTTCCAGAATACGGCAACCCGGTTAAGGCCATGTTTGGAGTTCGTTGTAATTTAATCCAACCATTTAATGGAATTATAGATGATGCTGCTCTTTACAATAGGGTAATTACACCCTGTGAAGTGATGCAACTTTACACGGGTAAAGCTCCCGTGAATGGTCCTCGACACGGTTTAAGCAAAGCTATTCTTCATCGAGCTTGTTTGGATCGGGTTACTGGGCAACTCGACCTAAAAATTACACCCTCTAACGATACCTTTTCTAACTTCGCATTTTATCGTGTTTGGGGACGTGATAATGCGGCTGGACTATTTCAACTATTACTTGAAGAAAGAGAACGCAATAAACAGATAATTAATTTCTTTCCTCCAAATAAAAGAAAATGGGAACTGTATGTAAGCACTCATTGGACCAAATGCAATGGTACGGATTCCATTGTTTCCAATTCACTCTTTGTTGATGATATCGCTCCTTCCTATGTTGAACCAGACAGTGTATCTATTGAACGTATTTCCCAGAAAGTGATTGCTGGATGGACATCTCCTAGCGAAACGGACATTATGGGATACAGTTTGTTTCAGGTTGACGGCGCAGGAAACAACAAGCTGATAGATGAAAAAAATGTTTTAAATTATACTTTTAATGAAACTACATTTGATTCCAAATTAAGTGGAAATCGATTAGCAATTGCGGCGTATGATAGTTGCAGAAATGGGGCTGTAATTTCTAAGTTTCACTCTCCTATTTTGCTTTCTTATCAATTAGATAATAATTACTTATGCAATAATAAAATTCGTTTTGTATGGAGTAACTATGTTGGATGGGTTTCGGGTTCACAATTAATAATTATTGAGGATGCAGACAAAAACACCGAAATTGGAAAGATAGTAATTAATGGATCTGAAAGTGCTTATGATTGGATTTTGCCGTACTTAGGATTCAATTTACGTGTTTATGTTCGAGCTTTCAAACAGGGAAATTCCAATATTAGTTCCACTTCAAATTTAATAAGTTTAAGCATAGGAAGCATACCCCTGCCAAGTACACCAACCACATTGGATTGGTTAAGTGTTGAAGCCGAACCACAAATTTCTATAAAGGGTCGCAAAAATAACAGTGATAGTGCTGTTCTTTTTTATAAAAACAACGGTTCTTCCACGTGGAACATTGCTACAACTTTGGAAAGAAATAGTCTTAATTTTGATTATAATCATATACTTTCTAATTCATCCAATTTATTGACTGATTTCAAGTTAGTTCGATATAATTTGTGTAACGTTGCTGCTGACAGTACAGTAATTTATAGAAATATTCTATTAAAAAAATCAGGTCTTAAAGAGCTAGAATTTACCCCACATTCGGGTTGGAAATCATTAGGTGTACCACATGAGTATCTAATTGAGGAAAACAAAAATGGTAACTGGCAAACAGTAGCAACAGTTCCTGAAATTGATTATCCATCATATAAAGTGGCACTTTCTGGTTTTGGAATTCAGAAATATCGAATCAAAGGGGTTACTTCTATTCCCGTTATCAACTCTTTAAATTGGTCCTATTCGAATGTAATTGAATTAGATTTGGGTTTTGACTCGTCGCAAATCGACACTTTCCTAATACCGAATGTGTTTACACCTGGAGGATTGAATCCCATTTTCAAAGTCAGCAATCCAGCAGTATTACCCGGTGAAGCTCAAATGATTGTTTACAATCGTTGGGGTGAAATATTCTTTAGAGGCGATGCATTAGTTGGTTGGGACGGAACAGATGGCAAAGGAGAAATTGTTCCAAGCGGAATATATGTTTATGTAATTGAGGCACGTTATCGCAGACAGATAAAAACCATACCTGGCACGATAATGGTAATTTATTAAGTAATTGTTTTTTAATCATATACGTTCCTTATAAACCTGAAGATTAACGGAACCATCACACCAGTAGAATCAAAAAATCTTTAGAAATAAAGAGTATTTCTATTCATTTTTATTCTTCATGTTTCTACTCCATTTATCCCTTTTGATCAATAATTACGCTACATTTAGTATCTAAAGCATTGTAGAAGTCAAACATGAATTCCGTGGAATAACTCAAATTAAAAGGATATGATTCCAAAAAAAGTTCAATAAAAAATATATAGAGTAATTAAAACACCAACTTTATACTAGCTAATGAATTAAATATTAATAACTTAATTTCATAAATTTCAACAATTAACTTCCATAACGTGTAAACAAAACGATTCAAATTTTTAGATTCAGCAGTACACTGAATAAAGAATTTGTCAGTGGTAAAAAAGGTGGGTTTTTCCTACACACGCATAGATGAATTCTCGTTCGAATGAGCGTAATTTTGTAATACAAAATAAAGAATCAAAATAAATCCAGCTAAAACACAATTCTTTTTGAAAAAAGTATAGATCCTAAAAAATGTACAACCACTAATACCACAATAACAACAAAGGTGATTCAATCGCAATATGTCAAATACCATATCTTTTTTTGGAAAATGCAAATTTTTAAGTCTCGCAGATAGAAAAAAAATTCGCACTCTACTTCAACATATAAGTTCATCGCATCGATATGAAATTGATCAGTTATCATACATATATGTTTCCGATCAAGAATTACTCGAAATGAACCAAAGAGTACTGGATCACGATACCTATACCGATATCATAACTTTTGATCTATCCGACATGGAAGGGAGAATCGATGGTGAAATTTATATTAGCAAGGATAGAGTTCTAGAAAATTCCATTACATACAATACTTCATTTGAAATTGAAAATATACGCGTAATATCTCACGGACTGCTCCATCTAATTGGTTTTAAAGACAAAACAGAAATGGAGATTAATGAAATGCGTAAAAAAGAAGACGAAGCCATTCAATGGTACTTAACTATTTAGATAATCATTAATTGTTTCACGTGAAACTGATAATAAATCTAAAAAATAATCACCAAATACACTAAGTAAAACGATAAATCCACCTTATAAAATATACCTCAAAAAAATTCCACTAACCATATACAAAGTAAAACTACAAAATTAATATTCCCGTTAAACAATCTTAAGCTTTTATATATGCTTTATAAATAACCAGTCTAACCTTCTCAATAAATAAAATACACTAATAAATAAAATTCAAAATAGTAAAACCTCAATACCAATTAAATAAAAACTACAATAATTTAAAAAAAACAAAACAAAAAACTAAATCTAATTTAATAAAAATAACGTTTCACGTGAAACCTCAAATAATATGAATCAATACGACGTAATAGTAGTAGGTGCTGGACATGCTGGATGTGAAGCAGCCAATGCAGCAGCCACCATGGGAAGTAAAGTATTACTAATAACCATGAATATGGAAACCATAGCCAAGATGAGTTGCAACCCAGCTATGGGCGGAGTTGCCAAAGGACAAATTATAAGAGAAATAGATGCACTTGGAGGAATGTCTGGCATAATAACCGACAAAACTATGATACAATTTCGAATGCTCAATAGAAGCAAAGGATTGGCCATGTGGAGTCCCAGAGCACAAAGCGACAGATGGAGATTCTCCGAAGAATGGAGACTGGCCCTTGAACAAAACATGAATGTTGACTTCTTTCAGGATTCCGTTACCAATATAATAACCCAAAAAAATAAAGTGATCGGAGTTGAATGCGGAATGGGTAATAAATTCTTCAGTAAATCAGTTGTAATAACTGCAGGAACTTTTCTTAACGGAATCATACATATTGGTAGAAAACAATTTGGTGGAGGTAGAATGGCAGAAAAAAGTTCAACCGGTATAACAGCTCAATTAGAATCTCTCGGATTTACCTCTGGAAGAATGAAAACTGGAACACCACCACGAATAGATGGTCGCTCACTAGACTATACCAAAATGGAAGAACAAAAAGGAGATGAAAAACCTTCGAAATTTTCCTACTTAACAACATCGCCAACATTAACCAAACAAAAGAGTTGCTATATAACCTATACCAACCAAAACGTACATGATATTCTAAGAGAAGGTTTTGAGGATAGCCCCATGTACAATGGAAGTATAAGTGGTTTGGGTCCTAGATACTGTCCTTCAATCGAAGACAAAATAAATCGATTCGCAGAAAGAGATCGACATCAAATATTTGTTGAACCAGAAGGATGGAATACAATTGAAATCTATGTGAATGGCTTTAGCACATCCTTACCCGACGAAGTACAGGTAAAAGCACTTAAAATGATACCTGGCTTTCAAAATGCTAAAATTTTTCGACCTGGATATGCCATTGAATATGACTACTTTCAACCCACCCAATTATGCCCATCACTAGAAACCAAAATCATTGAAAATCTATACTTTGCGGGACAAATAAATGGAACTACAGGCTACGAAGAAGCCGCTGCTCAAGGGCTTATAGCGGGCATAAATGCACACCGCAAGATAAACGGTCAAGAAGATTTAATTCTCAGAAGGGATCAAGCTTACATTGGAGTACTCATTGACGATCTAGTAAACAAAGGAACTGAGGAACCCTACAGAATGTTTACTTCCCGAGCTGAATATAGGATCAGCCTTAGACAAGATAATGCAGATGAACGTTTAACTGAAATAGGCTATGAAATAGGATTAGCCAAATACGACCGCTATGAATTACTACAAAAAACCAAGCAAAAAAGTGAGGAGTTAATAAAAATAATAGAAACTACTTCAGTAACACCCGAACAAATAAATAACAAAATTGAACTAACATCACCAATAAAAGAAAAGATGAAAGCTTCAAAACTATTATTACGTCCTGAAGTGGATCTTATAAACCTAGAAGAAATACTCTCTATAACAAATTCAGAATATAGTCCTGAAGAAAAACTAAGAGCCGAAATCAAAATAAAATACGAAACATACATTCAAAGAGAAAAAGAACAAGCCGATAAATTACAACGCTTAGAATATATAAAAATTCCCAAAGATTTTGATTATCACAAAATAACGGCTTTGAGCATGGAATCAAGAGAAAAACTAACCCGCGTAAGACCATTAACAATAGCTCAAGCAAAACAAATTAGTGGCGTATCACCACCTGATATTAGTGTACTATTAATACATTTCGGTAGATAATATGAAAAATAAAAAACTCCTAAAATATTATACGATTCCTTTATTGCTGGTAACAATATCTTGTGCTAATCCAGTAAGTCCAACAGGCGGAAGTAAAGATGAAATTCCACCTAGCATTAAAAATTATGAAATCTCCAACATCAATAATCAGAAAAAAATCACCATCCAATTCGATGAAAACATCGTATTTCAAAACAATATAGATTTATCACCCTATCGAATTAAAACAAAACCATTAGTAACCACTACTCGAAATAGCATATCAATTATTTTAGATTCCAATACCAATTCTATTAATTTCAATGATGCCATAAAAGACTTAAATGAAGGAAACAAAGCAAATCTCTCCAACATTATTATAGGCACAGATTCCTCCATAAAGTATTACAAAGTTCAAGGCATACCAAAAACAAAAGAGAAAATAGTAGCATATAGCACATACAATAACTACATATATCCCTACAATATGAGTATACCTGGATATGCATTCGGAGAAGGATTACCAAACAATAAAAAAATCAATACTACTCTATTCCTAGATCAAAATAAAAATTTAAAGTATGACAGTATTGAATGGTGCTATTTCGATTCAAATTCAACATTCCTGAAAATCAAAAATCAAACCAACGATTCTCTCAAACCATTAGATAGTTTGGAACAAAAAAACCATATACAAATAGATACCTTAGAGGCCATATTATATCCACCATTAAAACATGAAGTAAAATATTTCATTGATTCCAACAATAAAAAATCTGTTTTCATAATTACCAGTTCAAGAGATAAAAACCTAATAAAGAAAAATTACAAAGCTCAAGAAACACATAATGACACATTAATTTATTATTACGTATTTCCAACCAATGAAATAGAAGCTTCAATTAAAAAAATTCAATTTAAAAATAGTAAAATAACAATAAACAAAAGCAACAAAATCTCATACTATCAATATATATCCGAAAATGATACGCTTTACTTCGAAGAAAAATGTCTAGGTGACTTCAATACAAAAACAAACCAAAAAACGACAAATAATACTGATACTCTAAAAGACAATACAAATAATGCTACTACCCCAATTTTAGATATGAGCAATCCTTTTACAAATCCCTTTGGTAGTCCATTCAACAATATAACTATCACTCAAAACATAATAAATCAAATACAAGATGATCTCGATATTCATTTTATATCATACATACAACTTCAAAAACAACTTCAAAAAGAATACAAGAATGAATCAATAAAACAAAGTACTGCACTAAAACCTAAAGAACTCAAAAAATTAAGTAGAATATCTATTCAGAATGACTCCAATTTTACTACTGGGTTAATAATATATAAAGAAGGTAAAGAAATTATTACGACTGATTGTAAAACAGGTATTAAAACAATAATTCTTCCGGTAGGAAACTACCAATATTTCACGTGGAAGGATGAAAACAATGATCAAATGTGTAATCAACCCGAAGAAATACTCGAATATTTCTTTGAAATGGAGGTTGTAGAAAAGATAGAAAACACAATCATTGTGAAAAAGAACAAAATCCAAGACAAAAAGGTTAAAATTCCAGCAATTATTCAAAGCGAATAAAAGGATAAAAACAGTTCCTAAAAAAGCATGTTGAAATACATTAAACTACAAAGGAAATACACAAACCTCCCTGTTAAAAGTAACATATAAAAAATAGAAAAAATACAATAAAACAACTCAATTAAAAAAACACTAAAAAACAGACATTCAATAATTTAGACAAAATAAAAATCTGTTTCACGTGAAAATAAAACTAATTATCCCCATATCCACACACAATTAATTTATATATAAAACATAAATTTAAATTCTATTTATTTATTACTTCTGGTATGTGCAAATCAATTTTTAGAAAAAATATTTTAGAATCAGATGATTGGATTTAGATTTGTGATATGATTGAACGGATAGAACCTTTGTTGAAAGAAGTAGAAAGTGTATTGATCTCGAATAGTGACGAACTTGAAATATTTCGTTTAAAGTATTTGAGCAAAAAAGGGATTGTTTCACAATTGTTTGAAGAGTTCAAAAATTTACCTGCCGATCAAAAGCGTGATATTGGAAAGCCACTCAATGTGCTAAAAAGTACGGCAGAAGGTATATTTAACTCCAAAAAGGAAGAATTAGAAAGTAATTCACATTCTGGATTGCAAGGTATTGATACTTCTTTGCCTGTTTATTTGAATCAACCTGGAAGTTTTCACCCATTGAAAATAGTGGAAAATAGATTAATTGAAATTTTCTATTCATTGGGATTTGATTTGTCTGATGGGCCTGAAATTGAAGATGATTGGCATAATTTCGGTGCATTGAATTTTTCAGAGGATCATCCTGCACGAGATATGCAGGATACATTTTTTATTGGTGAACATGTTTTAAGAACGCACACCAGTTCAGTACAGATACGCGAAATGGAAAAAAATTCTCCGCCGTTCCGGCTTATTATGCCTGGTAGAGTATATCGCAATGAAGCTGTGAGTTCTCGCAGTAACTGTTTTTTCCATCAAATTGAAGGATTGTATGTTGATGAGGGTGTAACATTTGCCGATTTAAAACAGACACTTTACTATTTTGTTCAGCAGTTTTTTGGTCAAGGAACGGAAGTGCGATTTCGATCTAGTTATTTTCCATTTACAGAACCAAGTGCGGAAATGGATATTTGGGTTGGAACAGATACTGAAGAAAATAAGCGACTCACTAAGGGTACAGGTTGGTTAGAAGTTTTAGGTTGTGGAATGGTTCACCCCAACGTTTTAAAATCATGTAATATTGATCCAAATAAATTTACAGGGTATGCATTTGGAATAGGCATGGATAGAATTACCATGCTTAAATATGGAATTAATGATATTCGCGATTTCTTCCATAACGATTTAAGATTATTGAATCAATTTCAAGGAGAGTAATAATTAACACACGGATTGGTCTAAAATTAACAAATTAACAACTATACATAAAAAAATCTACCATGATTTATTTCGCTAGTGATTTTCATTTAGGAATGCCCGCAGGCGAAATATCCTTTCAGCGCGAACTAAAAATATGTGCATGGCTAGATAAAATTTCCGAAGACGCATCCGATGTTTTTTTATTGGGTGACACTTTTGACTTCTGGTTTGAATATAAAAAAGTAGTTCCCCGTGGTTATGTTCGATTCTTAGGAAAACTTGCTCAAATGACGGATTCTGGCATTAGAATTCACATTTGTGTTGGGAATCATGATTTATGGATAGAGGATTATTTGGTAAAAGAATGCGGAGTTCGAATTTTTAGAGAACCGGAAATAGTTCAATTTGGAGATACCCGTTTTTACATTCACCACGGTGACGGTTTGGGTCCTGGAGATGAAAAGTATAAATTTCTTAAAAAAATTTTCACCAATAAACTAGCCAACTATTTATTCGGACAATTACATCCCGATTTTGCTTTTAAACTTGCAAGTGGATTTTCAAAAAAGAGTAGATTAAATCAACCCAAAAGAGAGGAACACTACTTAGGAAATGATCGAGAATTTTTGGTGCTACATTGCGAACAAATCATAGCGGAATATAAAAAAAACAAAATTACTGAGGAAAGTGTACCCGATTATTTTATTTTCGGTCATAGGCATTTAAAATTGGATATTGAACTCAGTAATGGCCACAGTCGATACATCAACTTGGGAGAGTGGTTTCATGGAAGTGCCTATGTTAAATTCGATGGTGAACAGTTGGAATTCTTAGAATTTGATGAAACAAAAAAGGCTTCCCCCGAGGAAGAAGCCTTTGATTTATAAGATTAAGATGATTTCTTAATTACAATACAGTCAATTTTACGTCGGTGAATTTCCCACTCGTTATATTGAAATTACCCATACCGGTTCCAGCATTATCTGTTTCAGTAATGGTGAAGATACCAGAACACAATCCATTAGTTTTATCTACTTTGGTTAATGTAACACTATAAGTGATGTCGTAGTTCATCAATAAAGTCAACAACGTCATAACATCTGCTTTCGGAGCATAAATGGCATAATCATCGGCAGTAAAATCCGCTTTACCCGCATAAGTTCCAGTAACTGCAGGTGTAAGAACGAAATTAAAACCAACAACAGAAGTGTCTTTAAAATTTGTTGCAGAAAGAGTTATAATTCCATCTTCCAGAACAGCTTCAACACCGTATAATGAATCTTCGCCATTAACCAACATTTCACCATTCTTGTTGGATGTCCAACTCTTACCGTTAACATTCATGGTTACAATTCCAGTTGTTTCGGTAGGAGTGGTAGTAGTAGGTTCTTTTTCACAAGATTGTACAAACATTGCTCCAACGAACAAGGCTGCAACCGCTAATAAATTAAATTTTTTCATGTAAATAAATTTTATAACTTTTTAAAGGCGAATATACTAAAAATAAAGCAATGTATCTTTGCGGTTCATATGCTTGAAAAACTGGAAGCGGTTTACGCACATTTTAAGGAACTAGAATTGTTGTTGAGTAGTCCCGAGATTTCGGGGGATATTAAACGGTTTACAAAATTAAATAAGGAATACCGTGATTTGGAAGAGGTTGTTTCGGCGTATTTTGAATATAAAAAAACCGTAGAAGGTATTGCTGAAGCTAAAGACATCCTCAAAAACGAAAAGGATAAGGAACTTAAGGATATGGCAAAAGAGGAATTGGATCTATTGGAGGCTAAAGTGGCCCCCATGGAAGAAGAAATCCGATTATTATTGTTGCCAAAAGATCCAGAGGATGCCAAAACATGTATAGTAGAAATTCGCGCAGGAACTGGTGGAGATGAAGCATCGATATTCGTGGGAGATTTATACCGAATGTACAGCAAATACTGCGATCGAAAGGGTTGGAAGACGGAAATTGTAGAAGAAATGGATGGCAGTACTGGGGGTTATTCGAAGATTAGTTTTTCAGTAGATGAACCAGGAACTTATGGAATTTTGAAATATGAGAGCGGAGTACATCGAGTACAACGTGTACCACAAACAGAAAGCCAAGGAAGAATACACACATCCGCCGCAACAGTTGCTGTAATGCCTGAAGCCGATGAAGTGGATGTTAATTTCCGTGAAGCCGATGTAAAAATGGAAACATCGCGAAGTGGTGGAGCAGGAGGACAGAATGTGAACAAGGTAGAAACCAAGGTAATGTTAACGCATTTACCAACCGGTATGGTGGTCATTTGTCAAACTGAGCGAACACAGTTGAAAAACCGCGAAAAAGCGATGAAAATGCTTCGCACCAAGTTGTATGAAATAGAACTGGAAAAACACAATGCGGCTATAGCTGCAAAAAGAAAAACGTTGGTTTCAACGGGTGATAGAAGTGCTAAAATTCGAACATATAATTATCCTCAGAGTCGAGTAACCGATCATAGAATTAATTTAACATTGTATGATTTACCCAATATTATTAACGGAGATTTAGACGAAATCATCAACGCATTGATGGTTGCAGAGAATGCTGAACGATTGAGAGCGGAGGGTGCTTAAGTAAGAATGAAGGATGTTTGAAACCTATCAAACTAAAAGGAAAAATGCAGGAATAACATTGTGATAAGGAAGTAATGGTACTTAGATTCTTACTGAATAGAAGTAAAACATTAAGAATAACAAGGTCTATCGATTAATTATAGGGTTTCGTGGAAGTGCTAAAAATTATTGGCATCAAAATTGCAATTTGTTGGCTGAAAGGAGATCTATGTCATGGAAAACAATCCCAAACCACAACAAGTCCAACATCCCCCGAAACAAAACAAACCTATACCTCATAGACGAAGTGGCGAAGGATATGCCATGAAAGAAGCAAGTGGGTCATAAATTTGTTTATCTTTGTAGCGATGGCTCTAAAGCATTCGCAGATACAAACATTACAGCAAAAGTTGTCGCCTCAGCAGATACAATTTATCAAGCTGCTGCAGATGAATACGCTGGATTTTGAAGAACGCATGTCGGAGGAGTTATTAGATAATCCGGCATTGGAAAAGGCAGAAACGGATTTGGAATTTGCTGAAAGTGCCAATGAAGGAAAGGATTCCGACGACTGGGGAGACGATTTCAATGACTCACAAAACTACGATGTAGATGAAATTTTGCGTCAGAGTGGTGGTGATGATGAATTCGGTTCATTTAGAATGGGGGAAGATTATACGGGCGAGGATAGAAATGAATTACCGATACGCAGTGAATCGTCATTTCAAGAGTATTTAATGGAGCAAGCACAAGCATCCATTTTTGAAGAAAAAGACCTATTATTAGCCATTCATTTAATAAATTCAATTGAGGAGGATGGCTATTTACGCCGTGAATTGAGAAGCATTGTTAACGATTTGGCGTTTAACGAGAACATCATGACTACGGAAGATGAGCTAGAAAAAGTACTCATAAAAATCCAAAATTTTGATCCTCCAGGAATTGGTGCTCGAGATTTGCAGGAATGTTTGTTATTGCAACTTTATAAAAAAGATTACGGAGACAACGATGCATTGACACTGGCAGAGAGAATCATCTCCGAACAAATGGAAGCCTTTTCGCGCAAGCATTACGATAAAATAATGAAATCGCTAAAAGTCAACGACGAGCAATTGAAGGCGGCTATCAATGAAATCATTAAATTAAATCCAAAACCAGGTGAATCAGGCGCGGTGAACGCTAAAACTCAATACATCATTCCTGATTTTACAGTGAGAGAAGAAGGTGGGCAGTTATATGTATCGCTAAATTCACGAAATGCACCTGAATTGAGACTGAGTTCAGCATATACGGAAACACTTAAAACGTATGAAGCTGCTCACAACAAAGAACAACAGTTGAAGGATGCAGTTCAGTATATTAAGCAAAAAATTGAAGGAGCGCGTTGGTTTATCGACTCAGTAAAGCAAAGGCAACATACCTTATTAAGTACCATGGAGGCGATTGTGAAGCGGCAACGAGAATTCTTTTTAGAAGGGGATGAGTCGTATTTGAAACCCATGATACTTAAAGATATTGCAGAAGTTGTAATGTTAGATGTAAGCACTATTTCACGTGTAGCGAATTCAAAGTATGTTGAAACGGAGTTTGGAATTTTTCCGTTAAAGTTTTTCTTTTCAGAAGGAATCGATAATGGGGAAGGAGAGGAAATATCCACCAAAGAAATAAAGAAAATATTGGCAGAAGCGATTGCCGAAGAAAGCAAGTCTAAACCTTTAACAGATGAACATTTGTGTGATTTGTTAGTTAAAAAAGGATATCCCATTGCACGTAGAACCGTGGCAAAATATCGGGAGCAATTGAATATCCCCGTTGCACGACTGAGAAAAGAGTTGTAAAAGTTATATTTTTACCGTTCACCTAATTATGAAATTTTTGGGAATAGGTAAAAAACCACATAGTGGAAATTTAAAATCAAAATTATGAGACAAGAACGATTTGCACGTCAAATACAAAAAGACCTAGGAGAAATATTAAGTAATCACCGAAGTGAGTGGTTAACAGGTGCATTTGTAACCATTTCAAAAGTAGTAGTTAGTCCCGATTTGGGTTATTTAAAGGTTTATTTGTCGTTGTTTAATAACAAGAATCGTCAAGATATTTTAGACCATTTAAACGGACCTGTAAATAAAGAGGTTCGTCATGAATTGGCTATTAAAATTCGCAATAATGTTCGCAAAATCCCTGAAATCCGCTTCTATGAAGACGATACATTGGATTATGTAGAAAAAATGGACGAATTATTTCGAAAGATCAACGAGTAAGTATTAAAAATTAAGTGGATGAAGAAAGTTTTCGGATTGCACCTAATGATACGTTGAAAACCTATGCAAACCAAAAAATTAACGGTAAACAATGAAACTCGTTTGGTTAATAGCTAGGAAGTATTTTTTTTCCAGAAAAAATCCCTCTGCTGTCAATATTATAACGGGAATCTCGTTAGCTGGCTATGCAGTTGGAGCAATGGCTTTGCTTATTTTGTTGAGTGCATTAAATGGCTTTGAAGATTCTATTTTTGGAGGATATAAAAATAGTTCGCCTCACATAAAAATGCTGCCCAATTCGGGTAAAGTATTTCATGTTCGTCGTACGATGATTGACAGTATACAAAGAGTTCCTGGTGTAATTGGCGTAAGCGTTATTTTGCAAGATAAAGCCATTGTGAAATATGGAGATCAGCAAACCGTGGCTCGGGTTCGTGGTGTAGATTCCGCATTTTTTCGAGTTTTTCGGGTTGATTCTTTAATAAAAGCTGGAATTCCGAAATTGGTTTCGGTTTCTGGGGATATCCACTATGCTTGGTTGTCGGAAGGGTTAGTATATCGATTGGGTTTAAACGGGAATGACAATTATGTTGAGTTATTATCACCAGATAGGACATCGAGTACTGTAGCTCAAACTCAATTAAATCAAGAGGTTTTGGGTGTAACAGCTATGGTTTCTTTAGCTGACGACGATGCACAAAACACGGTTATAGTGCCTTTGGGAACTGCACAAACTTTGTTTGCGAGGGAAGATGATATAACAAATTTTGATGAATCCGAAGAGTTAATTACCACTAAAGTTGGAATTTCAAATGGAATCGGATATGCCAGTGAATTGGCAATTCGTATTGATGGTGGATTTGGTGCAGAATCGAAGATTCAGAAGCAATTATTGGAACAATTTTCACAGAATTTTGATGTCCGAAATTTACAGGAACAACATCCTACTCTACACAAAATGTTTAACACAGAAAAATGGTTTTCTTTCGCGTTATTGGCCTTTATTTTGACATTGATAAGCTTCAATTTATTTGGTTCATTGCGTATGATGGCCATTGATAAGCAGTCTGATTTGCAGATTCTTTTAGCAATGGGAATGCGATTAAGTCAATTGCGACGAGTTTTTATTATAGAAGGGTTGTTGGTAAGTGTTTTGGGGTCGATTTTGGGGATGGGAATTGCGGTAATATTAATTTGGATTCAACAACAATATGGATTGATAAAAACACAATCCACGTTTGAATTGGTTTATCCGGTGAGCTTGCGCTGGCTGGATATAATTCTGGTTTTGGGTTTAAATGCTTTGTTGGGGTTTGCCGTTTCATTAGGAATAAGAAGTTTGGTAAAAATTGGGCGTTGATAAAAAACAAACTATCCAAATGAAACAGAATTATGAACACAAAATTGGTTTAGGAACAGTACAATTTGGATTGGACTATGGAATTTCAAATAAAAATGGAAGACCTAGTTTGGAGGAAGTACAGCGAATTTTGAATGTAGCATACAATAAAGGCATTGATTTATTAGACACAGCTACTGGTTATGGCGAGTCTGAAATTGTGTTGGGTCAATGTTTGAAAGGAATTCCCCCAAAAGCATTTAAAATTATAACCAAGTTCAAACATTGCAGTTCGGAAAGCGAGTTGAGGGAGCAGTTTGCGCAATCGTTGAAGCGATTGAATGTAGATGAAGTGTACGGTTTGATGGCACATCGTCCCTCAGAATTGGTAGAATTCCCTGAGGTTTGGAATGGGTTACTAAAGTTAAAGTCAGAGGGTAGGGTAGTCAAGATAGGATATTCATTAAATACGTTAAATGAATATCAACAAATGGTTGAGTTGCACGAAACAATAGGATATCCAGACGTAGTTCAAGTACCGTTCAACTATTTTGATACTCGATTTGTGGAGACCATGAAAAGGTTAAAGTCCAGGGGATGTGAAATACATTGCAGATCGGTATTTTTACAAGGGTTGTTTTTCATGCCAACCGAAAAACTATCATCGCATTTTGATTCCATAAAAATAGAAATACAGCGTTTACAAGACGAATTCGGGAAAGGATTATCAGGAGCATTATTGAATTATGCTTTGGAGAAAGAGTTTATAGACCGAGTGATAATTGGTGTTCAGAGTGCAGAACAGTTGAATGAAAATTTAGATGAATTGAAAGTGTCTGAATCAGAGAAAAAGAAACTAATGGATTCTAGGGAGACGTACTCAGAAGAAATTATTGTACCGAGTAACTGGAAAAAATAGCATATAAAAGGTATTATTTTGTAACAAATTGTAGCCTGCAACGCACGAAGTGGAAATATCGTTTAAATTTGAACGAATACTTCCATGCTATCTAATAAAACTCTCTTAATTACTGGTGGAACAGGATCTTTAGGAAAAGCACTTACAAAGCACATCTTAACTCACTTTCCAGAAATAAAAAAATTGGTGATTTATTCCCGCGATGAACAGAAACAGTTTCAAATGGCGCAGGAATTTCACGATTCAAAATACCCTCAAATACGGTTTTTAATTGGTGATGTTCGTGATAAAGATCGATTACGACGAGCAATTAAAGATGTGGACTATGTAATTCATGCAGCAGCCATGAAGCATGTTCCTATAGCAGAATACAATCCCGATGAATGTGTTAAAACAAATATTGATGGGGCGAGAAACGTCATTGATGCTTGTTTGGAAACCAATGTGCAACGAGTTGTGGCATTATCGACTGATAAAGCATGCGCACCCATCAACTTATATGGAGCAACTAAGTTAGCTTCTGATAAGTTGTTTGTTGCAGCAAATAACATTAAAGGTTGGAATCCAATTCGGTTTAGTGTGGTGCGTTATGGAAATGTAATGGGGTCGAATGGTTCCGTAATTCCATTTTTCCTAAACAAACGGAAAGAAGGTGTTTTGCCTATAACGGATCCTAACATGACTCGATTTAATATATCGTTGCAAGGAGGAGTGGACATGGTGATGCATGCGTTGTTCAACGCTTGGGGAGGAGAGATATTTATTCCGAAAATACCTTCTTATAAAATAATGGATGTAGCTATGGCTATTGGTCCAGAATGCAAACACGATGTAATTGGGATTCGCCCCGGGGAAAAGGTTCATGAGGAAATGATTACCCCTTCCGACAGCTTTTACACTTACGATTTAGGAAAGTACTACACCATTTTACCCAGTTCGCATCATTGGAACTTAGAAGATTTTATAAAGGAATTTAATGCGGTAAAAGTACCTGATGGATTTTACTATAATTCGGGTGAAAACACGGAATGGGAAACCATAGATGGCCTTCGATCGTTGATCAAAGAACATGTAGATCCTGAATTCTCAGCGATTTAGAATAGCAATATATTGATTTTAAATAGAAGTCAAAGGGTTAAACAGAGTTTATGGCGCATTACAAAGTACTAGGGTCTAAGCAGGAATTCTCGATAAATAATTTCAGATTGGTTCCGATTCGGATGCAAGATCGTTGGGATATAATGAAGTGGAGAAACGAGCAAATTTATCATTTGCGTCAAAACAAACCACTTACTCCGGAAGATCAAGATCAATACTTCAATAATGTAGTCTCAAATTTGTTTGATCAAGAGCAACCAGGACAGTTGTTGTTTTCATTTTTGGAAGGGGAAACGTGCATAGGATACGGTGGTTTGGTTCATATAAATTGGATTGACCGCAATGCCGAAATTTCTTTTATCATGAATACAGAGTTGGAAAGTAGTAGGTTTGAAGAAATTTGGATGGTTTATTTAAAACTATTGGATCTAGTTGCATTCGATACTTTGGAGTTTCACAAAATATATACGTACGCTTTTGATTTACGACCTCATATTTATCCAATTTTTGAATCTGCCGGGTTTGTAAAAGATGCTATTTTAAAAGAACATAGTTTATTTAATGGTAAATATTTGGATGTTGTGATTCATGCAAAATTTAAATAGAATCTATGTTTTTGCACAAATCATACCAGCTGGAATCCATGAAGTTTATAAATTATATTGAATTGGATTACAATGAATTGGAAACCATATTAACTTGGCGTAATCATCCAGATGTGAGAAAATGGATGTATAATTCCGAAGAGATTTCTTTAAGTGCTCATATTAAATTTTGCACAGAGTTAAAACAGTCAAGCAACAAGGGATATTGGTTAGTTCAAATGGGTGATGAATTAATAGGAACCATAAATATTAATCCTTATGACTCTCAAAACCATGAAGGAGAGTGGGGTTTTTATTTAAATCCTCAGTATTTCAAATCAGATGCGGTTTTGATGTTGTTTTATTATTCAATTGAGCTATTTTTTAAAGAATTTAAACTAAACCAGTTGAAAGGTTATGTACTTAGAACAAACACGAGCTCATTAATATTAAATGATTTTTTTGGCATGTTGGAATATGTTGAAGATATCCCCCAAAAAGGAGAATATACCTCAAGAAAGCTCACGCAATTAGAGTGGAAATTATTGGACCTACATCCTGACAATTTAAAAACCCAGTTCATAAAATTCGTTAAAAACAATCGATTAAAACAATGAAAATTAAACACATAACGATATCAAGTGATTCTCCTACATTTATAATTGCCGAACTTTCTGCAAATCACAACGGAAGTTTGCAGAATGCATTGGACACAATAAAATCGGCAAAAAGAGCCGGGGCAGATGCAATTAAATTACAAACGTACACGGCCGATACCATTACCATTGATTCTTTAAAAGATGATTTCAAGCTCCAACATGGTACAATTTGGGATGGTAAATACCTTCATGCGTTATATCAAGAGGCATTTACACCTTGGGAATGGCACGAACAGCTTTTTAAAGCTGCTGAAGATGAAGGATTAATTTGTTTTTCCTCTCCATTTGACCCAACAGCTGTTGATTTTTTGGAGTCGCTTAATTGCCCTGCATACAAAATTGCTTCTTTTGAAATCACCGATATTCCTTTAATTGAGTATGTTGCATCAAAGGGTAAACCAATCATTATTTCTACTGGAATTGCAGAACTTGAGGATATTGAATTGGCAATTGAGGCATGTAAGCGAATGAACAATCATCAGATTGCTTTGCTAAAATGCACGTCCAGTTATCCAGCGCCAATTGAGGAAGCCAACATGTCTATGATTCCTGATTTGGCAAATCGGTTTGGAGTTATTTCGGGTTTGTCTGATCACACTATGGGTTCTACGGTTCCTGTTGTTGCAACGGCTTTTGGGGGAAAGATTATTGAAAAACACTTCATTATCGATCGTTCTATTGGAGGACCCGATGCTTCATTTTCAATGAATGAAGCTGAATTTACGGAAATGGTTAAGTCCGTTCGAGAAGCAGAACGAGCTATCGGACAGGTGGATTACTCTCTTACAGAAAAACAAGCCTCCGGAAGAGATTTTTCTCGTTCACTTTATATAGTTAACGACATTAAAAAAGGGGAGGAATTTACTAAGAATAACGTTCGAAGTATTCGCCCTGGATATGGTTTACACCCTAAATATTTGGCTGAAGTTTTAGGAAATAAATCAAATCGGGATTTAACAAAGGGTGAAAGGATGTCGCTCGATTTTATTGAATAATAATAGTTGTTTTGGATCCCATGAACACACAATTTCAAATTGAAATTTTAAAGAGAAACTAGGTTGGAAAACGTGATTTTTTGGCAATTTCATTTTCCTAGGTACACACGAACTGTTTGATAATAAGTTTACAATTTTAATATAGAATATGATTCCATACGGAAGACAAAACATAACGGAAGACGATATTGAAGCTGTTGTTGAAGCTTTGAAATCAGATTACTTAACACAGGGCCCAAAAATAAAAGAGTTTGAAGAAGCATTCGCATCGTACATTGGGAGTAGATATGCTGTTGCTGTTGCCAATGGAACAGCGGCTCTTCATTTAAATGCATTAGCATTAGGTGTAAACCCTGGTGATAAAGTTATTACTACACCCATAACGTTTGCGGCTTCTGCTAATTGTATACGATACTGCGGTGGAGAAGTAGTTTTTGCAGATATTAACCCCGAAACGTATTTATTAGATATTGCATCCGTAAGAAAGCTACTTGAAGCATCGCCAAAAGGAACATATCAAGGAATAATTCCTGTAGATTTTGCAGGACGAGCTGTTGATTTAGAATCCTTCAGGAAGTTAGCTGACGAGTTTGGTTGTTGGATTATTGAGGATTCTTGTCATTCACCAGGTGGATTTTTTTGCGATAGTGACGGGAATAAACAGCGATGTGGTAATGGAAATTATGCGGATTTAGCTATTTTTTCTTTTCACCCAGTAAAACATATTGCATCAGGTGAGGGTGGAATGATTACAACTAACAGTGAAGAACTGTATCAGAAGTTATTGATGTTAAGAACTCATGGCATTGTTAAATCCAGTGAATTGTTTACCAATAGCATTGCTTTTTCTGGCGGCATGGATAGTTATCCTTTGTGGTATATGGAAATGCAAGAATTGGGTTATAATTATCGTATCACCGATTTTCAGGCTGCTCTTGGTTTAAGTCAGTTAAAAAGAGCTGATGATGGACTTAAAAGGAGACGTGAAATTGCATCAATATATAATGAAGCATTTAAAGGAAAGTCGTTTTTAAAAGGGCAATCGGGTGTAGTTGAAGGGCATGCATATCATTTGTACGTATTAGAGGTTGAACGAAGATTAGAACTATATAATTTCCTAAAAGAACACCAAATATTTGCTCAAATCCACTATATACCAACGCATTTGATGCCTTATTACAGACAATTTGGTTGGAAAGAAGGAGATATGCCATTTGCGGAAAATTATTATAATCACTGCATAAGTTTACCCATGTATCCAACATTGACAGAAGATCAACAACAATTTGTAATTAAAACAATCATGAATTTTTATGAAGCCTAAGAACTTGTGTATAATACCGGCAAGGGGTGGAAGTAAGCGAATTCCGAGAAAGAACATCCAAAATTTCAGAGGAGCACCCATTATTTCTTACTCAATCAAGGCAGCATTAGATTCGGGTTTGTTTGATGAAGTAATGGTATCAACGGATGATTTAGAAATTGCAGAAATAGCTCAATTCTATAAAGCCGTGGTTCCATTTATGAGAAGTGCGGATAACTCGAATGATTATGCAACAACCACGGATGTCTTAATAGAAGTAATTAATGAATATAAAAAAGTAGGAAAGCAATTTGATCATGTTTGTTGCATTTATCCTACTGCACCATTTGTAACGTCCAACAGACTTAAAGAAGGATTTGATACAATACTAAATGGAGCCGATTCCGCATTGCCCATACTTACATTCGATTACCCCATTTGGAGGAGTTTCAAGATGAATGAAAATGAATGTTTGGAATATAATTGGGTTGAGTACATTAATTCTCGATCTCAGGATTTACCTAAAACCTACCACGACTCAGGTCAATGGTATTGGGTTAAACGGTCAAAGCTTGAAGAAACGGGTAAAATGATTTTTGAAAATACCAAAGGTATCCTTTTAAGTCCTTTTGAGGCACACGATATTGATACACAAGATGATTGGAAACTTGCGGAATTAAAATTTGAATTCCTGCAGCGCCATAATTAAAACGATACATATACATGAAATATTGCAAACTATGCTTACAAACAGATACTAGGCCTGGAACTATTTTTAGAGAGGATGGAATTTGCCCGGCTTGTGCATATCATACTACTTTGGGGGATATTGATTGGGAAGAACGTTTTATGTTTTTGAAAGAGAAAGTGGATTTTGGCAAGCAACACAACAACTCAGGCTATGACTGTATTATTGGTGTTAGCGGTGGTAAAGATTCTACCCGACAGGCACTCTATGTAAAGGAACATCTAAAAATGAATCCACTTTTAGTCTGTTTGAGCCCACCTCCACAGCAAGTAACTCAAAGGGGCGTAGACAACATAAGCAATCTCATTAAACTTGGATTTGATCTTATTGTAATTAATCCTGGACCAGAAACCTGGAAAAAATTAATGCGGCATTCTTTCTATAAATACGTAAATCCATTTAAATCCACGGAGCTCGCTTTGTTTTCAAGTGTACCACGATTGGCTATAGCATATAAGATTCCACTTATTTGGTGGGGTGAAAATTCTGCTTTGCAATTAGGTGAATCCAGTATTATGGGTAAAGACGGAAGTGATGGTAATAATCTTAGAAAAATGAATACACTGGGTGGAGGCGATATTACCTGGATGATTTCCGATGAAATTAAAAAACAACATTTAATTCAGTATACGTATCCCACCGAACAAGAAATGATTGATGCCAATATTCGCATTGTTTTTTTAGGGTATTTCTGGAAAGATTGGTCTTTGTTTAACAATGGTACTTACTCCGCTCTTAGAGGATTGGAAATTAGGAATAACAAACCCAGTGAAATTGGTGACTATATGGGAATTACGGCATTAGATGAAGATTGGACACCCATGAATCAAATGATAAAGTATCTCAAATTCGGTTTTGGACGTATAACCGATTATGTAAATGAAGATATCAGAAATAAAAGAATGACTCGAGAAGAAGCCATCCAAATGGTAAATCGATACGATGGAGATTGTTCAAATGAATATATAAAATCGTTCTGTGATTTTATTGAAATTAGCACGAGCGATTTCTGGCAAGTAGTAGATACCCAAGTAAATTACAAGCTCTTCGAACGTATTGGAGAAGGTAAGTATAAGCCAAAATTTAAAGTAGGATTAGGTTTATGAAAAAGAATCCATCGGTAGTTATCATTGATTATGGAGTTGGAAATACGTATTCTGTGGCTAATGCCATTCGGTTTCTAGGTTATAATAAAATAAAGGTGAGTGATCATCAAAACGATATTCGCGAAGCAGATGCGATTATACTCCCGGGTGTAGGTGCTTTTGATGAAGCAGTTCGAAACCTTAAAAGTCGTATGTTGCACGATATTTTGGGTGAAAATGCACTTGTATTGAAAAAACCATTATTAGGGATTTGCGTAGGCATGCAACTTTTGGCAGAAGGCTCGGAAGAAAACGGATGGAATGAAGGCTTGAACTGGATCCCCGGCAAGGTCAAAAAACTGGAGTTGGATCCTTCTTTTGCCGTACCACAAGTAGGTTGGAATAATATTGTATTTAGCAAACAAGATCCATTATTTACACGAACGCCGGATCAACCCAACTTCTATTTTGATCATAGTTACCATTTTGAAACAACCAATGACCATAGAATTGCTTGGTGTGATTATGGAATTGAGGTAACCGCTGCGGTTCAAAAAGACAATATTTTTGGTGTTCAATTTCACCCAGAAAAAAGTCAAACTAATGGACTTAAACTTTTTCGGGGCTTTTTAAATTCTATTTAACCATGCTTAAGAAACGTATAACTGCAAATTTAGTCGTAAAAAACGGCTTAGTTGTTCAGAGTATTGGCTTTAGGAAATACCTTCCCGTTGGAAAACCTAGTGTAGCCATTGAATTTCTAAATCAATGGGGAATTGATGAAATTATAATGACTGATATTTCAGCATCTTCAAATGGCAAGGGGCCCGATTTTAATCTGATTAGAAATGCCACAAAAAAGTGTTTCGTACCTCTTACCATTGGGGGGGGAATTACTCATGTAGATCATATTAAAGAGCTCATGCAATGTGGTGCGGATAAAATTTCATTGAATCAATCCGCTCTAAACAAACCTGAACTTATTACAGAAGCCGCTCATATTTTTGGGAACCAATGTGTTGTGGTTTCAATTGATGGTATTTCAACTGAAAACGGTTACAGAGTTTATGATTACTTGAACAAAAAAGTTACTTCATTTACTCCAGGCAATTTTGCCCTTGAAAACCAACAGTTGGGTGCCGGTGAAATTTTAATTAACTCCGTAGATCGTGATGGATCTTATCTCGGATACGATTTGAAATTGATAGATGAAGTGTGTAATCAGGTAAATATTCCAGTTATAGCTTGTGGAGGTGCAAAAAATGCCAACGATATGATTGAAGCACTAAAATTGACCAGTGCATCGGCTATAAGTGCTGGAAACTTTTTCCATTTTACAGAACACAGTGTAAATATTACAAAAGCAATAATTAAAAAGGAATTGGACGTTCGGATAGAAACGCATGCAAATTATGCTGAAAGTATGTTTGACTCGAATTTTAGGCTATTAAAGAAGGAAGACCAATTACTCGAGCAATTGTTGTATTTACATATAGAAAAAGAAATAATATGAGATATTGTAAGCGTTGTTTATATCCAGAAAATCACCCGCTTAATATTGTATTCGACGATGAAGGTGTATGCAGCGGATGCAGAGTGCATGAAGAGAAAAACATTCTTGATTGGAATTCAAGGGCTGAAAAACTTCAAACCATTCTTGACCAATATCGGAATATTTCGGGAAATAATTATGATTGTATTGTACCCGTTAGCGGTTCTCGAGACTCTTATTTTATTGTGCATACAATAAAGAATGTGTATGGGATGAACCCCTTGTTGGTTACTTACAACAAGCACTACAACACCGATGTGGGAGTGCGAAACTTGGCCAATCTCAGAATTCAGTTCGATTGTGATTTAATGACATTAACCGTAAATCCTGAAACGGTAAAAAAAATCACTAGGGCTACCATGCACAAAATGGGTAGTATGTATTGGCATTGTCTGGCAGGACAAACCGTTTACCCGGTTCAGATAGCCGTAAAATTTAAAATCCCATTAATAATTTGGGGTGCACATCAGGGTGTAGATCAAGTTGGAATGTTTTCTCACCTCGATGAAGTAGAAATGACCCGGAAATATCGTAAAGAACATGATTTATTGGGTTTTGAGGCTGAAGACTTGCTGGATGAAGAATTTGATTTAATAAGGGAGGAAGATATAACGCAATTCAAATATCCCGACGATAAAGAGATAGAACTTGTTGGTGTAAGGGGAATTTATCTGAATAATTATATACGCTGGGATAGTCGCATGCAACATGAAGAAATGATTCGAAATTACGGTTATGAAACGGCACCTTTGACTCGTACTTTTGATTCGTATAATGACATTGATTGCTGGAACTATGCCGATGTACATGATTACATTAAGTTTTTGAAGCACGGTTACTCAAAAGTATTTGATCACGCAACACGTGAGATCCGCTTGGGTCATATGACGAGAAACGAGGCCATACAGATAGTCGAATCATACATCGATAAAAAGCCCAAAAACCTCAAATTATTTTTAGACTGGATTGGTATGACGGAGAATGCGTTTCATTTTATTATGGATCAACATAGAAATCCCAACATTTGGTTGCGTAATGAGGATTGGGAATGGGAAATGAAAGTGGACATAATTGGTGATCTTGAAAAATCAGGTTCTCACGATGCCGCTTTACCGAATGCCGTGTCATTTACACCTTTTTTGCAGACAGAAATAAAATCCAGTTCGGATCAAACAGATGGTTATATTTTGATAGGAAAAGGGGTTTGATTTCGTAAAGAGTACTTCGTTAATGGTAATTGTTTCTTTCGGTTTAGAATAATTTGTTCCAATAGGCAAAAAATGTTACGGTATCTTTTAACCACAATTCGTAAGTCGAGAATAAGAATTATTCCTGCCTTACAAAATAGTCCTAAACGGAATTTATTCGCGGAATTTATTATAAGAAGGATTAGAATTTTTTCGGTTTTAAAGCAAATTCCTATACATATTCCCAATGGAAAGCAATTCTTTCTAGATGGATACCCTTTTCCAAATTCATTTGCTTCGGCAGTTATAGACGGATTGAAAAATGTTGGAACTTCACCAACTCTCATTTATTCACCGCCAAGTAAAACATCAAGGATTAAAATATGTTTTAGGTTGTTTTTTTATTCATTATTAACGGTTCCAGTACTTTTTAGAATTATCAAAACCAAAAAATCACGACTGGATCTGGTTGATTTACAAGTTTTAATTGGTTACGTAGGTTACACGGTTTTTTTAAGAAACAACCCACAAATTACACCCATAGTTATTAGTGATGTAACACCCGAATCTCATATGATATGGGCGGCTGCTTTATCCCTAAAAAGACAAGTATTTTGGTGGCAAATTGATTATTATTATTATAACGGTCCTTCGAATGAAAGTATGGTACCATTTCCATGTTCACATGCAGCAGTATTAAATCAAAAAGGTTTAGAAATTGTACTTTCTCAGGCACCCAAGGCTCATGTTTATCAATTGAATCCAACAATCATTCAGCCACTTAGACGAATACCTGAAAAACCGATTTTAGGTTTAGCAACCAATGGTTTTTTTGTAGGTTCACCATCTCAAATTGAATTATTAATACGAATCAAGAAGCAATTTAAAATAAGCTCCATAAGACTAAGGTTGCATCCGCGGTCAGAATTAGATGAAAGTGCATTTCCCAAGGATTTGGTTACAATTGCTCCAAGAGGAGAGCGAATTGAAGACTTCGCAAAAAGTGTTGATTTAGCCATTGTGGGAAATTCAGCAGTACAGTTGAATCTACTTTGTGAAGGACTTCCCGTAGTTCATTTATCTGGATTGGATCCTCACGGATTTGATTCTTATGGTTATTGCCAAGAAGGATTTACCTTTGGCGCAAGCGATGTAGATTCCTTAGATTTGGAAGCAGTTCAAAATTTTTACTCGGACCCTTTATGGTTCAATAGACTATTTGAATACTTAAACATTAAAGATATATCTCGCTGTAGGCCTTTGACTGAATTAAAAATTAATTGAAATCAGTTATATAATTGTAAAACCGAATGAATTCTCCCCTTCAGATTGAACTTTCAAATAAGTCCATCGCAATAACCGGTGGTTATGGTCATTTAGGATCTGCTATTTCTAAGAGTTTGCTTGCTCATGGAGCTCGGGTTTTTGTTTTGGGACGTTCTAAAACACGTTTCGATGAAGCATTTGCAATCGAATTATCGAATCTTGCCAAAATCAAATTTGTTGAATGCGATATTTCTTGTGAAGAATCGTGGGACACAGCATTAGAGTTCATTTATGCAGCTGGATACGGTTTGGATGTTTTAATAAATAACGCATCTTTTAAGCGAAGCGCATCCCCAGAAAACACCTCACTTCAGGATTGGAATTATAGTGTTGATGGGGTTTTGGGAAGTGTTTTTAAAGGAATTCAAGCTGTTTCACCCTATTTTAAGAATCAAGGGAAAGGGAAAATCATTAACGTCTCGTCAATTTATGCTCAGGTGGCTCCACCATTTGAATTATATCAATTGCGACCTGAATCAATTAGTCCACCGCATTACGGAGCATCCAAAGCCGGGGTAGAACAATTAACTCGATATTACGCAGCATATTTAGGGAGCGCAGGAATCACGGTAAACACCGTTTCACCGGGTCCTTTTCCTAAAAACCAAGTACAAGAAAATCAATCGTTTATTGACGAGTTAGCCCAAAGAACGGTATTGAAAAGAATTGGGAAACCGGAAGAATTAGCGGGTATTTTTACTTTTTTATCATCGGAAGCCTCCAATTACATCACAGGACAAAATTTCGTGGTTGACGGTGGTTGGACAATTCAATAATTGAACTAGATAGAATATTCAGTTTTTTAGAAATGAATAAGGCTGTTTAGAACTAAATATTGAACAACACAGACTGAAAAGGTTAAAATAACCAACAATGTTTATACCAAATGAGCGAAAAACACAACCTTAAAATAGCCGCTATTATTCAAGCTCGAATGGGGTCCACTCGTTTGCCTGGGAAAGTGCTGATGCCGTTGCCGACGCCTCAAAAATCCAATCAAGCGACTAAACCGGAAACACTTCAAAATTCGGAAATACAACAAACAACGGATCAAACCATTTTAGGAAGATTGATTTCTTCGTTGAAAATGGTACAGGGAATCCAGGATATTTGGTTGGCAACTACCGAACTTCCCAAAGATGATGTTTTAGAAAATCAAGCAAAAACATGGGGAGTTCGTTTGTTTCGGGGTTCTGAAAATGATGTTTTAAGTCGGTTTTGGGGGATCTTGGATCAGAATGATTACGATTGTGTATTTCGTTTTACAGCCGATAACCCTTGTGTGGATATCCATGCTGTTGAATTTGTATTAAAACAACACAATCCCAAATTATACGATTATACTCGTTTGAATGGTATGCCAATTGGAATGCATGTAGAGATTATCAATGCTAAGACGTTGTTGAACCTGAAATACAACAGTCAACTTTCCGCAGATGACCATGAACACGTTACCATTTTTATCAAACGACATTCGAATTTTGCCAAGAACATGCTGCAAATCAGTGATTATTTGGAGTACTTAAATTCGAAATCAAACACGGAAACGACAAACATCAGCCCAATACTTTCGTTGGAAAATCAGAACCGACTTACCCAATTGCGAATGACTATCGATCATGAATATGAATATAAAATGGTTTCGGATTTTTATGAGTTTGCAGAAAAAAAGAATGGAAAACGACTACTTGATCTTATAATTCAATGGCAAGATCAATGCAATCCAGAATCTAAACTTTCGGATTGAATACGAATTTCTCTACTTCTTTGGTAGCGTCTTCAATGGCTTTCGAAATAATAGGTTCTTCTTCCAATTTCCACTTTCCCAATACGAATTCTACTTGCCTGCCTTTTGGAAAATCGTTACCAATTCCGAATTTTAATCGAGGATAGGCCTCGGTTCCTAAAGTTGCTTCAATGCTCTTAAGACCGTTATGTCCTGCGGGGCTGCCTTTTAAACGTGTGCGTAATTTTCCAATTGGTAGGGCTAAGTCATCTACAATGACCAGTAGGTTTTCCAAAGGAATTTTTTCTTGTTGCATCCAGTAAGCTACAGCTTTACCCGATAGATTCATGTAGGTGTTCGGTTTAATCAATATGAGTTTTCTTCCTTTAATTCCTATTTCCGTTCTCCATCCGTGTCGAACCGATTCCCAAGTACCTTCTTTTTGTTTTGCTAAATAATCCAATACGTCAAAACCAATATTATGTCGTGTGGAAGTATATTCATCCCCGGGATTTCCTAAGCCTACAATCAAAAATTTTGTCATGAATTGTCTTAAACTACTTACAAAAATACAAGGCATAAGTTATTAATGATACTTTTGCACCAGTTTTAAGAAATCCCGCTTCATGTTATTTAATTCTTTAGAGTTTCTTCTATTTCTACCTGTTGTTTTTATCTTGTATTGGTATGTTGTTCAGCGCCATTTACAAGCTCAAAATGGATTGGTTTTGGTAGCGAGTTATATTTTTTATGGTTGGTGGAGTTGGAAATTCATGGGATTGCTGATGCTTTCCACCTTGCTCGATTATTTGTATGGATTTTGGGTGGCTTCTCCCTATCGCAAAAAAGCACGATTGTTCTTATGGTTGAGTATCATAAACAACTTGGGTATTCTGGGAGTTTTTAAGTATTACAATTTTTTTGCAGCTCAATTTCAACAGGGTTTAGAGCTTTTGGGGATGTCAGTACAGCCATATTTTTTAAATTTGGCATTGCCCATTGGAATCTCTTTTTACACCTTTCATGGGATGAGTTATGTTTTTGATATTTATTATGGTAGACAGAAACCTGTACGGAATTTTTTGGAATATGGCGTTTTTGTGAGCTTTTTCCCCTTATTGGTGGCAGGCCCTATTGAGCGGGCATCGCACTTGCTTCCCCAGATACAAAAGGAAAGAGTATTTGATTATCGACGAGCTGTTCAAGGTTTGCGATTAATGCTATGGGGGATGTTTAAGAAGGTTGTGGTAGCGGATACCTTGGCATCCTTCGTAGATCCGGTTTTTTCCAATTATTCTCACCACGATGGAATTACATTATTGTCAGCAGCCTTAGCGTTTAGTTTTCAGATATACGGAGATTTTAGCGGTTATTCGGATATAGCTTTGGGAACGGCCAAACTATTTGGATTCGAACTTCTAAGTAATTTTCGTTTTCCTTATTTTTCGAGGGATATGGCTGAATTCTGGAGGCGTTGGCATATATCTTTATCGAGTTGGTTCCGTGATTACTTATACATTCCATTAGGTGGTTCAAGAGGTGGAAAGTGGTTATCCATTCGAAATACATTCATTATTTTCTTGGTAAGCGGATTCTGGCACGGGGCAAGTTGGAATTTTATAGTTTGGGGAGGAATCCATGCTTTTGGCTTTTTACCCCTGTTGATTTTGAATAAAAACCGAAAGAATAGCACCGATGTTGTGGCTCAGAATCGGATACTTCCCAATGGTATTGAGGTAATTCAGATGCTAGGAACATTTGTATTTGCAACATTTGCTTGGGTTTTTTTTAGGGCAAAAGATGTGCAACAAGCAACAGGTTATTTAAGCGGTATTTTTACCCATCGAATCGGTAGTGTGGGTCATGTTTGGGGGATGGAAGGTGTTAAAAGAGGTGTAGTTGCACTTGTATTTTTAATTGGAGTGGATTGGTGGCAACGACATAACGAAAGGGAATTAAAAGCTCCTAGCAATGTGATTTTTAGATACGTTTTATATTTTGTGTTGGCCATGATTAGTTTAAATCATATTACCGAAGACAGCACCTTTATTTATTTTCAATTTTGATGGGCGCAAAAAAGAATATTATTAAAGTAGGCGCAATGGATTCACAAGAAAGAGAAATTACTACTTCCTCAAATCAGTTTTTGTTTAAATTGACCAAGTTTTTAGTGGTTTTATATTCCATTTCAACTTGTATATATTTAGTAACGGATGAAAATCGATTAACGGATTGGAATGCAAAGATTTTTGTTTCTGATTTATTACAAAACAGCTTGGTAATTCACCATCCTATTTGTGAAGAAAGAAGAGAGGTGTTTCAACGTATTTTAAAGTATAAAAATCGACACTTTAAATACGTTTTTATAGGTTCATCTCGAATCATGCAATTTGGCAAGCACACAGGATATGAAGATGGATTGAATTTAGGAGTTTCTGGTGCGGGTTTGGAAGATGTTTTAATTGTGGACAGTTTAAGAAAGACCTATGGTATAACTTGCGATTCTTTGTATGTTGATTTTAATCCCTGGTATGTTCAATCAAAAACGGATGAACGGTATTTACAGTTTGATGGGTTTGAAAATGTGAAACATGCTTTAGCACACATTTTTATGTTTGATCATTCAACAAACAATTTGAAGACCATACCTTTTTCAAAAACGTCGAATTATCAACCTATTAGTACGGTTAAAAATCCTGAGTCATTTCACATAAAGAACCAAGATGGAAGTTCAATTCACAAACCTTTGTCAACACGAAAAAGGGCTTTGGAAATCGAGCATTTTATTAGGGAAATGTATCAAATGAAGAATTTTGATAGTATACAACCATCAAGGATGCTAATTTTCAAGGATTGGGCATTAAAAAATTCACTTACAGCACCCATAACCATAGTACTCAGTCCATTTCATCCTACTCTTTTCAAACAACGAATCTCAGACCGTCGCGTTAAAAACATTCTTGCTACAGAGAGAATAGTTCGAAGTTGGAACCATGCGAACACTCAAGTGATTGGAACTTTTTATAGTCGTGATAGTAATTATATTGATTCTGATTTTTATGATGGTTTCCATTTAACAGATGAAGCCGTTCGAGTTAAACTTAGCGTGTTCTAGTATGTCAATCAGTTGTATTTAATGATTCATTCAAAGAAATCAACTATTTTGGAGTTACAAGAATTCTTATTTAATTAACTATTTTTGCCAAATGGAATTGAACCGACCTGTTAGGGTATTAATTGCCAAAGTTGGTCTCGACGGACACGACCGAGGAGCCAAAGTCATTGCAGCTGCGTTGCGTGATGCGGGAATGGAGGTTATTTATACCGGTTTACGCCAAACACCTGAGATGGTGGTACAAACCGCTTTACAGGAAGATGTAGATGCTATAGGAGTAAGTATTTTAAGTGGAGCACACAATACTGTATTTCCTAGAATTCTGTCCCTCATGAAAGAAAAAGGACTGGATGATGTATTGCTTACAGGGGGGGGGATCATCCCCGATGCAGATGCCGATGAACTTAACCAACAAGGGGTAGCTCGTTTGTTTCCACCTGGAACAGACACCCGTGAAATTGCGAGTTACATTCAAAACTGGGTGGCTGAAAATCGAGGATAATTGGAATAGCGAGCAAGTTCGGTTTCAATTTGGTTTACATAGCTCCGCAAACTATCTTTGTGCCATGAAATTTGGCGTGGTAATTTTTCCCGGATCCAACTGCGATCGTGACCTCATTCAAGTATTGAGCAACTATAGCAATGAACCCGTGGCAGAACTATGGCATAAAGACACTGATTTGCAAGGGTGTACTCACATCTTTCTTCCCGGTGGGTTCAGTTATGGCGATTACCTTCGAAGTGGCGCCATCGCCAAATTAAGTCCTATTATGGATGCAGTTTCCCAACACGCCAACAACGGAGGTTTTGTTATGGGAATTTGCAATGGCTTTCAAATTTTATGTGAAAGTGGACTACTTCCAGGTGCATTATTGCGCAACGAAAACATGAAGTTCATTTGTAAGAACGTTGAGTTAACTGCTGTAAATACCCAAACATCTGTTACTAAAAAAGTCCCTTCAAACCATAGAATCACAGTTCCAATTGCTCATGGAGAAGGACGTTTCTATGCAGACGACGATACTCTAAAACAAATAGAAGATAACGGGCAAGTAATTTTTCGATATGTTGAAAACCCAAATGGCTCACTAAATGATATTGCGGGTATTTGCAATGAAAACAAAAATGTTTTCGGAATGATGCCACACCCCGAACGTTGTTTCGCAGATTATCTTCTCAATCAAGACGGTAAATTGATTTTTGACTCCCTTTGAGATACCTCATCATCAATGGCCCCAATTTAAACTTGTTGGGTTTGAGAGAACCTGACGTATACGGGCGTGTTTCATTTGATGATTACTTCCTTCAAATTAAGGAACAGTTTAAAACGCGATACAACGCAGACTTAGAATATTATCAATCCAACATTGAAGGTGAACTTATAAATGCAATTCAAAAAGCGGGTTTGGATCCAACAATCATGGGTATTGTACTTAATGCAGGAGGCTACAGTCATACCAGTATTGCTTTGGCAGATGCTGTTAAAGCTATCCCCAAAAACGTTGTATTAGTACATATTTCAAACATCCATGCTCGCGAATTAGAACGACGTATCGATTTGTTGGCTGCATACGCACAAGGTCAAATTACAGGTCTGGGACTACACGGCTACGATTTGGCTTTAGAATATTTAATTTCATGGCAAGATGTAGTTAAGAATTAATAAAATGGTAATACAAAATCAGAAAAATGACAACATTTAACAATATTTTAACACAGTTGATCGATGGTATGTGGTTGATCACTATCAATCGTGAATCGAAAATGAATGCGTTAACCATTCAAACATTGCAAGAAATTAAAGATGCAGTTTTGGAGGGAAATAACAACCCAGAGGTTTTGGGTATTGTTATTACGGGTGCTGGATCTAAAGCATTTGCAGCAGGAGCAGATATTTCTGAATTTGCTCATTTTAATGTAGATGAAGCTACTCGAATGAGTGCTGATGGTCATGATGTTATGAATACCATTGAAGATGGAACCAAGTTGGTGATTGCAGCCGTTAATGGTTTTGCTTTGGGTGGGGGATGTGAGTTAGCTATGGCTTGCCATATTCGAATTGCGAGTACAAATGCGAAGTTTGGTCAACCAGAGGTGAACTTGGGTGTTCCTCCTGGTTATGGCGGAACTCAGCGATTAATTCAGTTGATAGGAAAGGGTCGTGCATTGGAGATGCTGTTGACTGGTGATGCAATTGGTTCAGATAAGGCATTAGAATTCGGATTAGTAAACAAAGTAGTTGAACAATCTGAGTTGTTAGAAACGTGTAAAGGGTTAATTTCTAAAGTTGGAAGCAAGAGTCCAATGGCGGTTCACAAGGTATTCAAATGCGTTTCTGATTTTTATCGTCCGAATGTTAACGGAATGCAAAGAGAAATTTACGAATTCGGTTCTGCCTTTGGTTCTGAGGAGTTTCAAGAAGGCACGGATGCGTTCCTTAACAAAAGAATCCCGCAGTTCAGAAAGTGAGTACATTCATAATCAGGATTTTCACTAATTTTGCGATTTATTTCTTAGGATGAAAAATAGATTTATATATGTTGGAGTATTGTTGTTTTTAGCCATATTCCAACAATCGTGTTTTAGTTATAAAAAGCAGATATATTTTCAAGGTATTGCAGATAGCACGGCAAACTTGAGTATGGAACAACCAGATCCAGTTATTCAACGTGGAGATCAGTTATTAATTAGAATTTATGCTTTAGATCAATTAAGTGCGGAGTATTTCAATCAGCCGGTTGGATTAGGCATGGGTGGAAATACAGGTATGGCCATCTCCAATTTGATGAATGGTCCACAGGGTGGTGGAGTAATTGGATATTTGGTCAATGAAAATGGGGATATAGAGTTTCCTAAGTTAGGTGCAATTAAAGTTCTTGGTTATACGCAACAACAATTAAGAGATTCTATGCAGGTTTGGCTGTTACCTTACTTAAAGGAACCAGTAGCATCAGTACGATTAATTAATTTTCGTGTTACATATATCACATCGGATCGCGCGAATACAGTTGTAATTGCGAATAACAAAACGAATATTATTCAATTTTTGGGTATGGTTTATGGACTGACATGGATGGATCGAAGAGATAATATTCTGGTGATTCGTCAAGTTAATGATGTTCAGAAATCTTACCGATTAAATTTAACCGATGCCAGTGTATTTCAATCGCCTGCTTATTATTTGCAACCAAATGATATAATTTATATTGAGCCAAACAAGCGTAAATTTTTGGAAACCAATATACAGTTGATTAGTTACGTTGCAACTATCACAAGTACGCTTACAGTTCTATACTTATTTATCAACAATATATCCAAGTAAATGCCAATTATGGACTCAAAAAATAACATGTTTGAACAGGAAGAGAATAAAAACAAACAGTTTTTAGAAGTACTTTTAAGAGATTATTTACCATATTGGCCAGTATTATTGACGTTTGCTGTTATCGGCTTTTTTTTAGGAAAGGTTTATATAAGATATCAGGTACCTCAGTATCGAGTTGATGCGGGTATTTTATTAAAGGATGCCTCTGAAGAAACAACAGATGATTTATTAAGAAAAGCAGTAACTGGTAAATCAAGTACCAGTACGGAAGATGAATTGGAGGTTCTACAAGGTGCAGCAGTTATGCGACGCGCAGTTAAAAAAGCAGAATCTCAAATAAGATTAATATCGGTGGGCCGATTTAGAAGCGGTGAAGTATACAGAGAAAATCCTGCGGTTAAAATAAGTTTGTTGAATCCAGATTCTGCAAAATCTGCAGCAGATAATTTTGATTATGATCATTCTAAAAAAGTAGTTACAGTTGGTAAGAAACAGTTCCCTGTAGGTCAAGTTTTTGACTGGAAAGGTAATAGGATTCTAGTTACGGTTAGAAGTACCGCAAAGAATTCTGAGTTCATGGAATTTAAAAACATGAAGGGAAAAGCGTTGTATTTACAGGTCTCTTCATTAGAAGAAGCTACAATGGCTATGCAGCATTCATTGAAAGTTGAAATAGACAAGAAGTCGAGTATTATTAACATAGGTATTGTATCGCTGTCTGTATTAAAAAGTAAAAACCATTTGAATGCGGTAGTTGAAAGCTATCAAGAAGAGACTCAAGCTGAAAAACGCAAAAAGGCACGGTTCACTATGGACTTTATTGATGATCGATTGTCTTATATTGGCAAGGATTTGGATAGTATTGAGTCTAAAATGGTGAGTGTGAAAAGAGATAATGATGTACAAAGAATTTCTGTTGATGCTCAAAGAGTATTAAGAAAACTTGAGTCGGGCGATCAGCTGAAAGCTCAAACGGAACTTCAGTTATTTGTTTTAGACGACTTGGAAAGATATGTTAAAGGTAGAATTTCTAAACCAGGCATGGTGCCTAGTTCTATAGGATTGAATGACGCTAATTTAAATTCGTACTTTGATAAATTGTATGAAGCTGAGAACAAGTATGCAATAGCTATTCAGAATAATGGACCGAATAATGATCAAGTTAAACAAATTAAAAGGGAAATAGAGTCTTATAAACTATCATTGTTGGAAGTAATAACCAACACTAGGAATAACTTATTAACCATTCAGAAAAAAGCGCTTGGAGATTATACCAAATACAATAGAGAGTATGATGAGGTAATGCGCAGCATTCCTTCAAAAGAAAGGGAGTTGTTGGATATTACGAGACAGCAAGAAATCAAAAATGCACTTTATAAATTCTTGTTAGAGAAGAGAGAAGAAGCGGCAATACAAATGGCTGGTACATTATCAGATATCCGGGTTGTACGTGAACCTTTTGGTGGAGATATGGTTGCACCAAGAGTACCTCAAACAATTGGAATGTTTACATTGGGATTTGTAGCTTTGGTATTGGTTTTATTATTTATAAAGAGTACCATACACAACCGAGTATTGTCAAGGACGGAAATTGAAAATCGCACTAAAGCTCCTATAATTGGTGAAATAATAGAAATTAAAACCGACTCTCCCCTAGTGGTAAAAGATGGAAATAGAAGTTTAATAGCTGAACAATTTAGAGGTTTAAGGACTCAATTGGGTTATTTTTTCAAAGCTGACAGTTGTAATAAGCTGTTAGTTACTTCAAGTATTCCGGGTGAGGGTAAGTCATTTTGTGCTACTAATATTGCGCTTTCCTTTGCATTAGCAGGTAAAAAGACTGTTGTAATTGAATCGGATATGCGTAAACCGAACGTTGCGAAGTATTTGAGTGTTTCAAGACGAACAGGTTTAAGTGGGTTTTTATCAGGTAGCAGCAATATTGATGAAGTATTGTTTAAAGTGGATGATACCGATAATTTATGGGTAATTCCCGCTGGGCCTATTCCACCAAATCCGGTTGAGTTGATTCTTAATGGAAGATATAAGGTTCTTATCGATGAATTAGCCAAGACCTTTGATTATGTTGTTATTGACTGCCCACCTTTGGGGCTTGTAACAGATGCTCAGGAAATAGCAAAATATGTTGACTCTAGTGTTTTCGTTGTTAGACAAGGTTACACGCCAAGAGAAGCGGTTTCAAACATTTTGAATAGATATTATGTGGAAGGTAGAATTAAAAATGTTAATGTACTTTTAAATGGTATTAGAGGCGGTATATCCGGTTATGGCTATGGGTATAATTATGGTAATAGCTACGGTTATGGCTATGGCTACGGTTATGGCTATGGCTACGGCACTTACAATTATAGTTACGGCTATGGCTATTATGGTTCAGAGCGTAAGATGAGTAATCCATGGGTGGATAAATTCACTTCGATAGTAATTGCGCCATTTTTAGCATTTGTTGGTTATCGGAAGAAAAAGCGTAAGAAGTAGGTCGGTTGATTTACTTTACTTCTATACTTTTAACTTACTTTTATGCTTTTGTTATCAATAGTTGTTCCTGCATACAATGTAGAATTATATTTAGAGAGGTGCATTAAGTCCTTTTACCAGCAGCAATTAAATGCAGGTAGTTTTGAAGTGATCATTGTAAATGATGGTTCAACAGATTCTACAGGCAATATTGCAAAAGATTTGATAACTGCTTTTTCAAATATTCATTTAATAGAACAGCCAAACTTGGGTCTTTCTGCTTCGAGAAATGCTGGCTTGAGATTTGCTAAGGGCAAGTATTTATTGTTTGTAGATGCAGATGATTATTTAATTGAGAATACTTTACCTGGATTATTGAATTTTGTAAATACGAATAACCTTGAAATTGGTATGTTTAGCCAATTAAAAATTGACTTGAATGGCAGAAAAGAATTGCTTCGTGCACCAATTGTCAATGATTTATTTGTAACGGGAGAGGAAATTTACGCAAAAAGAACCGGGGATAGTGCCTGTAAATATCTTATTAGATTAGATTTCCTAATTAATAATGATTTATATTTTAATGAAGAAGCGATTTATTTCGAAGATGCTGAATGGGGTCCAAGGGTTTTTTCTAAAGCTCAGATATGTGGGGGCTTGGATGTAGTATTTTACGTGTATGAATTGAGAAGAGGGTCTTTAACTACTTCACATGTTGCTTCCTTGGATAAGACATTTGAAAGTTATATGTTGTGTGCCATGAGTTTGAAAAGATTTCAAAACTCTTTGGTAAGTGAAAAGAGGGATTTTTTGAATCAATCTATATTAAAGTTTGTAATCTTACCTTTTTTTATGATTACAAGTAGAAAAGAGTTTCGAAGATATTTAGATGTATTAAAATTGGTGCGAGTTAGCGGTTTTACGAAATTGAATTTAAATCACGTTAATGGTAACGGTTATGTTTATGGTCGTTTGTTTAATCTGCACCCAATTTTTTTAATGATTTATTTAACTTTCAAATTATTTACTAAATCTAAATTTAGATAGTAATGAATTTGAATAATTTAAAATTAACGGTCTACAATTTTAGTAGACCGTTAATTTGTAGATTTTTACATTAGCTAATCATTCCACCAGCTACAGTTTCGTTCGTTGACTCATCAATTAAGATAACGGAACCTGTTTTACGGTTTCTTTGGTAAGGATCTATAAATAGATCGATGTTAGTTCTAATTTTAGCTTTGAAGATATCATTCATTGAGATATTTTTATCTTCGTTATTTCTAGTGAGAGTAGAAATATCCATTTTGTAAATCACTTCTTGAATTTTACAAATGGCATCTGCTGTGGTATGTCTTAAAATGTATTTTGTATTAGGGTTGAATGGTTTTTCATTGAACCAACACATCATGGCATCAAATTCTTTAACTTTTTCAGGTTGATTGTTGAGTCTAACCAGCATATTTCCGCGACTAATATCGATATCATCTTTTAAAGTTAAAGTTACAGACATAGGAGCGAAGGCTTCTTCAATGGCTTTATCACCAAGATAAATATTGGATACAGTTGATTTTAAACCACTGGGAAGTGTTTGAAGTTCATCACCTACTCGAATAATACCACCATCGATTCTACCTGCATAACCGCGAAAATCATGGTATTCGTCAGTATGAGGTCTTATTACAGTTTGTACTGCAAATCGAGTGTCGATGTGATTTTCATCAGAACCAATATGAATACTTTCTAGGTTGTAAAGCAAAGTTGCACCTTGGTACCAATCCATTTTTTCGGATCTATTCACAACGTTGTCTCCTTTTAAAGCAGAAATTGGAATAAAACGAATATCTTTTACGGCCAATTTTGAAGCGAATGATTCGTATTGTTCAACTACTTTTTGGAAAGCATCCTCAGAATAGTCTACTAAATCCATTTTGTTTACGCAAACAATTATGTGTGGAATTTGGAGGAGAGAAGCCAAAAACGAATGTCTGTAAGTTTGTTCAATGACGCCTTTTCTGGCATCTACTAGAATAAGGGCTACATTGGCAGTTGAAGCGCCTGTTACCATGTTTCTAGTGTATTGAATATGACCTGGAGTATCTGCGATTATAAATTTGCGTTTTGGTGTAGCAAAATAGCGATACGCCACGTCAATGGTAATACCTTGTTCACGCTCATCTTTTAGACCGTCTGTGAGAAGGCTTAAATCTATATGATCCAATCCTTTACGCTCAGAACTACCTTTAACTTGTTCTAATTGGTCTTCAAAAATAGCTTTTGAATCGAAAAGTAGTCTTCCGATCAATGTGCTTTTTCCATCGTCAACGCTTCCAGCTGTTGTGAAGCGTAAAAGCTCCATATCTAAATAATTATTGTTTTCCATTTTAAAAATATCCTTGTTTCTTTCTGTCTTCCATTGCGGTTTCTGAACGTTTATCGTCAGCTCTAGATCCACGTTCTGTAGTTCTTGTAGCTGCAATTTCCTGAATTACTTGCTCTAGTGTTGTTGCGTTTGATTCAACAGCTCCTGTGATAGGCATATCACCACACGTACGATAACGAACAATCTTTTTTTCGGGGATTTCATTTTCTCTTAATTCAACATAAGGACCAACTGAGATCCATGCATCATTTCTAAGAAATACTTCTCTTTCATGTGAAAAATATAATGAAGGCAATTCTATGCCTTCAGAAAGTACGTATTGCCAAACGTCCATTTCGGTCCAATTGGAAATAGGGAATACTCTAAAGTGTTCTCCTTGATTTTTTCTACCATTGAAAAGATTCCAAAGTTCAGGACGTTGGTTTTTTGGATTCCATTGACCAAAATCATCGCGGTGTGAGAAAAAACGTTCTTTTGCGCGTGCTTTTTCTTCATCTCGTCGAGCTCCACCCATACATGCATCAAACTTGTATTGTTCTATGGTATCTAAAAGAGTAGTAGTTTGAAGTGCATTTCTTGAAGCATTTAAACCTGTTTCCTCAGCAACTCTACCTTTGTTAATAGATTCTTGAACTGAACCTACAATTAATTTTACCCCTAATTCATTTACAAGATTATCTCTGTATTCAATGGTTTCTGGGAAATTATGTCCAGTATCAATGTGAACCAATGGAAATGGTATTTTAGCTGGCCAAAATGCTTTTTTAGCCAAGTGGGTTATTACGATACTATCTTTACCACCTGAGAAAAGAATGGCAGGATTTTGGAATTGTGAGTAAACCTCTCTAATCACAAAGATGGCTTCAGCCTCTAATTCTTGAAGGTGTTTTAATTGGTAATTCATATTTTATTCGTTAATGTTAATAATTGGGCTAGACTTTCTTCAATACTTGTATTTGATGTATTAATTATTAAATCAGGTGAAGTAGGTTCTTCAAATGGTGAATCGAGACCGGTAAAATTCTTAATTTCACCATTTCTAGCTTTTTTATACAATCCTTTTACGTCTCTAGATTCACAGGTTTCAATACTTGCTTTAATGTAAACCTCGCGAAAACAGGGTCCAATTATTTGTTTTGCTTTTTCTCTATCTGATTTAAAAGGAGAAATGAATGCGGTAATTACAATAAAACCAGCTTGAGAAAGGAGTTTTGCAACTTCCGATATTCTTCGGATATTTTCTATTCTACCGTTTTCCGAAAAATCCAAGTCACTGTTTAATCCAGAACGGATATTGTCACCGTCTAGTACATAAACTTGTTTATTCTCTTTAAATAAATGGTTTTGTAACACATTTGCTAATGTAGATTTACCCGAACCGCTTAAACCTGTAAACCAAATCACAAGAGGTTCATGTCCGTTTTTTGCAATTCTATCTTCGAGGTTAACATTGTATTTTTGCTCGACGATGTTTAATTCTTGTTTCATAAATTGTCTTTTAAAATTCTTCTACGGAAGGGTCTGAATCTTGTTGATTGGCTTTTGTTCCACCGGTCTGGTTAACATGAATATCTCTTCCAAATCTAACATACTTGAACCAGATTCTTTCATGAAAATAATACAAAATCATTTTTGTAAATACTTCAAAGCCTCCAATGGCCATTCCAATTTTAATGGAGCCAGTAATGATATAGGACACAACCATGGTATCCATTGTACCTACTATTCTCCAAGAAATAGTTTTTAGAATATGCCTAATTTGATCAGGATTTTTAAATTTCATATAATGCAGTAATACTTTTATTTTACGATGAAGTGTGAATTTAATAAATTCTCTTTGTTGTATTTCATTGTTGAATTCGCATTTGAAATATCGGAATTTATTACAGAATAAACATTGCAATTTGCTTTTAAACATACAGCATGAGCAGCCGCAATATCCCATTCCATGGTTGGGCCTAATCGTGGATAGATGTTTGCAACACCTTCTGCAACAAGACATAGTTTCAAACTAGAACCCATGGAAATGAAATCAACATTTTTGTAGATGGTTTTTAATTCGGATATATATGCTTCCGTGTCGGGACCAGAATGCGATCTTGAACCAACAATTCTAAAGGGATCAACAGTAGTGGTTGCCTGTATTATTTCAACACTATTTTGAATGATTTTGAATTGATCATCCGTTTTAGCACAATAGGCATGTTTTTCATCATTCCAATATATTTTGTTTAGTGCAGGGGCATAGACAACACCTAGTGTTGGAGTATATTCCGAATTTAGTTTTTCTAAGAATGCCACATTAACCGTAAATTCCCCATTTTTACTAATAAATTCTTTTGTACCATCAATTGGATCAACTAACCAAAATTTTTCCCAAGTTTTACGAGTGTCAAATGAAATATCTTTGCCTTCTTCCGATAGAATTGGGTATTCACTTATTTTTGAAAGTCCATGAGTAATGATTTGATTTGAAGCTAAATCAGCATCCGTTAAGGGTGAACTATCCTTTTTCTCATTTATTTGAATTGAATCGGATTGGTAAATATGCATAATTGCTTTTCCTGCTTCCAATACGATTGACAATATTTCATCTATTTTTTGATACATACTCTTCTAAATTGGTGATTTATAGTACAAAGATACTATTAGTTTTTTATAAACCTATATAAACCATAGGAAATATGCTTTTGTTTTGTGAAAGTGCCAATTTGTTTTTTGAACGACGTGTATTGGAGAGAATTTAGTAATTTGCGAATGTGTTAACAAAAAAGGCGAAATATGCGTTAAATGCACTGGTTTTTATTGCTAAAAACAAAGAGAAGCGTTTTTTGAGAACGGAAGAGATATCTGTGGAAAATCATATCCCAAGAAAGTTCCTAGAAAGTATTTTAACGGATTTGACCAAAGTTGGTATACTAGGAAGTAAAAAGGGCAAGAGCGGAGGATACTATTTTCTGAAAAACCCGAATGATGTTATGCTTGTTGATGTGGTTCGTTTGTTTGATGGTGCAATTGGTTTGATTCCATGTGCAACGTATCAGTTTTTTGAACCATGTGAAGAGTGTTTAGATGTAGAAGCATGTAAAATTAGATGGACATTCAAAGAGTTAAGAGATATTACAGTTGAGTACTTAAAGAAAAAGAGTATTGTAGATCTGTTATAATTTTTCCAATAAATATCTCAAAGATTTTAATTTGTTTCTACTAAAAATTTGTTGATTTATAGGCAATTACATTACTAAATTATTAATAGTAAAAATGAAAATAGTTTTGAATGTGAGAAACTAATTAATCGATAATTAAAACTGATAATGGATTTGAAAATTGGTTTCAAGTCTGAATAATTGGAAGAAATTATTTTTGGAATCTAGAGGTAATTAATTAGCATGATCAAAGCCCCGCATTTGCGGGGCTTTCTGACTTTATAACACTTAACAATTAACTTATTTCCCCTTTAATCCTTAATTTTGAAGATGCTTTTTAATTCTTTAGAGTTTCTTCTTTTCTTACCCATAGTATTTTTAATTTATTGGTTTGTACTCAAGAAGGATTTTCGCAAGCAAAATGCATTTATACTCTTAATGAGTTATGTATTTTATGCTTGGTGGGATGAGCGATTCTTATTGTTATTGATTTTTTCAACGGCGCTCGATTTTTTCTCGGGTTTGATGATTGCTAATGCCATTAGTCAAGCAAAAAAGAAGTTTTGGTTGGTATTAAGCATTGGGATCAACCTCGGTTTTTTGGGCTTCTTCAAGTATTACAACTTTTTTGTTGATAGTTTAAAAGTGGCGTTGGATTCCAGTCATATTCATATTGATACATGGACTTTGAGTATTGTTCTTCCAGTGGGAATCTCATTTTACACGTTTCATGGGCTTTCCTATGTAATTGATATCTACTATAAACGCATCAATCCATGCAGAAATTGGATAAATTACAGTGTTTTTGTAAGCTATTTCCCGTTACTCGTTGCAGGTCCAATTGAGCGGGCAACGCACTTACTTCCCCAGATAGAAAAACCCAGATTGTTCAACCCAAAACAAGCTATGTCTGGTTTTAAACTGATGCTGTGGGGATTCTTTAAAAAGATTGCCATAGCAGACAATTTAGCGCCTTCAGTGAATGAAATTTTCAACCATTATCAGTCCTATTCGGGTTCGGTATTATTGCTAGGTGCAGTCTTATTTGCCATACAGATTTATGGTGATTTTTCGGGATATTCCGACATTGCACGGGGGATTTCTCGATTTTTTGGGATGGAATTGCTGCTCAATTTTAATTTCCCGTACTTTTCACGAAATATTGCTGAGTTTTGGCGACGATGGCACATCAGTCTGTCAGGGTGGTTCAGAGATTACCTTTACATCCCATTAGGTGGGTCTAGAAAAGGCACCATTTTGAATATACGAAATGTATTTATAATCTTCTTGGTAAGTGGTTTCTGGCATGGAGCAAATTGGACATTCATTGCATGGGGTTTAATTCACGCCCTTTTATTCCTGCCCAATTTTTTGCTCAACAAACACAAGAAAGACGCCATAAATTTGCCAGTTAATGCGTTTTTAATTCCCTCGATTATTGATGTTGGTCGTGTGTTGATGACTTTCTTTTTGGTTACGTTGGCCTGGATCTTTTTCCGTGCTCCCAGTATTTCAGTAGCAATTCATTATATAGGTGGAATTTTTCAACCATCTATGTTTGAGTCTATTGGGGGATTTTTAAACCCGTATGATAATCAATCGTTATTGAAAGAATTCATGCTGGTTGCGTTAATGTTTGCCGCGGAATATTCTTACTTTGTAATTCCGAAGAAGGCATTTTTGCAAAACTTTGCATTTGAATGGATCTATTCGATTATCTTGATCATTTTGATTGTGTTGAATATTCCAATAAATAGTTCAAATTCCTTTATTTACTTCCAATTTTAACAGTTATGAAACACTTTTTAACAAAACTCTTTTTGATTCTTGTAAGTACTTGGTTGTGCTTTGAAGTTGTTTTAAGATGGTTTGATTTGGCGCGTTATACCATACCCACTGAGCAGGTCGGGAATAATTGCATGTTAAAACCAGGGTATTCGGGCTTATATGTTGGTGGTGGATTTGGCGAAATTCAAGCGAAGTTTACTGTCAATAGCCAGGGATGGAATAGCACAGAAGACTATAATTTACGTTCAGATTCTCAAACGGTACGAGTGGCTTTGATTGGTGATTCGTATGTAGAAGGTACACATGTGGATGTAGAAAACAGTATTGGCCGTCAGTTGGATCGAATGACCCACAATAAGACCATTACACACGAATACGGTCGATCTGGTGCGAATATCGAAGATTTTAAACGAGTTTATAATTCCTTTGTTAAGGGGAAATATAATTACGTTTTTGTTTTACTCAGGGATGGTAATTTTAACGCAACGTCAACTACTTTCATGAATTGTGGTTGTTCAAAGGAAGAGCATAGCTCAAAAAGTATAGGAATGATTCGTTCTATGTATTCCCATTCGGCAGTGTTAAGTTATTTGAATATCAATCAATTTCTTACAGAGAATGTCCAAAATATGATTAAGAAAATTCGTGAGAAATTTTCATATTCTGGGAGTGCAGCAAGTGATGTTAATGCACTAGGACACACAAAAGTTCAAACTAAACAAATTCCGCATGAGGAGAATCATGTTGATTGGGTTTTTGGTCCAGAAGTTATTATACTTTATGAAAAAAAATTACTAAACAAACATGAAATTATCCAAAAAATTCCTGAAAAACATGTGTTTTTAGAGGTTAATCACAATGAAAACGATGTATTGGATTTTGGTTTTGATAGGCATTGGAATTCCATTGGAAGAAAAGATTGTGCTATTACCATGTTTCATGCAATTCGCTTATAATGGGTGCATTATTTATACGAATTTTATACGAACGTCACAAAAACTTAGTGAACGGTTAATATTATTCTTGAAAATGGTACGAAATTTGTAGACATAATTCTGCAAACTAAACTTTATACCCCATGATTCACAATTGGCAAACCTACATCGAGGCTTTTATGAATCGCTTTCTCGGAAAGCGGTACCTGCCTGTGTGGCTGATTTTGGTGATTGATTTGAGCATGGTTGCGGGAGCTTTCTTTTTTTCTTTCTTATTGCTCACTGACTTTGACTTAAATACACTCTTCACACTTAACCGCCTGCAAGCCCTGTTTTTCCTTGAGCTATGTTACGCAATTTCATTCGTTGCATTTCGCTCTTACGAAGGTGCATTCCGACATACTGGAACACGCGATCTTATGCGTTTGTTCACCTCCAGTGTAGTGGCAATGTCTGCATCCTACGCTTTTTCAAGGTTCTTAATTTGGAATCTTAATTATGATTTAAAAGTTCTTAGTCCTGCATTTCTAATCCTGCATGCTTTTACATTTAGTATGGGAGTTTTGGGATTGCGATTATTTGTAAAATTGGCATACTCACGTTTCGTATTGAATGCTAGCAAACGCAAGGAAATCGGAGTTGTGGTTTACGGAGCTGGTATTACGGGTGTGGCTGTGAGAAATGCATTGAAGCAAGATCCATCATCACGAATGGAAGTGCGTGCATTTATTGATGATAATTATAAATTAACCGGTAAGCGAATTGATGGCATCAAAGTGTATTCTTTTGATGACGTATTCAAAGAAGAGTTTTTAAATCGCTACGGAATTGGTGCTGTGATTTGGTCACCTCAAGAGATTTCTGGAGATGGCTTTAAGAAAGCGGGTGAAGCATGTTTAACATTCGGATTGAGCTTCGAACGTACACCAAATATTAAGGATTGGATTGGTGGAAACTTATCGCAAAAACAGTTGCGAAAGGTAAAAATCGAGGATTTATTGAACCGCCGTCCTATTTCATTGGAAAATACAGAAGTTGAAAACTTCTTAAAAGGGAAACGAGTATTGGTTACAGGATCTGCTGGATCGATTGGCTCTGAAATTTGCCGACAAGTGTTGAGTTATGGACCAGAAAAATTAATTATGGTCGATAACGGTGAAACACCCATGTACGAAGTATTGAATGAATTAGCACGAGGTGGTGCAGATATGAGCAAAATTCAATCATACATGTGTGATGTAACCCGCGAGTATCGAGTGAATGAAATATTCAGAAAAGAGAAGCCAGAAGTGGTGTTTCACGCTGCTGCATACAAACATGTTCCTTTGATGGAAGAAAATCCGAAAGAGGCAGTACGTGTAAATGTGATGGGTACCAAAATTGTTGCAGAAGCAGCCATTTCGATAGGAGCAGAGAAGTTCGTAATGGTTTCCACAGACAAAGCAGTAAATCCTTCTAATGTAATGGGGGCAACCAAAAGAACAGCGGAAATACTCGTTCAAAGTTTGCGTGGAAAAGGCAAGACCGAATTTGTAATTACGCGCTTTGGTAATGTATTGGGTTCAAATGGATCGGTTATACCGGTTTTCAGAAAACAAATTGAAAATCGCGAAAATATAACTGTGACACACCGTGATATTGTTCGTTATTTCATGACCATTCCAGAAGCAGTTCAATTGGTTTTAGAAGCTGGAACTATGGGTAATGGAGGCGAGATCTTTGTATTTGACATGGGAGACCCTGTGCGTATTTATGATTTGGCAGTGAAAATGGTGAAATTAAGCGGATTGGAATTAGGAAAAGATATCGAAATCGTATTCTCTGGATTACGTCCTGGTGAAAAACTGTATGAAGAATTGTTGAATGATGCCGAAAGTACGTTACCAACACATCATCCTAAAATTATGAAAGCGAAAGTACGCGAATACGATGGTGTTTTAGTTTCTGCTTTAGTAGAGCGAATGAGTGGAGCCGCTTTAAATGGTTCAACGGATATGGACTTGGTGCGATTGTTAAAGGAGTTGGTGCCTGAGTATGTAAGTATGAACTCTGAATTTCAAAAATTAGATTCTTAATTTCCTTGAGCTTGTTAAAGTCATTGGTGGGTGTATCTCACGAAATCTATCGCATATTTACTAAACGATTAATAGACATTATTTTGTCTTTAATTGCATTGATTATTTTTTCTCCAATCATTTTAGTTACAGCTATAATTTTATTTTACCAGAATAAAGGAAAAGTATTTTTCTTTCAAGAGCGGCCCGGTATGAATGCTTTACCCTTTCATATCATCAAGTTTAAATCGATGACCGACGAAAAAGATGCTCAAGGTAACTTATTGCCTGATAAAGACAGGATTACTCCTTTTGGTGGGTTGGTGCGCAAATTGTCTATCGATGAGTTGCCTCAATTATTTAATGTACTAAAAGGTGACATGAGTTTGGTTGGTCCCAGACCCTTGTTATACAAGTATGTTCCACTTTACAATAGTCGTCAGTTGCGTCGTTTGGAAGTGAAGCCGGGTATAACGGGTTGGGCACAAGTAAATGGACGAAATAGCATTCCTTGGGTTGAAAAGTTTGAAAAGGATGTGATATACGTTGAGAATATGTCGTTATGGATGGACATTAAAATTATGTGGTTGACTGTAATGAAAGTGTTAAAACGCGACGGTATTAATCAATCTGCGGATCGTCCTATGGAGCCATTTACTGGTAATAATTAATTAGATTTGTGAATCTGAAAGTTTGAATTTGGATTCGGAACCACTTTTAGTGCGTTGAGTTCATATTTCCTCAGTTTCAATTAGTCTTATGCAAATCTTAATTATTTCTTCTTTTTTTATTGATCCAACCAAAGGGGGTGTTCAACGCGTAAGTTCCTTGTTATTTGAAGCATTAATGCGTAAGGGTATTAATGTGTATTTTTTAGTTTTAGACGGTGAACAATGGTTGTTAAAACGTGAGAGTGTTAAGGACAGTACTTCAAGTTTAACACTTCGGATTTTGGAGCGTACATATTTTATGCCCGAGCGTGATAGCTTCCCCCGATATGAAAATATTGAATTTAGTGCTGAGTTGATTCAGAAATTGGGTATTACTCATTGCATTAATCAAACGGATTTGTTTTCTGGTGTTGTGGATTGGAAGCCAGCTGTGGAGTTGAAACTAGGACGGCCAATATTTATGGCTTCAGTGCATCATAATTGTGTGGGTTGTTTGGCCCAAAATTACCGAGAACTGCGCTTTGGCGGTAGAGTAAATATCGACAGAGTGAATGGAAAATTAGGTTGGACGAAAGATGAAATCCTGTTTCGTATGATGGATCGAAATTGGGTATGGTGGATTTTGTCAGTTTTAGTGAAAAGAAAATACAAGAAATTATTTAGCCGAGTTATTCAGGGATCTAACCGTTATGTATTGCTTTCAGAATCCTTTCGAAACGAGTTGGAGGATTTTGGTGTTTCTGAGTTGGATAAATTGGTATCTATACCGAATCCATCTACCTATTCTACTCTGATGATATGGGATAAATTAAGAGTTGAATCGGATGCAATGGATGGTAACATGAAGTTGCGTGAAGAAAGTGCAACGCAGGTACAGTTAACAGAATTGCATTCCGAATTAATTAAAAGAAAGGAAAATCGCGTTTTATTTGTGGGTCGAGTGGATCACGGTCAGAAACGGCCGGACAGAATGATGCGAATTTTTGAGGAATTACACAATCAGTTCTCTACTTGGCAATTTGATATTGTTGGGGATGGTGATGCGTTGAAAGAATTAAAAGAATATGCTATAAATCGAGGATTGATTCGGGTGAATTTTCATGGCTTTCAAGATCCTAAGGAACATTATATACGATCAAAAATATTTGTTATGACTTCCGATTACGAAGGATTACCAATGACACTTATTGAAGCGATCAGTTGTGGAGCAGTTCCAGTTGTGAATCATTGTTTTTCTGCTGTTCACGAAGTGGTTCCGGAAAATTGTGGAATTGTGGTTCCTTTTGGGGATAATAATGAATTTATAGTGAGTGTTCGCAAGTTAATGGAAGATGAAGCGCTTCGTACTCAATTTATGCAGAATGGATTGCGAAATGTAGAAAAGTTCAATCCAGATTTAATTGCGGAAAAGTGGATAGATTTGTTTGGAGATATGGTTTAATTTCGGGGGAAGCACTTTCAAGTGTTGAAACTACCAAGTTTGAGTATTGACCTTCAGTGTTTCGGTGAGGTATTTAGCAAAAATCTGAGTATAACCGTGAGTTACATAGATGTTTTCGGCGTTAGATTCTTTGCATGCGGTTATAAGTTCGTTGAAATCGGCGTGATCTGAAAGTACAAAACCTCGATCGAGATTGCCCCATCTTCGAGCACCTCTCATAGCCATCCAACCAGAACAGGAAATGGACCGGTAGGGTTGAATTTTTTTTAATAGAGAATCACTGATTCCTGCTGGAGGGCAAATGATTACTGCTCCAGTAAGTTTGCTGTTTACGGAATTATAAGCGTCCCAAGATCCAAAAGAAAAACCATCAGCCTCTAAAGCTAGATTCGTTTGAACAATGGTAGGATGACAAAGTAACGGACCGATTTCTCGGTTGAGATGTTTTATTATTCGCTGAGATTTTCCGAGGGAATATGCCGAAATGAGCAAGTTTTCTCCGTTGTCAGCGCAAGTTTTCCAATATTCATTAATATCAGTAAATATTTGATCTTGAATTTTCCAATTGAAAACGGGAAGACCAAAAGTACTTTCGGTAACGAAATGGTGGCATTTTATGTGCTCGAAAGGAGCAGAAAGTCCATCATCATTAAGTTTATAGTCGCCGGTTATCACCCAAATCTCCCCTTGGTATTCCAAACGAATCTGTGCAGAACCGGGAATATGTCCACTGGGATGGAATGAAATAATTACCCCATTGATGATTATTTGTTGATTAAATTCGACTCCTTGGAATTGAATATTATTACCAAGACGCAATTTAAGAATGTGATTATTTTGATGATGTGCAAGGTAATGTTGTGAGCCCGAACGAGCATGATCGGAATGGGCATGGGTGATAAGTGCTTTTTGTACCGGTTGCGAAGGATCAATAAATACATCTGCTTGGGGGCAATACAATCCTTTAGGCGTTTTGGTAATAAGCATTTTTATAGTTACAAATTGTTACAGCGCTAGCACGAGTGCGGTTTGAGGTGGTTGGCGAAATAATCTTAACTTTGAAATCTATTCAAATTTACACATCTTCATGGACTTATTAGAAAACAAAGAAATTAACGACGAGGTTGCTCGTCATCCCTGGGAATTGGGCCGTTTTGAAATCATAAAAAAGAATGTTCACCGAATTCACAGTAACATGTCCAAGAATTCAAAGAGGGTGTTGGTAGATATTGGATGTGGAGATGCATACGTATTAAGGAGATTATACGGTTTATTTGATTTTGATCGAGTGGTAGGTGTGGATGTGAATTTCACCGATGAAAACCGAGCGAGTTTACTGAATGTTAATAGCAAAATTGAGTATTTAACACACATTTCTCAATTGAATTTAGAATCCACAGATCAAGTAATGATTTTGTTAAATGATGTTATAGAACACGTTGAGGAGCATATTGAATTTTTAGAAGAATTAAAATCGAAATTGGATCGAGTTGAACATTGTTCAGTTTTCATCACGGTTCCGGCTTACCAATTTTTATTTTCCCAACATGACGTAGATTTAGGGCATTACAGACGGTATAAAGTGAGCGATTTAGAGGCATACTCTCAACAGTTAAAAATGCAATCTCAGAGTAGAGGATACTTCTTCTTTAGCTTGTTCTTTATTCGTGCCATACAGAAATGGGTGAGTGGATCAATGAAAATTAACAAAGTTGAAAATTCCAAAAACGAGGATTCCATAGGAGTGGCAGAATGGAATGGTTCTGTAATATTAACTCGAGTATTGACTTGGTTTTTGCGCTTAGATTATGGTTTTTTAAAATTGATGAGCTCTTTGGGTGTTCAATTACCCGGACTATCTGCATATATTGTATATTCGAAGTAAGTTGAATAACGGACTAATGTTAAAAATAGTTTCATGAATAAAACCGCATGCCTTTTCCCATTTTTTAACGAAGAAAATCGTTTAAATATGGACGTTTTTCGAGAAGTTTTTTCCGGGAATACAGATGTGGATTTTTGGTTGTTGAATGATGGTTCTACAGATGGAACGTTGGTTTTATTGAATCAATTAGCATCCGAGTTTAATCATGTTCAAGTTGTAAACAGTGCTCAGAATTTGGGTAAGGCAGAAGTTGTTCGTCGTGGAATGATGAAAGCTGTTGAGAATGATTTGGGATATGATTATGTCGGATTCTTAGATTCAGATTTCGCCACACCCTTTTATGAATTTAATCGATTAAAGGGTATCATCGAGGGTTCCGAATACGATATGATTTGGGGAGCTCGAATTAAATTAAAAGGGTGGAATATTAAAAGGAATGTGGTAAGACATTGGTTTTCGCGAATCATTTTGACATTGATTAATGTGCTTTTCCAACTAGAGATTTACGATACTCAATGTGGTTGTAAATTGTATAAGAGACAGGTGGCAGCGGAGTTATTTTCTAAACCTTTTGTTACTAAATGGTTGTTTGATATTGAAGTATTTGTTCGCTACAAACATTGGAGTTCAGTAGAGCGTTTGTATGAAGTTCCATTAGTTGAATGGACAGAAATAAAGGGAAGCAAGATCAAAATGAAGGATTTCTTATTAGTTCCGTTCAACATTTTGAAATTATGGTGGAACTATAAAGCTTGATCCAATAGATCTTGGATGTCACCAATGTCGTTTACGGTTTTGTCTTTACGCCACCGTAAGATTCTCGGAAACCGAACAGCAACCCCCGATTTGTGTCTTTTGCTTTTTTGAATTGCCTCAAAACCAATTTCGAATACATGAAAAGGCACTACACTTCTTACAGGCCCAAAGGATTCTTTCGTGTTGTTTTTAATCCATTTGTTTAATTCTTCAATTTCGGCATTACTTAAGCCGCTATACGCTTTTGCAAATGGAGTAAGTAGATCTCCATTTTTCAATGCAAACGTAAAATCGGTGTAAAGATTGGCTCGTTTACCATGACCTCGTTGGGCGTAAATGAGAACTGCGTCAATGGTTTCTGCTTCCACTTTCCATTTCCACCAGTCACCGCGTTTTCTTCCTACGCCGTATGCAGAAGTTTTAAGCTTGACCATGACTCCTTCTGCTTTTTGAGTCTTAGCTTCATTACGGATTTTTTGCGCTTGCAGCCATGTTTGGGGATGTAAGGTTGGTGGAAGAATTAAGTGGTGGATTTGATTTGGAATATTCAGGGAATCGGAAGTATTTTGGAGCATCGGAAGTGAGTTAAAAATAGATTCAACCAACATTCTTCGATTCCATAGAGGAAGTTCGCGAATGTCTTTAAAATTGATTTCTAACACATCGTAAACAAGAAACGCACACGGTATTTCTTCGCGAATCTTTTTACTTACTGTTTTACGTCCCATCCGATGTTGTAAATCTGAAAATGAACGAGGTTGATGATTTTGAAAATCCCAACCAATAATTTCGCCATCGAGAACTAAGGAATTTATTTTCAGCAAATTTTTCGTTGGTAATTTATCATTTTCAAAATCTATTTCGGTAAAATACTCTGTACTTTTTTCAGTCGTAAATGAATCAGTATCACGAATTAAAAGATCCTGTGTGTTAAATACTGCGACTTCCATCCCCCGAAAAGAAGAAATGGATTCTACAATTTCTGGGAATGCTGCACTTACGATTTCCTCTCCTCTTGACCAAAGTGTAATGGAATCATTTCGGAGAATGAGCTGACCTCTAATGCCATCCCACTTGTATTCAAATTGCCAATTTTCAATGTTTTTAAAGGCATTATCCAGTGTTGCATTGAACACTTTGGACGGTTGAACTACAAATTCTTCCTCAATGACAGAGGAGGAACCAATCGGTGCATTTGAATGGGCATTGGTGTCTTTAGGATTAGATAAAATGGGTAATAACTCTTCGGGAATGGGATATGCAAGAAAAAACGGATAAGGCTTTGACTCCGAATAGGAAAATTCGGGATTCAAAATTAGTTGTTCAAAATTTGTTTTGTAAGGATCCCATTTACCGCTGATTCTAAAGGTCAAATCATCTTTAGGTATATCTGTAAATTTTGACAACGCTTGAGTGAGTAGTGCCTGAGAAACACCTATTCTGAAACCTCCGGTTATTAATTTATTAAGTAGAAAACGACCTTCGGTAGAAAGTTGGTTCCAAAATGAAAAAATGGAATTGCGTTGGTGTTCTACAGATAGATTTTTAATATGAAATAGATGCTGTAACCAGAAATCTAATGGCAAGTCAGGTGATATGTTTTGAGATGTTTTACCTAAAACCAGGGAAATGGTTTCGGCTAAGTCGCCGACCGTATGATAACTTTCATCAAAAAGCCATTGAGGAATTTGGGCGAATTCTGCTGCCCATTGTCGCAAGTTGGCAAGGGGAATACTTCGTTTGGGTCGTCTTCCAGTAAAAAGGGCAATAATCCAAACTTTATCCTGAGGCGAGCATAAATGAAAAAACTCTACCAGAGCATCGACTTTTTCCGTTGTTTTGGTAGTTTGGTCGAGTTTCTGATAGAGTTTTTCGAATTGTAGCACCGTTGGTGTTTAAATTAAATCCATTGGGTGTTGAATGATCATATTACTTTAGTAATACGATTTAATAGTTTGACTTTTTAATGAAGAATAACAACGAAGTTCATAGGTTAATAAATTACTTCACCAATGTCATTTCATTGATAATATTGGTAGCACCACCTAATTTGTCGATGATGAACAATACATAACGTATATCAACACTAATGGTGCGTTGTAGATTAGGCATGAATCCGAAATCGGATGCAATAGCTTCCCAGTTACCATCGAAAGCGATACCAATTAATTCACCATTTCCATTAATTACGGGTGAGCCCGAGTTACCTCCGGTAATATCGTTATCAGATAGGAAGCAAGTAAATAATTCACCAGTTTCAGGATCTGCGTATTGACCAAAGTCTTTTTTATTGATCAATTCAATTAATTTATCTGGTGCGTCGAATTCAAAATCGCCTTTAATGTATTTTTCGCTGATGCCTTTAGCGGTAGTGAAGTAATTGTATTTCACGGCGTCACGAGCGTTGTAGCTTTTCACAGTTCCGTAACTCACGCGCATGGTGGCATTGGCATCAGGTGCGAAAGTAGTAGTTGGATACATTTCAGCTCTAGCCGCCAAAAACAAACGATTAGCGCGTTCTAATTTCTTGTTTACTTCAGAAATACGAGGAGCTAAATCACCACGCAAGATATTGATATATTGATTAGTGATAGTAAAAATTAAATCTTTATCTAATGCAGAAGCAGATGGTTTTGAACAGAATTTCTTCAATTTATTTGTATCGGCGAATAGGGATTTAGCCCAAGCCATTTCAGCCATTAAATCATAATTATTCTTGGTTTTTGTTGCCAAATTTTTCAAAGAAGCGGGTAGATATTGGAGATCTAAATCTTCCATTAAACGACGGAAAACCACTGCAAGAACTTTCTTTTCAATGTTGCCATTAAATTCCTTATACATTTCAGAAATTCCTGCTCCATATTGCGCAGCCATAGCTTTACCTTGATCAGATTTTTTGTCTTGAAGTGACTTGTAAATTGCCGACATTCTCAATGCAGACGTCATAGGGACACTGTTTGAGATTCCATCTTGAAGATAAACACTGTATAATCCAATTTTATTTAATTCTGAATATGCTTCATCAAATAATGAAGTTACATCACCATAAATTTCTGACTTGTTATTGGTACGAACCCAATTTTCGAATTCTTTTTCTTCGGCTTTGCGTTTTGCATAGATTTCGGGTTTAGAAAGTTCTTTTGCTTCACCACCGAATTTGTTCCAGTAGTTACCAATGCCAGCGAGTTTAGCGGAGTACATCAAACGGATATCTTTATCTGCTTTCATGTGCTCTTCATACACATCCATTATTTCACGACGAAGTTGAACACGCATAGGACGTTCTTTCTTGCTCAAGTAAATAATACCTTCAGAATACGTATTACGAGTAGTACGACCAGGGTAACCCATAGTCATGGCAAAATCACCTTCTTTAATACCTTTTATAGAAACGGGAAGGTGGTGTTTTGGTTTGAAAGGTGCATTGGTTTTTGAAAAATCTGCAGGTTTGTTATCAGCACCAGCATATATGCGGAACATAGAAAAGTCGCATGTATGACGTGGCCATCTCCAGTTGTCAGTTTCACCACCAAATTTACCTACGTTTTCAGGTGGAGTTCCTACTAAACGGATATCGCGATACACTTCATAGAACATAGCTAAGTATTGGTTACCGTTGTAGAATACGGCAACATCAACTACATAGTTCTTTTTTTCTTCTCCAAGAGATTCCAACATAGCTGTTTGAGTAGCTTTGAGATTCGCTGCGATGGTTTGACTGCGGGTGGTTTCGTCGTCATTGATTTTGGTACCTTTAAATACCAATTCAGTAACGTCTTGAACTTTGCGTAACATACCAATTTGGAAACCAGCAGGACGTTCTTCTTGCAATGATTTCGCCCAGAATCCATTAGAAAGGATATTGTCTTGTGGAGTAGCGATACTTTGGATTGCGTCATAACCACAGTGGTGGTTGGTCAAGAAAAGACCTTGGTCTGAGATTACTTCCCCAGAACAGAACATTCTTCCATTTTGCATAAGACGTACAACAGCGTCTTTAACAGATGAATTATTGATTGAGTAGATATCTTCGGCAGAAAGTTTCATGCCACGGGCTTGCATTTTATCTTGAATTTTGTTCAAGAGGGTTAGCGGCCACATCCCTTCGTCGGCACGTAATGAAAGGAATGACGTTACGGCCAACAATAAACTAAGAATTCTTTTGG
>JACCDQ011977940.1_pt1 | contig 61268 bp, 107 predicted proteins | sample 7446031 | NCBI WGS metagenome assembly JACCDQ01 (sample SAMN15323442, study PRJNA562643) | freshwater metagenome | isolation source: river surface water | place: USA:Blue River Watershed | collected 2017-08-17
AAATTGGGATACGTATGTTGGCGTCAGCTTCATCTATCGCAACGATCCTACCAAAACAGCCGAAGACCTTGGTTACAAGTATCTGCCGCAAGAGGTTGTGACCAAAGAGGCGTATGACGCTTATGTGAGTATGCTTCTGCCTATTGAGCTTGACAAGGGTAATACCTTGGAAGAAATGGAGCAGGAGTCGTGTGCAACAGGGGCTTGCCCCATTCGCTAAGGAGATAGCGTATGACTAAAGGTGAATACCGTGTGGGTATCAACTTCAATCCTTCTGGTGACGATACGGTGGGGCGCATTAAGCGCCTCGCCTCAGACATGATTGACGTTATCGACGCCATTCCAGACAAAAATGAACCAGAGATTTGGAGACTAAAGGCTTTAGCACAGTCACATATTGAAGGTGCAGCTATGTGGGCAGTTAAAGCTGCAACAAAGGAGCTACCAGACAGAGGTACAGATTATGCTCTTTAGTCCTATTATTAGTTCGGCTTTGATAGTATGGGCAGCGGTGGCTATTATAGCTGTCCTTATCGTTGCACCTGACGCTCGTGGCGATGTAGGGACACTCATAGCAAAGATTGTGATGTGGCCCTTGACGTTATTTGTACTTTGGTGTGTGTGGGTTGTGAAATACATTGCAGGATATGGGGAATGACGACTGAACAAAAAGAAACGCGATACACAATCATCGGAAAGCAGAAGTGTGTATGGTGTGACAGGGCAAAACGGCTGTTGACTGAAAAAGGATTTGTGTATGATTACACAGAACTCAATGCAACAAATGTGGCCACTTATGCACTGCTTATGCAAAAAGCAGGCTTGACAACTGTACCACAAATATGGTATGGTGAAACATACATCGGCGGCTATGAAGACCTTGCGGCTTTTATTGCCACTGACGTTACTACCCCTGAGTAATCAGGGACTTTGCCCTCTAAGCATTGCTGGCGATGCAGCGGATTTGTAACCCGAAGATAGAGTGTTCGATTCACTCAGGGGGCACCATAATTCTGTAACACTTCCTCATTAGAGAGTACCAATGAGAAAACAACTAACTTCACGTAAAGTTCCGAAGTACCGAGGCGCAGAAGCCGAAGCAAGTTCCAAGATTGTCGATCTACAGCCACTTAATCATAACCAACGTATATACATGACTGCCTTGGCTACAAAGGATCAAGTGTACGCTATTGGATCGAGTGGTACTGGCAAGACATACATTGCTGCGGTACACGCTGCTAATCAGTATCTTCGTCGTAAGATCAGCAAGATCATCATCACTCGACCAAACGTTGCAGTGGGCAAAGACCTTGGCTACCTTCCGGGCGATATGCTTGAGAAATATGCACCATGGGCTGCACCTGTTCTTGAAACGCTTAACGCACAGCTTGGTAAAGAAGTTGTAGCTACTGCGCTAAAGAACGGCAACATCGAACTGGCACCACTTAGCTACATGCGTGGTCGCAACATCAGCAATGCAATCATCATTGTAGACGAAGCACAAAACATGACTCTGGCTGAGCTTAAGATGCTGCTTACTCGCATTGGTGAAGGTACTCAGGTTATCATTGCTGGTGACGTTAAGCAGACCGATCTTAAATCAGGCAGCGGACTCCACATCATCATCAGACTTATTCGTAAGTACAATCTGCATATCCCTGTGATCGAGTTTACTTCTGACGACATTGTGCGCTCTGGAATTTGTAAGCAGTGGATCGAAATCTTTGACAAGGAAAACCTGTAATGAAAAACGATGCAGTGTTCAAAAGCGGTAAAGAAGGGTTCCGCCGCAACAAATCAAACCCCTTCAATGTTGATACGTACTCTCACCGAGAATGGGAGCGTGGCTATAACGCAGCGTACTTTGAGAATCTCGAAAAAGTAAAAGCGCGAGAAGCAAAGCAGAAATGAAGAAACCCCCGTTGCAACTCAATGCAGCGGGGGTTTTTCTTTATCGTGTAATGTCTTCCAGCTTACCGATCAAGTCAATGACATTCAGCTTTCGTCCAATTTCATCTTCTGGCGTTTCAGCTTGTTCCAGATACTCTTTAGTGCTCATTCCGTACTGCGCCTGAACAGCTTCATCAACAACACGAGTATTCTGTGTTTTGACAGTGAGAGTGTACAGATTACGTACATACCCGACTGCTGCTTTTGGGTTAGTCTTCACGAGGTTTTCAAAGCCTGCAACAGTTGCTTCACGTGCGTAGCTAAGTTGGTCAGACAGCCAGTTCAGCAAACGCTCACGCTTAACATCGGGGCTGAGTTTATCGTACGAAGGGTCCGTCTGTTTGAACGCTTCAAAACGTCCAGCCAAATCCATACCACCGTCTTCAACTTTGGAGCTAAGGAACCAGCGCATTGCATAGTCGAGACTTGCGTTAGGTTCACGGTATGTACGGTAAACGTCAAACTCTTCGATACCAAGACGTACCATTTCGTTCTGCAAGTCATTGCGCTTTACCTTACGGCTGATAGCTGACATTTGCTTAATGAAAGGATCAATCTCCACAACAGGGCCACTTGCAAATGGTGAACGCAGTGCCAGATCGTAGCCTTCTGCATCGCTTTGTGCAAGTTTGATAAACGGAACGTCAGGCACAAATCGCATAGCTTTAAGTGTAAGTTCCGCATAGGCATCCATGATACCGAACAGAGAAAACGTTTCACCTTCAATGGAACGAGTGTACGGCTTTTCTGCTGAACGAGGGTTAATCTGTCCGTACGCATCATTAAGACCAGCAAGTGGGTACGTAAACGTAGCCACAACGTTAGCCAGAATGTCGCCCAGCGCAGGGCTGATCTTGCCTTCGCTAAAGCTCTTAAGGATTTCCGAAAGTGCTGTAGTGTTGGGTAGAACAGTTGTGCTAAACGAAGCGTCAACAAGGTCAAGCACCGTTTTATCCAGAGTCGGGAACACAACATCTTCGCCTTGTTCATGCATCTGTGTACGCATAAAGGCATCAGCGATGATCAGCATTGTCGAGAACGGACCAGTGATACGCGAGAGTTCCTTGATTTCCCCGGTTTGAGGATCACGATACTCTGTAGGTTTCGTTTCCGGCCCCTGCATCTTGCGCCACGTGTATGCAGTAGCAAAGAGTGCTGTGCCTGTTAGCTGACGTGCGATACGCTCTTCCATGGTCTTGTTGACCACAGCGCCAGACACCTTTTCACGTACCATACCAGCAATGCCAAGGAACGGCGTGTAGTCATGCAGAAACTCAAGCATGTTAGCTGTAAAGCGAGGGAACGGCAACACAGATGAAAGCACAAACGGAACTTGTTGGTGAATGTTAATCACACCACGAGCAGCCTTTGCAAACATCGTATTCTCTTTGATATACGACTTTTGGAAAGTGTAACGGAACGAGTCGTCAATTGCTTTTTGGATGATGCTGTCAGGAAGCATTTCCAGAGTGTGAAACCTGCTCACAAACTCCATGAAGTTCTTGCCAAGAGCAGGGTTGTCTGCCTCGATTAGCTGCCTGTTAATTGACGCATAGAACGTTGCGTTTTTGAAGATGTTGTCTGTGGTGGAGTTAAGGATATTCGCATAGCTGCCAATTGCTGCCATGGTTTTGTTAGCACCTGTCTTGCCTTCAAGACGCATCAGGTCATCCAGAAGCAACTGCATCGAATCAGGAATGTCACGAACACCCATGGTATGCAGAAGCTCTACTTCATCCGCAGCGAACGTCATACCCTTCATAATGTCAAGCGCACCACGCAGAGGGTTACGCAATGGACCTTTGCCTGTTGCAACGTTCTTAACGTCAGTCACAACGTTCTTAAACACAGTATCCACAATATCAACAGGGATACGTGCACCACCAAAGATAAGGTTGGCAACGGTAGTAGAAGGCTGTGAAGTCATCATGCTAATACGCAGTTGGTCAAACCCACGCAGAAACTCAAGTGCCGGATTGTTACGCTTAGCAATGTCATCAGCAAAAGCAGCGATTTCGTCAGGCGACTTTGTTACAGCGTTCAGTTTGTTGCCAGCAAGGCGACCCAGAGAAGCTGTAATTTCAGCAAGACGATCTGTCAGAGCTTTGTCTGCTTCTGCATCTACAGTACGACCAAAGATGCGGTTCTTAAGACGCGATGCTGTTTGCAGCGTTTTACCAGCTTGTGAAAATTCAGCAAGAAGCATGTTACTAAAAGCATAACGACTGATGCCATACTTCTTGATAATCTCTTCAAACTGGTCTGTGGTAAATTGGCCACTGTCAAAAGCATCTGCCATGTATTGTGAGATACGAGTCTTACCATCAAACTTGACACCTAGCGTTTCTGCAACTTCTGCATAAGCACCAGCAGCACGACGAATCGTACTTGCATCCATGCCCATAAGCTGAATACCGTCAATGGCATCACCTGTGGTAATAACGCGACGAAGCAGATCACCAGCAGCAACACGATCCTCTGGCAGTCCAGCAAGGGGTGCACGACGAGCACGTGTGGTACTCTTTGCCATATCAATGAGGCCAGACAGTTTCGATGTAATATCGTCAACAACGTCTTTGCGAGTTACCTTTAGCGTATCTTTAGCGTTTGCTTCACCATTGGCAGCAATAGCAGCACGCATAGCCATACCGTCTTCGATAACAGTGTCGATCTTACGCGCATTACGGGCTTGCCATGAACGAGCGATACCACCACCTACGCCACCGACAACAGCACCAGCTACAGCAGCTTTTGCAGTGCTCATAGGGCTAAATTCGTAGCCTTTGGTGACGCCTTCACGTGCAATCTGTCCTGCAACGTCAAACGCAGCAGACTCCAAAGCTGTAGCAGCGCCAGCACGCACAGCACCACGTACAAAGGATTGCTTTAGTGACTCCTTGCCCAGCGCAGTTGCGGCAGCACGTCGAGCAGCCATACGTACAGCTTGGGCGGCACCGAGGCTTGCACCTTTAGCAGCACCAGCGCCAGTACCAGCAGTGAACAGTACGCTACCAATAGTCAGCGGGTCAGTAAGGTTTGCTTCAACATAGTCCCACGCTTTGGTCATGCTCATGTCTTCGCCTTCTGAGTTATCCCATGCGTACATAAGACGACCGAAAGCAACACGCTCTTCTTCTTTTGTGTTCGTTTCGTCATTGGCGAAGAACATGTCTTTAGAAGCCGTGATTGTGTTAGAACTTTGATACCGCATATGTTCTGCAAAGTCTTCGTACAGACCTTCTGGGCCTTTTGCAAGAATATCCTCTTTGGAATACCCATAGCGGCGGCTTTGAAAGAAGTTAACGAGGTCTTGCTGAAAAACAGGATCAGAGAGTTGATCCGAGAGTTTCCCCCCAATAACCCTCTGATAGTACGGTGTGTTATCTTGTTCCATTATTTCTTTCCAGTATTAACGAATGGTTACGCCGGATGCAAAGCCATTTTCGGTTTTATCAGTTGCGCTGGGCACAGGCGGCGGTGCTGACGGATCGAACATACCACCTGTTTCTTCTACAGCAGTGTTATTAGGCGGAGGTGCCTCTGTTTCGTTTGAGGCAAACTCTTTAGCGAGGTCTTCGACTGTTGCACCAGATTGCAGCATTTCAAGCGCACCATAGAAAGACGCAAAGTCAGGGGCTTGAGGAGGCGATGCTTTTGTAGGTTCATACAGCAGAGTATACGCAAGCTGGTTGATAAGCGCCTGTGCATCGACAGGGTTCATTGTGCCAAGTTCCATAACTTTGAAGTACGCAGTGGTGGCTTTGTTTGCAGCCATTTCGGTTGCTTGTTTGTTTTGCCCTGCAATCACAACATTGTCACCGATGTACTGTGCAGTGTCGCCAGTGTAAGTGCTGAACGTTGTGCGGAAGGCGTTTTGTTGCGGACGAATATCTTCCGGCCCAATACGGGTACTTGTCGTAGGAACACCGCTATAACGATACCCAGCAGGCGTTGAAACTTTACGAGTATCACCTGCACCAATTGCAGCAGACGCTTCTGCTTCTGTGTATCCGCCGACAGTGTAATCTTCCATAGAGCGATCAGCAGCACCTTGAGGGTCAACAGCAAACAGCACTTCAAAGATGTTGGCATTACGCCCTTCTTCTGTGTTGAAGTCAATAGGCTTTGCTGTAGCAGCACCAAAAGCAGTACGAACAACTTCCTCTGGGTTTTCTGCACGACGAGTGTAATCAGCCGTTAGCTCTTGAATTGTATTAAAGTGTTCAGCCGCTTGTTGCGACTTATCTCCTGCGCTTACGATGCTCTCCACCACAGCAGGAAGAGTACCAGACTCCCACGCTGCTACAGCAACATCTTGACGCAAGCCAAGTGAGACAGCTTGATTGATTTCGTTCATGCTATCTTGAATTTTAGCGTTACGCTGTTGAATAGCAGGGACGCCAACAGTACGAAGGTACTCTTGACGCCGTGCAGTTTCATCGCGTGTAAAGGCTAGGCGATCATCAATACCTTTCGATACTGTGCTACCAAAGCCTGCCCAAAAACCAGCCATTAAACTCTCCGTGACATAATCCCGCGAGATTGCGGGGGTTGCATTTCTTCTTGCATAGGTGTAGCTTCTTCTGTATCTGCTTGATACTCCGATTCAGGTACGTCCAGTGTTTCAACAGATTGTTCCATGAACGCTTTAGTTTCAGCAGGAGCTTTACCCATCGCACGCATTTTAGCACGAACCTTGATCTTTAGCAACTCTCTTTCGCGTGCCTCTTTATCTTCGTCATCTTCCTCAAATCCTTCATCATACTCGATGCCTGCTTCATTTGCGATAGCGATGATTTGTTCGTGGATGACAGGGGCAATAAGGACGCTAATATCAACAGTGTGGATTCCATGCATAACTGCACCTGTTAGGATGCTTTCAGTCATGGCTTTAACGGGATACCCAATCTCAAGCAGGTTGATGATGCTGTCAATTGTGGCGGGCTTATTCATGCGCTTAATGTGTAGCCGAATGGCCTCTTCAACATCATGTGTTTTCGGAGGCTGTTCCCAAGGTGCGTTACCGGGCATAGTGGTAAGCGACATACCCGGAATGGGTGCTTTGAACATTGTTATCCTCTTTTACTTGCGTATTTGCGGTATGCATTTGCGTACGACTCTGCGTATGCGTTACGGGATGCATAGTTAGCGTGTTTTTCACTTGGACGAAGGAAGCCTTTAGTGAACGCATACGTTGCTTCCTCTGTGGTCTTGGCATTACGCAGAGTAGAAAGCACTTTACCTTCGTTCGTTTCATCAAGTTCACGACGAAGGTTTCCATAATTAGCTTCACGTGAAGTAATGTCCAGTCCTTGAGCTTTTGCCCAATTTTCAAATGCAACACGCCGTTCACCTGTCCATTGTGCGTAACCAAAGCCTCCACGAGAACCTTCAACCAACGGGTCAATCTCTTGAAGGGTGCTAAAATTACCAGACTCTTGGGCAAAGCTGCCAACAATACCCGCCGCCTGTTCAACAGTAAGGCCATAATCGTTTTGCAGACTTGCCATAATGCTAAGGCCAATCTCAGAAGGGTCAGCTACGTTCATGCGATTAGGCGGTGAAGACATACCACGAGCAGGAAGTCCCGGCAGAAGGTTGTTACCAACTGCGTCAGTGTGTGCAGCACGAATACCTGCGAGATACTGTGCTGCAATGTCTTGGTAAGACTCTTGTTCCGAGCCTTTATCCATGGATGCTGTAACGTTTTCTGTGGCCACTTTTGCACGTTCAGATGAACGACTTGCAAGACCTTTTGTTCGGCCTTGTTGTGGCGGTTGTTGCAGAATGTTATCAGGAGAAACACGAGTGTTACCGAGAATATAGTCTGCGAGCGTTGACATGCCTGCGTAAGATTCTTCGTAATCCATATTAGAACCACTTTCCAATAGCAGCATTAAGCATAGAGCCAAGAAATTGCCCTTTACCGATGGCATCCTGTAGTTGGGCTTGTTGTTTACCTGTGAGCTTAGCGAGTGACACCTCCAATGCACGATCCGCTGCACTCTCACCAGACTGAAACGCAAAAGCCATGATGTCTCTCTCACGTTGCCACAGTGCTGCAAGAGCCTGTTCGGTCATGTTAGATGCAGCAAGTGCGTTTTGCATATTTGCCTGTTGTTTTGCGGCAGCATTTGTGGTGGCCACCGATTGACGCCATTGCGCGTTAGACGTTGCAATAGCAAGCGTATTCTGTGCTTCAAACATATCACGCTGATTAACAATATCGGCATTGAACTTTTTGATAGCGTTTTCTTGGTCTGTGTTAAACTGAACCATAGCGTTTTGCTGGGAAGCATTGAACTGCTTAACCTGCGTTGCCATGGAGTCATAGAACTGTTTTACTTGGTTTTCAGATGCAGCATTGATTTGCTTTGCTACGTTCTGAGCAGCCTGATCAGTAAAGATCGACTGAACCATAGTCTGTGTTTTGGTCAGAGCAACCTGTTGTTGGTTATTCAGGTTTGCCATTTCAAACTGTGCAAACGTCTGTGCATCCTGCATAGCAATCGGCACAGCAGCTTCAATAGCAGCTTGAGTGGCAGCAGCACCAGCCATAGACGAGGCACCAAGACCGCGCTGGGCCATAGTTGCAGTAGCATTACGTAGTGCACCAGCAGCCCAAGCAGGTACTTTACCCTGTTCTAGCTCCGCTGTCAAGGAGGCAAGTTGTCCCTGTACAGTAGCTTTGTCTGTGGGCGTTGCAGTTGCAGCTTGAAGTTTGTCTGTTTCAGCTTTAACTTGGTCAGCAGAAGTCGTTGCTTCAAACGTTACAGCTTTTGCAGGCTCTTGTTCAGTGGCAGTTGCAGTGGTTGCAACAGTCGTCGGTGTTACCGTTGGTACAGGAGTCGTAAGCTGTCCAGCAGTCGTCGGTACAAGTTGTGTATCGTCTGTTTTAACAGTGGCAGCTTTCGCTTGCGGAACAACAGAAGCAGGATCAGTGTAAGCACCGACCATCAAATCTTGTTGACCCTCTTTGAGTGCGGCTTGTTGTTCTTTATCGTTTGCAGTCGGGTCAGTGACAGCGCCACCTGTTGCCATAGCACGAGGAGTAGTTGCAGGCGGCATTGTCTTGGCGGCAGGAACAGTGTCAATCATGCGCTGTGCCGCTTGGGTGTATTTACCCATTTTAGCGGCAGCAGCGGGATTTGAATTGATAAACTGATCCATGGCTGTAGTATCCGCTGGACCAGTGTACCCCATCTTTTGCAGTAGTTGTACTGTTTGTTGCGGCGTAAAGCCAGCAAATTGTTTAGCCATGTTAGTACCTATTATTTACGCAGAAAGGTTTCAATGCTATCGAGTTTTTGCATGATGCCTCTCAGATATTCTTTAGTCTCTGACATTTCCCTATCGTGATTCTGTTTGTTGTTATCAACAGCATGTTCGAGAACTGTTACACGTGTGTGAAAATCTTGTTGTTTTGAGTGTAGATACCACGCAAAGGCACCTACAGGAGCAACAAGCCATTTCATAATCATATCCAGCAAATCCACAGTGCCTATCCTTTATGATTATTCAGGCACAGAAGGCCAAGTTACGGTGTAAGGGAATGTCGGTTGATCCGTAATATCCCGAAGTGCTTGTCGATACGCAGCCCATAAGTCGTGGTCTACAGGTGCATCAGGAAGCATCGCCCAATCAGACTCTTTCAAGCGAATATTTCGACTACGCCTTACTTTTGCAGCCAGTTCGTCATACGTGGGTTCCTGCTCCGCTTCCGGCACTACTAATTCTGGTTCAACAATAGTCCAGTGCGTACCTTCCCACTTTGCTGTTTGCCCTTCTGCAAGAGCAGGCGGCGGCTCAGTAACGCAACCGTCAGGAATGAGCCACACGTTTTCTTCGAGAGGTGAAGGGTCAGCATCAGTGACCCCCACAAAAATTCCATTATGCGTTTGGTATACAATCATGTTTCACCTTAGTATTTGATGCAGAAGAGAAGTGCAACGTTACGTGCACGAGTTTCGCCACTTGTTGTACTTGAGGTACGGGCATTGGGGCTGTCAGCACTGTCAAAGGACACAGTATCGGTGTCGCCAGTACCATCGCCCCATGTGCTAGAAACGACATTCGTTGTTTTGGTAAATACACCAGCTACTGGTGCTCCGCTATCTCCGTGGCTACGGAACGAACCCGTCAAACGCTGCATTTGGTCAAGCTGTGCAGAACCAAAAGTACGGCTAGTATCAACGCCACGACCATCATCCCAGCCACGAGGAAATTCGCCACGAAGATCAGGCAGCTTAAAAGTCGTTGAACCGTCACCAGCACCGAAGGTAGTACCGATTGCAGCAAAGAGGGCAGCATAGGTAGTACGAGATACCGTGGCACCGTTTGCTTTCAGCCAGCCAGTGGGTGCAGTATTACGTGCAAACATTGCGACTGCGCCAGCAGGAGTGGCTTGCTCAATTTGGGTTTGGATGGAAGAGGTAACACCGTCCACATAGCCAAGTTCTGTAGCTGTCAGTGTAGCAGGAATACCGTCAAGAACGTTCAACTCTGCAACAGATGCAGTGATACCATCCAGCGTATTCAGTTCTGCGGCAGTTGCGGTAACACCAAGCGATTCCAGAGCAGAGGCAGGTGTTTCGGCAGTCCACGCAGTACCATTGCCTACGATGAAATTGTTGTCTGTCGGAGTCAGTGCTGCAATCTGATCGAGGTTTGCATCCCATGCCTGTACATCAGTACCAATTGTGACACCCAGCGAAGCACGAGCAGTAGCACCTGATTCTGCAACCCACGTAGTACCATCGCCTACAATGATGTTGCCATCAGCTTTAGCAAGAGCACTAATTGCAGTCAGATCAGCGTCAAGCGGTTGCTTATTGTCAAGCTGTGTCTGAATTGCACTTGTGACACCATCAACATAATTCAGTTCTGTGGTGGAGGCGGTAATGCCATCCAGAACGTTAATCTCTGAGGCAGTAGCAGTGACACCATCCATGATATTCAGTTCAGCAGTACTTGCCGTAATACCATCCAGCGTGTTCAGTTCAGCAGCAGTAGCCGTGATAGCAGTGCCATTCAGTGTAATGTCATCAGTATACACGATACCGTCAAAGTGTGCGTCTTTGAACTTAAGTGACGCTGTACCAAGAGATACAGTGTTTGTTATCCTTGGATATAAAATCGTAGCACTTGCTACAACGTCTTGAGTCGGACCAATTTTTGTGATAGGAGCACCGTTTGCAGCACTACCATCGTGATTATGTCCAGTCGATGCGTTAAACGCAGTCTCAATGGCGTTAAATTCTCCGTCGAGAGCGTCTGCATCAATCACATTACCGTTTGCGATTGTGTTTGCTGTGTCGTTACGTACGTAACCCGTCATTGTGACACCTTATTGTCTGTCAAGTTGCATATACTCAATAACAGCAGCGTCAAGAGTATGGGTAGGATTTGTTGATGTTTCTTCAAATCTAATTGCGAAAGTTTTACCAGAACCGATCAACTGGTTGCTGTAGATTTTGTCAAGTACACCACCATACACTGCTGTACCATATATTGCATCAGCAGCACCATAAAAGTATACTTGCGTACCAGAACCAACAAAGAGGAATTGCGGCGGTTGAATAACCTTAACACCATTGATCTTTTCAAAGTCAAACTTGATGTTGCACTTTAGGTTTAGTGCACCAGTTGGGTTCACATAAAGAGCAATTTTGTACAACGTTTTACGGATTTGCGGATCATTGATTGCCATATATGGAGATTCGTAAATAGCTTCAATGTTAGCACCGTCCATGTCAGACACAGTTTCGCCCTGATACACATAACCATCTTCCATACCATACAATATATACTCTTGATTGTCAATATATTTTGAGTCAGCGCAGTGTACCTTAAAGCCTTTAAGTGTTGCCCACTCAAGACGAGAAGCGCCTTGGTCACTGAACTTTGTGGCGAGAAGACCCTTGCTTGCAGAACGTTGCGTTGTAGAATCGTATGCAAAAACACGATACTGAGCTTTATTACGAATAACCACACCAAACAGCGTATCTGACGCACTCAGGAAAGACATGGCATCTTTACGGATACGATCAGATGCAACTTCCATTGCAAAGTCGTCAATACGGTCAGTCGCACTGATAAGACGGAAACCGTCTGGACCAAGGTAAATAATGTCGCCACCGATTTCCTTGATTGTATAGCCGTTAATGCAGCCGCTCTTTTCCGTAACTGGTGCCATAGCAAAGTCTGAAACTGTGTTACCAGCAATCTGCATAATGCGGTCTTTAGCAAATACAAGAAGGTTATCCCGAAAGGAAATTAACCCTACAATTTCGCTGCCAACACGAATTGTGCCTGCGCCCGCTGCTGCTGAGAACGAAGTCTCGTCATACGGTGCTGTAAACGTAAGCATGTCACCTTTTGCAAAGAATAGGTGCGACTTGAACATCACAACGTCCACAGCACCTTGTATTTCAATAGCGGGTGCAGAAGTCAGGAATGTCAGTGTTTTACCTGTATTCTCGTAAATGGCAGGGAAGTTAATACCATCCACAAATGCAATCTTTTCCGTACCGTTGAAGTTAAACTCTGTGTACTTAACACGACCACCTAGTGATGCTGCTGTGCCAAGAGTTGACCAAGCAGAACCATTGTGGATGTGGTAGCGAGAAGCGGAGCCGTTCTGTCGTACAGCGATTGTGCGGTTTGCATCAACTACTTTAACACCGAGCATCGGACCACTACCTGAAATAGCATCTTCGATGTACTTGGTAAAGCCTTTAACTTTACGGTAGCCACCATCAATAGCGGGTTCATAATTTTGCAGAATGGTGGCACTTCCAACCGCATTGATACCTTGTTGCAAAGGACTAAGGTTACTGATTAGGCCACCACGAAATTCAATCGGAAATGTTTGCCATCCTGTAGCCATTACTTAACTCGCATATAGTTGCCGTATGTCGGCACACGTTCAATCATTGAGGTACGAACGTAATCTGTCCTATTGATGTAAATAGTACGCATACGAGATATACCGTCACTAAATTTTTGTTGCATTAGTGCTGCGTCTTGTGTATTACCACGAAACAGGTACACGTACATCATGGCACCGTCAATGATGATGCTGCGGAATGATTCAGGTACACTTGGCACATCATCGTAGGCAGAAAGATCGACAGGCAATTGATAGTACTCATATACAACTTCATACGCTTCATCAGGAACAGGTGTCACACCGAAGCCCATATCAGGTGTACGGAACACAAACGTAGGTGCACCAGTTACAGCATTTGTTGTGTTATACTCTTGGTCAACGTAACGATCAAGGTACTCTTCGTAGGCAAGAATACGCAGCTTCTTCGTTTCTGTGTTGAAGGTTTCGCTACGCTTAAGGCGGAACGTATCCATATCCACAGTTTTTGCAGTTGCAGGAAAGGCGTACCGTGTGGTGCCAGCTTCCAGCGTCTCAGTTTGTGTTTGGTGGTTAAAGGGCCACTCAAATTGTTCATAGTTGATGTGTCTAATGGCACTGTTTACAGCATCCTTTGCTGTACCGTAAAAGCCAATGGCAGAATCAAAGTTAGCAGAGGTTAGCTCCACTTCGTTTACGCGCCTATTCACATCATTGACAAGGCCCAGAAAGTCGTATGCCATATACATGATCCTTATGTGAGAAAACCCCAACTACAGTTACGCCTGTGGTCGGGGTTCTCTATAGTTGTAACTACGTTATGTTAACTTGCTATTACGCCAGAATATCGCGGTCAACAGTAGCAGCGCCTTGTTCGTTACCGTTAAGGTCAACGATGACAGCGAAGATACGAGCCGGAATAGCACCCGGCGAACCAGAGATTGTGGTAACAGCGTCAATGGTATCAGCGGTAGCCACGAGGCCAGCAGTCGTACCAACACGAATGGTGCCTTTAGCAGCGGCGTCAACGGAAACGTCATTTGCGAAAACAGTGGTGCCATCGGTAACGTCGATGGTGTAAGTCGTAACGTCAGGAACAGCAGACAGAACTTCGACACCAGCAGCCAGAACCAGAGTACCAGCGGGAACAGCGGGGCCGACAACAGTAGCCGAAGAAGCGCCGAGAGTCACGAACTTTTCAACCACAATAGCCTTCGGAAGCAGAGATTGGGCAATTGCCATATTATTTATCCTTATGGAATGTGAAGGTATGCAGGGGGTTAGCCCTGCACACTATTATGCGAGGTTGTACTTAGCGACCGTCAGAGCTTCGGGGCGCAGAATCTTGCGGCCATACAGGTGCAGGCCACGAACGATGTCAGCGAACGAATCAGTGTCACGGAACGTTTCGGTTTTGTTGATCTGTTCAGCGGTGGCAACAGCCGAGTCGTGACCAGCAACGATAACACCGAAGTTGGTGTTCTGGTTGGCAGCACCAGTCGTACCGGGGCCAGTACCGATTTTCGGCAGGTTGTTGCTGATGTACACACGGAAGCCGTGGAAGTTGTTCAGCACCAGACCGTTACGCAGAGCACCCGAATCACCGAAGTCAGCGTTCAGGAAACGCGAGTCTTCGTCACGCAGCACTTCCATCATAACCGGGTCGATCACCAGCCAGCGGCCTTGCGATTCAACGTTCTGTTGGTCCAGAAGACGAGCCATACGCGACACCAGCATAGCGGGCGAAACGTATTCGGTCGGCAGCGCAGTAGCACCCGGCAGACGAGCAGCAACGGGGATCGAGTGATCACCAGCACTTGCGGTCGTGATGTTTGTGAAGTCGCCTTTTTTCAGCTTCATCGAAGCCAGCAGTTCGTCAGAACCAGCGGTCGTCACAGCTTTGGTGCCGTTCACAACATCGTTCACAGTGTCAGCGTTAGCGTGCACAGCCGATTGCTTGTAGCCCGACAGATAGCCCAGAACTTCTTGGTCGTACTGATCGGCCAGACGGTAAGCGGCGCGATTGGTGGCAGCGTCCATGAAGTTGACGTGCGAGTGTTGCTTTTCAATGTCATCAACTTTGAAAGCGAAAGCGTTGGCTTTGTCGATCACCAGCGAGAAGTCCGAGTCGTCAAGGTCTTGAGCCGAAACTTGCGAACCACGCGAATACGGAGTCACACTGATTTCGGGTTCTTTGATGATACGCACCGAGTCGCCTTGGGCCGAGATTTCACCGAAGTAATCCGAGTTAGTAATGTCCGAAACAACGGTCGATTTACGGAAAGCAAGTTGAACTTTCTTCGAGTAGATGACCGAGCTAAAATTGCCGTTAGGCAGGTTGCCCCAGCCGGGGGCTGCTTGAAATGCCATGTTAGTTTCTCCTTTGAATGGCAGAATATGTTTGAATCGCAGTTTGCGATGAAAACGAACGCTCCATCCGTATAGAGGCCAACTTTATGGGGTATCATGCCGACGATCAATCTAGCCGAGGCCCATTTGTATTGGGTATTCTTACTTCTGTTATTCGTTGAACAAGAGTGATGTTCGCTAAAGCATGACTCTTGGTTTTACATTTGTTGTGGATACTGCTGTCTCACCTAAGTAGCGGCAAAGGGAGTCCAGCAGTATCAAGATGATGGTAGTTATAGTTGCTTTTTTACAACTGTCAAGTACTTTTTATCGTGCACCACCAGAAATATCGTACACAAAGTTTCCAGTACGAATTGCTTCCATGATTTCGTCGGCACGTGACTCGTACTCTTTCATGGACATGCGGTTAACATCGCTTTCCTTGATCTTTTTAGTACCAGTGGATTCCAGATCAACACGGCTACGCTTTTGCACAACAGCATTTGCGGCAGTCTTTTCAGCGTCTTTGATCGACTTGCTGTCCAGACCGTTTTCGTACTTGTACAAAGTGATGACTTTGATTACACTCTTTGCATCGTCTTCATTGACGTACAGAGCGTCTTGCACCCACTTCGGCTGTTCTGCTACCCAATCGTGGAACTCGTCAGAATCACGCAGTTCAAAGAAGTCACTGTGCATAGCCAGAATTTCAGCTTCACACTTCTTGCGCTGGGCTTCTGCGGTCATTTCATCCACACGCCGTAGCTTTTCTTCTGCACCAGCAAAACGCTCACGTGCTTTCTTGTCAGCAATGGCTTCAACGATTGCAGCAACGTCAGGGTACTTACGCATCCATTCAGCAACGTCTTCTTCGCTTTTCGGCGGAGTGATGGAGCCTTTGGTTTCAGCAGAAGCAATTTCAGCTTCAAGGTCTTTGAGACGAGTCGTAAGTTTGCTCATGTGACGTTGAAGATCAGTGTAACGCTTTTTGTACGTCTTCTCTTCGCCAGTAAGGTTTTCGTCTTCTTCTTGAGGCTGCGGCTTAGGTGCAGGTGCTACAGGTTCGTCTTGTTCTTTGGGAGCATCCTCTTGTTTCGGTGCCTCTCCATTTTGCTGCTTAAGCAGTTCTTCAAGTTCAGCTTCGTCTTTTTCGATACGCGAACGATACGATGATCGACGCGATGTTGAACCTACAACACCAACTACAGTAGGTTGTTCAATTTTGCCCAAAGAGGCCATACAGTTTTCTCCAACTAAGAAATGCCCTCTATGGGGCTGTTGTGTAAGTACCACACAAACTCAATCTATGTGGTACTTAGGTAATGTGTATTGACTATACCATTTTTGCAACGGTATGTCAACGTTTATTTTTTGTCAGGCTTTGTAACCAGACCGCCTTTTGCGCGACCGCCACCACCACGAGGGGCAGAGGGCTTCGCTGCACTAAGCGACACAGAGCCACCAGCTTTCGGCATGATGCCTGTACGATCTTTCTTTTGGCCAGTGGTTACAGGTCCAGCGGCTTTGGTGAAGTTACGTTTCGGCTTAGGTGCAGCAGGCTGTGCAGTGACAGTGGGTGCGACTGTAGTTTGGACAGGGTTTGCTTTCAGGAAGCGATTTGCAAGGCTGGTGCCCGGTGCAATTGCGTCGAGGATAGCTTTGGAGCCAATGCCCATCTGATCCGTTACAGACTTAAGTTCAGCTTCCATTGTGTCAGCCGCATCGTCATATCCATATGCACGAGCAACTTGGATTTTAGCACGTGCTTCTGCAAGCTGGTAGCCACGTCCTGCGACATTGCCAATGAGGCCACCAATAGGACCGCCTACGATACCGCCAATCACGGAACCAGTTGTACCAGTTTTACCCATTTGGTTAAGGTCGGTACGGAACGATTCGATAGCACTTGCAGGTGATGCAAAGTCTTCCACTTTAAGACGACCCATGGAACCATTTTCAGTCGTGTCAGTTTGCTGAGTGCGTGCGCCCATGCCAACAGGGTTGTTGTCGTTATTACGTTTGGCCGCAGCATTTGCCGCAGTCTGTTCTACATAACCCGCAGGGATCGGCGTAAGCGGATTGCCCTGTGCATCAAACTTGATCTGAATGGTTTGACCAGTTGCATTGACATACGTTTTGGTTGTCACAGCCACAGCAGCTTGAGGCTTCTGCTCTTGAGGTTGATTGAACAGGCTGCTACCAACATAGTTGCCAGTTGCAGGAGCTTGGTATGCAGGAGTGCCGACACCGACCATGCCACCAGCCGCAAAACCTGCTTCTTCCATTTGTGCGTCAGTCGTTTGAAGTTCAGCAATGTCGAACGGAAGTGCATCGTCTTCTTCGTCTTCCATAGGCGCTGGGCCACCACCGATACGACCATCACGGTGCATACCTGCAAGACCTTCTTTTGCTTTGTTACGAAGACCTTCAAAGAACGCAACACCAAAGTACTTCACAACATCGGCAGGGACAACGTATTCACCCTCGCTAAGACGAGCATCAATATCATCGCGCACTTCCGAAGGAGTGGAACCGGGCGGAACTTCATTGCCGCTAACAGGGTCAACGGCTGCTGTACCAGTGTTCAGACCGCCTTCTGCCATAAGAGTATTCATTTGTGTATCCATGTTTGTGACGACACCACCTTCTGCAAAGGTTGGTCGCGTAAAGTCATATGCAGATGCACCTTCTGTAAGGTTTAGCTGCTTGCCGTTTGTGTCGAGTGGGCGTTGTTGTCCATACATAAGTGAGGCGTTTTCGTATGCACGAGTTTCAACGTTGTCCATGATGTAATCGACACTATCCCCTTGCATTGCGGCATCCTCTACAACACTTAGGTTAACATCATATTCTGTGTCGAGATAGTTAGCAAACTCCATAGGATCAATGCCTAGCTTGTCATAAATCTCTTCATCAGTCATGTTGTCGTTGAACGCACGAATCAGCTTTTTGACTTTGCCCATATCGTCTTTGATACGAACAAGGTCTTCATCAGGCATAGCGTAATACGTTTCGCCGGGGGTGAAGTCCCTACTTACGTCTTGCAGTTCAAAAGCACCTTTTGCGGAAGCAACTGTGTCATCCAGAATGGGATTCAAAGAGCGTACGTACGTGTTATGGAAGCCTGAACCCGGCGTAATGGCTTTATAGAACTGTGCCGAACCCGGTTCAAATCGCTTTGCTGCAATCTGTTCGAGAGGTGGAAAGTAGATACTATCCCAACCATTTTGCTGAGCCTTTCCGATAAGACCGTCCACTGACATACGTACAGTTTCTTTAATGTCTTTGATCGGCGGCTTTACAGGTGCTTCTTTGAGCTTTTCTATTTCTCGAAAACGCCCAATGTCATACAAAGTATCGGTAGGATCATATGCAATAGCAGTTACAGCGTCTTCGGAAAGTCCTGCGCTTCTTAGTTTTTCTTCAAGTTCACGTGTGTTAGCACTAATAGTGGCTGCATGAGCATCATACTCAGGTGTACCAATGTCTACAAAGTCACCTAATTGTGGGTAATCCGCTTGCCATTTAAGCAGCGCAGAGTCTACTTTATCAACAGTCTCAGGCTGATACATAAACTCCTGCATGTAATCTGGAAGACCCATAAAGAAGTCTGTGGCTTCCACATCGTACTTTGTTGTATCTGCTTCTGTGGAAAATCCGCCTTGCAGAAGGTCACTTTGAAGTTCTTCAACTGTGTATACGCGATTACCAGTCTCAATATCTTCGCCAACTGTGCCACGTGTATGAAACAGAATGTTATCACTATCGTAGTGCTTGCGATTAGGCTTAATGCTTCCGCCACTTGGACGCTTAGCGTCTGCTGTCCACTCGAAGTACTGAATTGGCGCAATACCACCTGCGTCATTGTTGCCGGGGAACATACGTTGATAATCTTGGTATCGAGGCTTTGTATCAACAAATGTCACATCGTACACTTGCGGAGCAACAATATCACGCAGTTCCTCTTTGGTGTAACGGCGCTTAGGCTCAAGTTTAAGTTCCATGGCGCTTAGTTCAGCAGGACGCACACCTTTGGTGGACTTTAGTTCAGAGATAAAGCTGGAACCAAAGATACCGTCTTTTGGATACGTGATATTGTCAATTGTCTCAAGTGTTGGGCTGCTGAACTTAATGTCTTCGTAATGGGGCACAGGTGCAGTTTCACCACGAGTACGAAAGCGAGGAATCGGTACAGCACCACTTTCATTACGCACAAACTCAGGGACTGCACGAGGAAGTGCTCTCAGCGTATCATCGACCTTTGACGTTACGTTTGCAGGCGATGCCATTGCTGCATAGTCAACCATACCAGCCAGATCACGAGCCAAACGCTGTTCTTCTTGTGCGTCTTGGAATGGTACAAGTTCAGTACCTAGCCCGATGGCATACTTCAATGCTGCATCAGAAAGTTCAACACCTGCCAAACCAGTGTCAGCCAGATACCCCACAGCGGTGTTGTAGCCCTGTTCTAAGAGGCTTCCCGGCTCCCGCATGTACCCAGCTATACCTTTTCTAGTACCTGCGTTCTCAAGGCGCTGTAGTGCGCTCTCGAAGGAGTCCTCTGCCAAGTATGCAGCGGTATCACCAAAAGCATCTTCCGTTTGCTTAGCAGTCTTGTTTGCTTCTGCGGCAGCAATGATTTCTTCCGCAGTGCGTCCCTGTGCTGCTGTCGGAGTTATGACATCATTTTCCAATGTACTTGTCCCTCATACGTTTTAGCTTATTGTAGGCTTCGATCTGACCTTGTGCACGGTGGATAAGTGTCACATCAGTTGCTTGTTCAAGAACACGACGAGACTGCTCAATGTTTTCGTCAAGCTCTTCTGTAAATGCAAGCCAGAAATCCATCTGGCTCACATAGTGTTTCATTTTACCTGCTACGGTCATTACTGCATACCCTGCGGTGCGTTACCGCTAAAACCTTGTTCAGAAGGCGTGGGAGCTTGGCCAATGCCAATGTTTGCTCCACCTGCCCCACTTGTATCACTTACTGCTGGAACACCTTCACCAGTGGGCGCTGGGCCTTGCGGAAGTGCAGGTGCAAACTTCTTGAAGATTTCAGCTTGGATTGCTGCGTCTGCCATGTTGTTCGTGACCTTATCTGGGTCCAGATCAAGCGAACGTGCAATTTCACGCAGAATGTAGTCAGCTTTGATGAACGGAAGCAGTGCTGGGTTCTGCGACACTTGCAGGAATTGCATCAGTCGTTGCGAACGCACTTCATTCGCCATCAGCGAGTCTGTACCACCAGCTTTGACTTCCAGATCACCCTTAATCTCTTCATCATAGTCAAACTGCATGTTGAAGCTAAAGAAGGCTTTACCGAGAGGCGCAAGCAGATAGTCGTCAATGTTTTTAACCACAGTACGGAGTGTTCCGTTTGCTGCACTCATAAGCATCGAGATACCAGAGGCAGTACGTCCAACACCACTCACACCAGTTTGGCCGTGTGCGAACGAAGGGAAACCAGTCGATTCGTCTGCCAGTACACGTGCTTTATCAAAAAGCTGCAAGTTTTCGTTTGACACGTTGGGGTACTTTGTGCCAAAGATTGCTTGACCCGGTGCACCACCTTGACGCCTGAACACTTTGCCCGGATACACTTTCATGTCTTGGCCCGGAACAAGGTTCGTTTCATCAACTTCAAACACCAAGTTACCGCTAAGCACAGCGTTGTCAACAGCCATACGCATAAAGCCGTTCATCAGCATTTGTGTGTCAGCCATGTTTTCTGCAAGGCCGATGCCGAAGAAGCTGTACGGGTTGGCTTCCCACGGTGCTGCAAAGTACGGAATGATGGTGGGCTTGTACGGGTTCATAACAAGACGCAGAACTTGATTGTTACACACCCAGATGTTGACGTTAAGCTGATCCATGTTACGCAGTTCTTTGGGAATAGCGAGGCCATACGAATCAAGAACCTCGGTGTCTACGTAACCCCAGAACTCGAACACTTCGTAACGAACAGCTTTGGTGCCATCGTCATCGTCTTCCATGATGGACTCCCAATACTTCTTGATGTAGTTTTCACCAGAAGCAATGGCAGTGTCAATAGCATTTGCACGGAAGTGAGGGCGCTGTTTCAGCTTACGCATTTGAGAGCGAGACAGCTTGTGACGCTCAATTGCGAACTCACAGTCATCCATGCTTGTTGCATCAGGGTCAGGGTAAAAGTTCCACACAGATACGTGCGAGGTAATCGGAACCGTTTTGATCAGCGGTGTGTATTCACCATTGTCGTTCCATTTTGGGTACTCTTTGTTGATAGCCAGCGGACCCTTAAGGATACCCGTACCAAACAGCACTTGTTCAAATGCGAATGAGCGAAGTTGCTTTGACGCGCCTGCTTCTTCGAGTTGGTCCTTGATCTTCTTTTCCATCTTCTTAGCTGCAACAAGTGCAGGAGACAGAGTTACAGAAGTGGGCGTTGTGCCCGGTCCTTCAACAAGACGATCTGCAACAGGTGCAAGCTGATCAGCCATAGCGCCAAGTCGAGCACTGTACTGCTGAATAGTTTCACCGGGTTTGAGAGCTTCCGGCTGTGCAGTGCTGCCCATCAAGAATGAACCAGAAGTCTTCTTGCCAAACGCTTTCTTTAGCTCTGGTGCCGCTTGGGCAGCTTGAGGCGAAATGTCAAAATGAACGTCCTCAGAGACACCATCAGGAAGTGCAGTAGGATTAACACTGATAGGGAAGCTGGATGATCCAAAAAGAATATCGGTAACTTGGCCATAAGCAGCTTGTACTTTGTTTTTAGTAACTTTGATAAATACACGCGATTTCTCTGTGTCGGTAAACGCCACATCATCGCCGTAGATACCACGGTAATTGCGATAAGCTGTCAGCCATCGTTGTTCGTCACCATGACGAGCAGTCTCACTCTTGTTAAAGCGTTCCATAACAAAAGACACAACTTGACCAATCTTGGGATCGTATACTGTGTCTTTTGCTTTATCTGCCAGAGAAGCAGATGCATCACTATCAAAATGCGGAGTTGTGTCTTCCATTGTATTCCTTAATAGCCAAATTGACTGTCACTTGGTGTAAAGCCACCAAAATCTGTATCAGGAGAGTAATCCCAATTGCTGCTGCGAGGACGACTCATAATGCCGTAACGAAGAGCGTCATATCCGTGGTCATTGGCACGAGTGTCAACGTCTTCTGGATTGTTGCGGTCCAAAGGCAGAATGGGAAGTTCCGAGAGAATGTTCGTACAAGTGTTAAAGAACACAAGACGAGGTTCGCCAGTAAATTCGTCTACTTGCAAACGTCTATGCAGTTCGTTTTTGCCTGCAATACGCGACCCTGCGCTGCGATCCGAAGGACGCCACCTACAGCCACGCATAATCATCTTCTCAGCAAGTGAGGGACCAGTGTCACCACGTTTATGCCACACAGAAGAGTCGAGTACGCCGTAACGGATGCGATCTTCTGCTTCAATGTCGTTGATCATGTCAGCCAAGTCAACTGCTGTCACTTTTGATACGTACAATTCACGGTACACGATAAGCTGATCATCAGGAGCCACAGCAAACCACAGAACTGCTGTTTTACTTCCGTAGCCATAGTCGGCTGCACGGAACTTAGTCCAGTTTCGCGGAATCTCGAAAGGTTCAATGACGTGAATCTTGCGGTTAAACTCAGGAAACGCTGCACCATCGCTAACGTCCCAGTTACCCTCAAGCAGTTGCTTGCGCTGGGCTTCTGGAAGCGCCAAAAGCATAGCTTCGTATTGACCATCTGCTGCTAAGTAAGGGTTATCAAACAGTGTTGCAGGAATGAAGCGCCGCTTGAACAGAGGCTTGCCTTCCTTCGCGTGTCCTTTGGGATACAGAAGGGGTTCACCTGTTTCGCAGTTTGTTGCTGTGAAAGCTGTATTGGCAGGTGCAGGGTCAATGAACGCTTTTTTAACCCAACCATGGCCGGGGCCACCGGGGTTTGACGTACATCGCATATACAGACGCAGTGATGGATCGGCAGTACGAAGACGTGATCCCATGTATTCAAATGAGTAAGGCGAGGCCCATTGTGTAAGTTCGTCAAAGCCCATCCACGAAAATGCCTGACCTTGGTAACGCAAAACGTCAGTGTCTTTGTCGAGGAAAGACATCCACAAAGTGCCGCCACGAGGCGTTACCCATTGTTGCTTACGCTCAGACCACTTAATGCCGGGAATAGCACGAGGATAAAGCTCTTGTGACTTTGAGATAAGCTCACGCAGTTCCTCAGTTGTGTGACGTACGAGTAGACCAGAGAAGCTGGGATTGTTCATGTCACGAAGAGGGTCAGCAAGCATAGCGTAGCTTTTGCCGCCACCTGCTGCGCCGCCGAATAGCACCTGACGTTCTGATGCACTAAGGAAGTCTGTCTGTGGACCGGGGTTGGCCTTAAAGATAACGTCCTGTGCTTCTTTTACATCATACGCTGCGGGTAGCGCCACAGCATGGACACGTTTCTGTAGTGCCTCTTCCTCTGCTTTGCGTATCGCTTCCTGTCGTGCCGCTACTTCCAGCTTCGTCGGTCGGCCCCTTTTTCGCACCGAGCCTTCTGTGCTCAAGGTCGTCAATTTGGGCGATGACTTCGCTAAGCCTTTTGGCGTAAGCGCGTTTAGTTGCGGCGAGGTTCTTCCTCTTTTGCTCACTTTTTATCCTTTGTCGTAATCCTGCTGCGGTAATATAGCGACCACTTTGAGCCGTAAGCCATGCAGCAACGTCTGTGTAACTATACCTCTTTACATGAACTTTTGCAAGTGCTAAAAGCTGCAACTCTCTTGCAATAGGCAGCAACCACCGTTCATCATCAGGATCAATGTAGTAGCCAAAGGGTACAACTCTATTCGCCATGTATCGTGGAATAGGTTCCCAATCGGCTGCGTACTTATCTGACGGATCAGGGGGCAGTGGCAGTTGCCAACACCCCATGTCCTCACGCTTAATATCAGTCGTCGTCATCTTCTACTTTTTTGGCAGGCAGAATGAACACTGCGGAACTACCAAGATCGACTTTCTCAGTTTTCATAAAGCCAGTACGATCAAGAATATCACGTGCTGCAATCATCTTGTCACGAATACCAAGTTCAGCCGGGTTATCAAGTGCGCCACTCATAGCCACTGCGGCTTTCGGTGCAATGCGTGCAAGATACAGACGTGTCTCTTCTGCGATTTCATCTTTCAGCGAATCTACAATGACACTTGTCGAAGTGTTTTCGCTATAGCCAGCAAGGCGTTTTGCTTCCAGTACATTTCCATTTGCATGATCAAATAGTACAGCAAGAAATAGCCGCTGTTGTTCCGTTAGGTTTCGAGCCATAACGCTTCTCCTTTATAGTCCAACTGGTACGAATGTCTCTTCGACAGTGCAAAGAGCGTCAATGTGTGTGCCGCCTACTTGTGTAACACGAAGGCTGTCACCTGCTTCAAGTACAAGTGTAGCACCTGTAAACAGGATATACTCACCAGACGACATGTTTTTACCGCCAAGAATGTGTACATCGTGCGTACTTGATGCGTCTTTCCAAATCACAGTAACGGTAGTAGAGCCATCTGCATTGACGAGCATAAGCATCGACACTTCTGCACGCGCATTAGCAGGACACGTATACAAGGTGTACTCCGTTCCGCTTACAGCACAGTTGACGTTGAAACTTTGTTTACGTGTCGCTTTCATGGTTTAGCACTTCTTGCCTTTTTTGACCATGCCGCCTTTTGCATAGCCTTGTTCAGCTTTCATACGCTCAAGCGCAGTACGATTGCCGGGGTTACGGTACTTGGGGCCAGTTGCAGCATCAGCAGGCGAAATACGAGGCTCAGGCTTCCACCCATATGCAGTACGCCACATGAGATTGTCAGGCGGTAGACCAGCAGTTGCACGAGCTTCTGGCGACATTGCTGATGCCTCTGCTTTCGTGTATTTGCCCATAGCACTACGATAGCTTTCCACCTTTGCTTCTTGACGACCAGCCACAGATGCAGGGCTGTTGTTTGTCTTGATACGGCCAGTGTTGCCTTTTTTGTCTTCTGTGTTACGCGAAGGTGTCTGGCTTACAGGACGTGCAGGCGGAGCTTTGTTGACCTTGGGCTTAGCAGCAGCAGGCTTTGCAGGTGCAGCAGCTTTAGTTGGACGTGCAGGCGGAGGTGTACGCATTGCAGCTTTCTCTGATGCAGAGAGGAACTTACGACCACGAGTATTCGAGTTGGGGTTTTTCACCCACACGAAGTCAACACCTTCCACTGGCTCTTTCTTACTTTTTGCCATTGGATTTCCTTTTAGGTTTGGCTTTAGCGACACCTTTTATGGTGCCCTTGTTCTCAGCCGCATAAAACACACGTTCACCTGTATCGGCACCGTATTGCTTCATCATTGCAGCTTTGATCTTCTTACCCTTTTTAGTCAGAGGCATTTTTCTTCCTTGAAGTTTTCGTCCTTGGATAAGAACGGTTAGCTGAACGACCCTTTACCACAAGATTCTGCGGGGAGTTGTTCATTGGGTTGCCACTTTTGTGGTCAACATCTTTGCCATCCCCTTTTGTGACTTTGCCCGCAGCTTCCATCTTTCGTCGGGCAGCTTTACGGGCATCATTTCGTTTTCGTTGTTCCGGCTTGGAATGGTAATTCTTGTATTCAGCCTTATAGTCGCGTGGCATCATACTCTCCTTCTATGCGGCGGTATCCCTTCTCATGTAGTGTAGAGTCAAAATCTACTGAGGAATCCTCTATGTAGATGCAATGCACATACGCAGGAGAAAGGAAAGTGTCGGGTACATCACCTCTACCTGCCAAGTATAGTGTGTTCTGTACATCCACGCACGGTATTGTGAAGTTTCCTGCACCACCGTCGAGTGTGAATGTATCGTCTATACTTTCGATGTCAGTGCTTTTAATAAGCAGTATGGCTGTTTTCATCTGGATCACCATTCGGGGGTTAGGGGTTTGACGGACACGTTGTCGTATTCGGTATACTGGCCGTCAGTTCCGGTCGCGGACGCCTGTAGCCCGATGTAATGCGAGGTCTGCGTTGCAGTGAACACAAACGACGCACGACCATTGACGCCATCGCCTTGGGCGTGGATTAGCCCCGTGGACGATGTTGGCGAAATCCCGATATACCAATCCGCGTTACCCAATGTGCCGATGTAGAAATCAAAGGTTACTTGATACACCTTGCCGACGACGCAGGGGATTGCAGTAGATACAGCGCGCCCAATCACGCCACCAGAACGGGAAACGCGAAGCCTGCCACCTGTTGCGGTGACTGACCCGATTACTTGGTTCCACCCCGTCAGCCCAGACGAAAAATCGCCATTGCTGACCAACTCCCCGCCCGCGACCAGCGGACCCTTGCTGCCATACCTCCGGCAAAGCCATTGATATTCTGCTGCCGTGAACCCGCCTTGTTTATAGGCCACGGCATGAAGGCCACCCAGCGCCTTGACGATGCCAGCCGTTGTCGCCGTGCCCGTTGGGCCGATGGTCACAGACGTGCCAAGCGCGGCCAATCGGGTTTCGCGCCAGCAGCCGTTTGGCCCGATCAGGACCAGTTCACCATTGGCGGCGGTGGGCAGGGTCAGGGGGATCGCGTCATCGACGTAATCGCTTTCCGCGTAACCGCGACCTGATGGCAACGTGCGCCATTTCCAGCGCGAGTTGTTGGCGGTCTGCACGGAGGGGATGCCGAGGACTTGGCGGATGGACACGTTGTCGATGGTCGCGCCGTTCGCCGCTATGGAGCAGTTGAACCAAGTCGTCGTCGATGTGGCTGTGAAAATGAATGACGGGCGCGCGTTGTTCAGGGCAAAAGCCACCACCTCGGACGCGCCCGCAGTCGTGCCGATGGCAACAGGCACTCCGCTTCCAGACATGCTGACCAAATATGTAGCGCCTACGGTCGTGGTGATCGCCTGCCGTAGGCGCGCAATGTTGACGCCATCAGTCACCCATGTTGCCACCCCCCCTATGACCGACACATAGGATGGTGCGGTGCTAGCCTCGATCCACCCCGTCAGCCCAGACGAAAAATCGCCGTTGGTGATGCGTTCCGGCCCATACCCCAGATGCGCTTCATCCAGCACCGTGCCGATACTCTGCCCCGCCGCCGTGAGGGCGGTTAGGGTCTGGTCCTGATACAGCCCTGTTGCGTCTGTGAAGTCAAGCAGTGTGCTGTTGACACCAGTAAACACGGTGCCTAATGATGGTTTTCGCAGAGCAAGGTGAGGCTTTGCATTAGTCAAACCAAACATTAGACGTACCCCAGCAGTACCGTTGCAGTTGTTGCAGCTTTAACGTGTGTGCAGACACAGGAAATACGATCCCCGTAAGATACAGGAATTGTAACAGTGCTACCTGCTTTAGTGGTTACGACTACGTTACCATTTGACTTTGCCTCGATTACTCGTACTGTCTTTGGCAGTGCTGAATCGGAAGGTGTGATCATGTAACAGTCCAGTGCGGGGCTGGAAGGGTCTGTGGAATAGGAGGTGTATGTATCAGGCATTGTGGTATCCTTTTGGTGTTGTATATTTGGTTGCGGGGGTGGGAGTCGAACCCACAGAGGCTGGCTTATGAGGCCAGTTGGAGAACCGTCTCTCCCAGCAATAGTGACCTCTCTGGGTGCGCCGTGTACACATACGTTGTACATATTATCTGCCATGTGAGTACATTGCAGCGGCGTAAGAGGTACGTAATTCTTTGTGTTACGAATGGTTTTTCGCTACAGCTTTACATATCTCTATGAAGTACTCTTGACTATACTGCTGTTTCGCCATATTGACATCTTTGTGGAGAAGCTGAACGTTACCTTGTAAGTACCCTTCTGATGAATCTATTCTATCAATGGATACTGTTGCTGTCAAACCTTTTTCTGACCAACCTATGGGCCATCCAGTTAGTGCACAAACACGCCCTTGAGCTTCATACAGTTCGATTACGTACTCAGGTGTCAAATCCCAAGCGTAACCACGGTGTTCTCCGCCTTTTCTCTTGGTATGAAACCAAGTTATAGGCATTGGGCCTACTCTACCTTTGAACACATTAGAGCTATTGGAGCATGACTTACACTTCCAATCGCCTCTTACTGCGGACATATAGTGGTCTTTTCTTCCGTAGTGCTGTTCTTTACCACACCCACTACAGTTTTTAGTATAAGGTATTGTTTTTACTACCACTTTTCGCGATTGCTCCAATACGCAGCACTCATTCTACCTTTGGCAATGTTGCTTGCATGACGTGCCTTAAAGCTCTCACGGCGTTTACGGTATGCCTCGCTCTCACCTTCCTTTTTGGGAGAACCAGAGACACCCTGTTGGCCGAAGCGGATTGTCTTAACTTTGTCACCCTCTTTGGCGACAACTACATGTGACTTCTTTGGATGGTCAGGTGTGCGTTTCGGCTTGTTGAAGCCACTTACACCAGCACGAGTAAGGCGAGGGTCTTTCATTTACACACCTGATCAAAAGTTTCAAGGAACAGCAAACCTTCACGCTTTGACTGTTCTGTATCACGAATGGAGTACGAGGGCAAAACGGAGCGTAGTGCACTACACTTTGCCTTCATAGATTCAGTCGCGTAGTTTGCCGTGTTTACGCAGGCGCTCATTGACACCGTTAGCGTCAAGAGAAGCAACACTCGCTTTAGCATCTGCAATGTCCTTTTCAGCTTGCTTACGAATACGAAGAGCGTTCTCTACATCTTCGTGCAGTAACTCTTCTTTTGCCTGTGTCTCACCTTGTTTAACTTTGAACACACCGTACACGTACAGACCAGTGAGAAACGCAAGCCCAGCTCCAATGGCACGAGTTACGGGATTATTTGTCAGTTTGTTTAGAAGCCACAGCATTTTGTTTTCCCTTTGCTTGGTTCAGCTTTGACATTACGAGTGTAACGGCGAATGAGATAGCAATGACACCAGCTTCAACAACATCAGACTGTGCGAAGTCAGGTAGCCACTCTTGTTGAACAGCAAGTACCACAAAGGGAGTCAGCGTGTGGCGAATCAGTCGTTGAACTTCATCCATAGCAGTCTCCTTAGATTTGTGTAGTTATAATACAGAGTTTCTATTTGTCAAGACAAAAACAGTGTACGCTCTTCATTACGCCGCTTAGTAAGACCACGAAGAACTTCGAGCTTGCCAGTACGCTTATTGCGCTGCTTGTTCCACTGTAGAAACTTATCAGCAGCAACATCATACTCGGAACGATTAAGTGCAGCAAGAAGTGACGAATCAATGAAGTTACCGGGTCCGATGTTGAAGATCAGCGATACAAGTGCATCAAACTGATTCTGTGTAAGTGGAACTTTGACAAGGCTATTGATAGCTGCTTCTGCCCACTCAATGTCTTGCAGGAAGTACAGATCAGCTTCTGCTTGCGTAATCGTGTCACCCATTTTCACACCAGCAGTATGGCCATAGCCAATTGTGGGCTTATCGTTAGGCGTAGGCATGTATGCTTTGAGTACGCATTTCTCATGTGCCTTGATCATGTTTGCACCTGCATTGCTGAGCTTTCGCTTAGTTACAGCAGGAGGTGTAGCTGTTGGAGTAGTTGCTTTTCGTTTGAAGATGCCGAACATCTGTATTTCCTTATTGTTTAACCGATGCCTTCACGAACACGTTCTGGCTCAAACACATCCTTAGCGTCAAGGTGTCCTTCAAGGTACATAGCACGCTCTACATGATCAAGTGTGTACAAGACACCCGTACTTTCATGTATTGCTTTACGTACATAGAACACATCTGATACAGGAATGTGTACTCGATGAATGTATCGCTCAGGGTTTCGTGAATTTGCTGCTTTAATGAGGTCTGTGTAGAATCGCATCAACACATCATCGCAGGCGTATGTCTCTTTTTTCTGCATTATGTTCTTGTGTTACTTTGGGCTTAGTGTTATATACTCACATAAAGTTCGTATAGCTGCCCCCGACCCCCATCAATCGCATGTGAGTCGAGAGCTTTTCTGCCCCCCACGTAGTGTTATATCACATTAGCTATGGCAATGTCAAGCAAAACATTGTATCGGATACAAAATAAGGAAAATCTCCTGCAAGAACGCTATTTTTCGGGAAATTCTCCTGCTGTTTTGTTAAGCATTTTTGCACAAAGTGAGCATTTGCCCAGAGCAACAGCTTTTGCTCAGCATAATGGTACAGAAAATCGTAATTATGTCCTGTTTTCAGCCATATTGTGTGTGCTTATTGGAATATGTAATAGAATCAACAGGTTAGTAATGCTTGAATTTTCCACTTCTGTGTAACTTGGCGTATATAACGTACGGGCACACCCCTATGGCCCCTGCGCCCCCCTACACGTATGCCCGTTTCGTGCCATGTATACGTGAACAATCCACATGCAAAGCCCTAAGTTGCTGTTTTTGCTATGCTTTTCTGGTCATGGGTAATGCCGCCATTGCGTACTTGCCTAAGTATATCCCCCTGTATGTCATGTGTTGTGCCCAAAATGGGTGCGCGCATATACGCAACAGACACGTGCAACACATATGCCCGACACACACATGCAACACACATACGTTACACCTACACACGTGACATATACGCAACACCTATACGCCTATACACGAAGCTGTTCCTGATTCGTTCCAACTCCCGCACCACTGAGAAGTTCCTGATTCGTTCTGCAATAATCGCCCTGCCGATTGCTACTGTCGGGATTCCCGTCACTAACTTAGCTACGCTAAAAAATTGTTGTTGACAGTCTGCCGAAAATTTTGTCTAGTGGATGGGCCGAAACAAAGGCGAAACCGAAACAACCAACCCCTGAAAGGGAAACAGCCATGAACGCTATCGCAAACAAAGTCGCCAAAGCAAACGCCAATACCCATGCCAAAACCCACCTGTCAGACGTGGAAGTAAAGCAAGCGGCGCAGCAAGGCGCACAATCTCGCAATACGTTCCAAGCCGTTATGCGTCATAAGCTCAAAGGCGGCGCAACTGTGGCAGACACGCTGCCCCATATGGTGGCGCAATACGACAAAGCGCAACTCTTGCAGCATGAGGTACTGGACCTGTACCGTGACATCGGTTCCCGTCTGATTGAGATTCGTGCCGTTATTGGCAAGTCCGATAAGCTGTTTGGGCAATTCATTGCCAATACACCCCTTGTGGATATTTCACGGCAGGATCGTGCGGATTGCATGTGGCTGGCTGAAAACTGGGCACAGGTGCAAAAGGCCAATACCAACGGTAAACTTGATAGTCTGTCTGTCAGCCGTATCCGCCAACTGATCAAAGAAACAACGCCGCGCCAAACGACCGCCAAAGCGGATGCATCGCCCAAGGCAAGCGCCAAAGCGGATGCAACGCATGATGCAAAAGCCGCTGCTACTGACGGGAACCCCGACACTAAAGCCGCTGCCCCGCAATCGCCTAACACGATTGTGGATCACTTGACGCCTGATCAACTGGCAACGCAAGTGCTGGTTCTGCTGGATACCCACGGCATCGCTATGGCGGATTTTGTCAAGGCGATGATGGCGCAAGTGAAAGCGCGTCAAGCGGCATGATGTAGCATTGCGGGGCTGCGATAACGTGGCCCCAATATCCTACACCATGTAGGCCATAACATAGGAGTGATGCAAATATGGCACATGTTTCCAAGCGCGAACGTGAAAAGGCCCGCCCTGAAAAGCGTGGCATTGGTAGCGTCAAGGTAGCCAAAGGTATGGCTTTCCTGATGCGTGATGCAATTGGGCAACAGGCCGACACCAAGGCAAAGCCCAAGCCCAAGCGTTAACGTAAGGCGGGGCGTGCAGCGATGTGCGCCCTGACCAACACAACACTACTATGGACATGCCAACGCAACATAACGCGAGGCTACTGTCGGGAACCCCGTCACAACAAAGGAGACTATGATGCTGGAAGTACGTGATCAACGCATTGGCAAAAAGGTTAAGCTGTCAGCACTTGGCAAAGAGGCTTTTGGTGACATCAGTGTTAACCCACACGATGTAACAGGTATGTTTATGTTCAATGATGGCACAGACATATTGCCGCTGGTTGTTGTGTGGTCCAATATGACATACAGCTTCTATGATGCCGAACACCTCGAACTTGCCTAAACATTTCTGTTGACAGCCCAGCGCAAAGCTGTCATTCTGCAATAACACCACAACATAGGAGCACGACATGGCTAAGAACCCCTTTGGCAAAACGGTGAAACAAGACGCACCGTACGCTGTGTACAAAGGTTATGGCCTGATGGGTGAAACGGAAATGCGAGTGCTTAAGACGTATCAGATGCCTGACAAAGAGGCAAAGAACCCCCATGCACGTTGGTTCGTCGCTGTCAAGACAGATATGACGCATGGCGGCTTTGACATGGGTGATACGTACATCGGCAGTGTGCGTGGCCTTAAGCTGGTCGAGTGCACAGACGAATGGCGTAGCTGGTACGCATAACACAACGACAAGCCCTGCATCATGTGGTGTGGGGCTTTTGTTATGTGTGAGGTTTACTGTCGGGAACCCCGACACAACACAAAGGAGACACAACATGAAGTTTGCACTTGCATGGTTTGCATTTGTACTTTTTATTCTTGTAGGGTGGGTGAACAACCTTATTGCCGTGATTGATTCTGCTGATGCAATGATTACGGTGGCTATGGTTGTGCGTATCGCTGGTATTTTTGTGATGCCTCTTGGCGTCATCGTGGGATACCTGTAACACAACGCAAAGCTACTGTCGGGAACCCCGTCACTAAGGAGACAACATGAAACATCCCGTTAAACTTGTGCGGTGCATCGTTTGTGGTATGCTATATGATGCAAGCCGCAAGACTGGATGCCCCGTCTGCTACAGCATTATGAAAGGATAACACATGCCTAAGTTTACCAAAGTAAACGTCGAAAACGCGAAGCCCATCGTTGCGTATATCAATAAGATAGGCGACTTGTGTATTCGCCCTTCGGAAGCATCGCTCGTAAGAAACGGTGTTATCTTTGTTATTGCTGATCCTGTGCAATCACATCGCCCAGCCCTTGAAGACAGTGAAAAATGGAACCCAGAAGACCCTGACAACAAAGCGGTGTTCCGTGAAGGTGACAGCATAACGATTACGTTCTAAAGTGTATCGGTGACGGGCAGCATGTCTGCCCTGATCCCATGTACTTTTGCATGACAACGAAAGGATAACACATGCCAACAGTAGGTGAAGTGTATGGACCACTGGTTGATGCTGCTGTGAAAGGTGACACAAAGGGTCACGACCTATTGCAGCAAGCAGGCGCAAACATATGGGAAACAAACCCACATATCTGCACATCGCTTGAACAAGGCGTGGAAGCAGCAAAGCGCAATCTGGACTACTACTGCCAGTACTACAGCGAAGAGATTGCTGCTAAGGTGAAAGAGTTTTATAACCTTGGCGCTGGCTACCGCTTTTTGATATGAAAGGATAACGCATGACTACCCAAGAGCTTCTAGAAAGCGGCGCTATCGGCACTTACAGGAAATCAACTTTCACTCAAGGGATGGCTACTTACCCTTGCTATGAGATTGATTTTAATGGCGGATACTACTACACTTCGATGTGGGCAAATCCAAACTGCAAGAAAACGGTTTTGCGCTTTATCGAAAAGCACAAGGGTAAGGCATCCCCTATACTTTTGCATGACAACGAAAGGATAACACATGACAATGAAACCGCTTAAGCCTGCAAAGCTGACCAAGGCACAACTCAAGGCTAAGGTTATTGAGCTTGAGGCACAGCTTGTGCACACATCTTTCTTTGCAGGTGCAGAGATTAAGAAGTGCACCCGTACACGTTATGGCGGATCAGCAATCATTGTGACACTACACGGCATTGGGGGAAAACCTATCTGTATGCCGTTTGCAATCAAAGATGGGTTCTCTGATGAAACCATTAAGGCATTGCTTTCTGACTTGCAGTATACGTACGATAGGGCTATTGAGTTTAAGCCAGTTAAACCCTAAGCATGACGCGCTGTAACGACTACTATGGACAAAGGAGACGACACATGACGCTTGTATTTGAGCCTATGCATATGTATACACCCTATGCTCTTGGTGTGTATTCACGTAACTACCAAGGCGACACGGCACCGGGCCAAAAGATAAAGTACAACACACTTGTGCGTCCGCTTCCGTATAATGAAGGGGATGGATACACTGTTGCCATGGATCAATGGGCCGCTGCACAACAGGCTGCTGCCGTTCTCGGTGGCGGAAAGGTGGGCCTATGTGTGTATGTCAACAAGGGGTGGTATGACACAGACGATGGCGCATTGCTGACTACGCAAGCTGCACTCGAAGAGGCAAGGCTAAAGAAAGAGCTTGACAACGCCACCAAAATGGCCCAACTTAAAGAGGGTCACTACACCGTCACAAAGATTTTCAGCGATGAAGATTGTGATCATGGTGTGTGTATTGGTTACGAAGTGGCCGAGCTTAACCTGATCGTATACCACTATCCGTATGATCCGACACGTATCAGTTTCCACTTTCTGACGGGAACCCCGACACAACAAAAGGAGACGACACATGACTGACAATAACGTTAGCGTGGAAGTGAAGAAAGCCGAACTTGCAACTATGCAATGGTTCAGATACCACCAGAACAACTCTGGCGGTCGCTTTACTGCCAACGAAGACGTGACCTATAACGTGTTCATTCAGGCACCAGATGCTAATGCAGCAAACAGTAAGGCCCAAGATGTTGGCATCTATTTCGATGGGTGCGCTAAGGGGTGGGACTGCGATTGTTGCGGTGATAGGTGGAGTGAGGCGTATAGCCCCATGGGCGGCTTCATGTACTACTCTTGGAAATCAGGAGAAATCAATTGCGCTGATGTTGAGTCCTATGCTATGGCTACGGCACAGAACGATAGCTGGGCAAAGCCGGGTGAACCCGCTGCCATTTTGTATTACGCCAATGGTGACAAGGCTACCATTCGCAAATCGTAAGTCTACTGTCGGGAATCCCGTCACAACAAAAGGAGTCTTCACATGAACATCCACGAAATGATCCTCGATATGCTGGTGAAAGCGAATGATCGCCTTAACCACATTGCTATCCATTTCAGTGACGCACAACTGGCACTGCACAAGCACGCCATTGTCCGCATGGCCGAACACATCACAGAAGCAGCCATGGCTTTGTATCAAGGCGCTGACTACTTCAATGTGGCCGAGTCAATTGCTGCGTTCTGGGGCTACAGCAAAACGCTTGTTGGCTAAACAAAACGCTTGACAACCAAATGTTGCCCTGTCATAAAGGTGGGGCAATAAACCAACACACCACAAAGGAGACACACAATGGCTAAACTGAACGTAGGCGATACCGTTACCATGTCGGACGTTGCAATGGGTGAGTATAGCAATGCTCCGAACAACCCTCATGGCCTGACAGGCAAGATTATGGCTGTCACTGACTATGAATTTTGCTACTTTGTTGTGTGGACCAACGAAGAGTTCAACGACTATCGTGAAGTCGATCTGATCGCTGCGCCCAGCGCCGCCTAACATACGAAGCCCTGCATCGAAAGGTGTGGGGCTTTTGTTTTATGTAAGCTATTGCAAAGGAGACACAGCATGGCGAGAGAAGGTGAGCTTCCTGTTGGCACGAAGGTTACGCTGAGTCAGCAAGGCATTGACCGATGGGATGGATGGCGCAGGCAGTACATGACGAGTAACCCGACAGGCATTGTTGGTGTTGTCATTGAACCGAAAGCGTATTGGGCAGAAGAAGGTTCAAAGTTTGTGAATTGGGTCGCGTGGTCGAACGGTATGAACAATTCATACTTCGCTGGCGATCTGGACGTTGTGGTTAACTGACGGGAACCCCGTCACTACAAAGGAGACTTGGCATGAAATACAAAGTTGGTGATCGTGTTCGCTGTAACTTCGATGGTGGCGACGAGTCGTACATCAAGGGTGCAGTGGGTACTGTGTTTGAAGTTACTGACCCTGCGTACACTGTTCCGTGGCCTTATGATGTGAATATGGATGGCGGTCGCACTGCACTATTTGCAGAGTCAGAGCTTGACCCTGTGGAAGACGCAGCCTAACAAAAGCACTTGACAGGGTTTAACTATCCTGTCATAACCAAACGATCAACAAACACAGGAGACACAACATGACTAAGATCAAAGTCGGTGACAAAGTGCGTATGACCCAAGTCGCAAAGGATAAATACATGGATGAAGAGGATAATCCGCACAACGGTGTTGGCACTGTGTACAAAGACGCACGTAGCGGCGATGATCCGACGGACATGAATGACTTCTATGCATTGCTGCTGGATATTCCGTACTTTGTGACATGGGATAACGGAAAGCAAAACGCATACACCGACGAAGAAATCGAATTTGTTGCATAAGGAGCACACACATGGCTAAGTTTAATGTAGGTGATAAGGTTGTCATGTCACGAATTGGCAAGGGCACTTACAGAGAAGACATGGACAACCCTTATGACGTAGTGGGTGTTGTGGAAGAGGCCCGTGATCTGGATAATACATCTGGATTGGATCGGCTTGCCGTTGTTTTGTTCGACCAGACCATCATTGTGCAATGGCCGAATGGCTACTACAACAGTTACACCGAAGACGAGCTTGACTTGGTGCAATAACCACGTTACAACAAGGCGTCCTATCGAAAGGTAGGGCGCTTTTGTTTTTGTGTGAGGCTACTGTCGGGAACCCCGTCACTAAGCAGATCACACCAACACAACGGAGACAACCATGCAAAACAAATACGGAACCTATGTGCTGTTCAGCATCGACAATGCAGACGACCTGCGTACGATGGCAAAGTTCCTGAGCACAATGGACAAGCTGCGGGCGCTGGACAAACTCAAGGGTGAAATCAAGCTCTGCATTGGTTCATACCAAGACGTGATGGAGTATTCGTTCCTGTGTCGCAAAGACGACTTTGAAGAGCATGTTCGTAACAGCGGCTTCATTGACAACCAAGACTCTATCTTGGTACTGGAAGGCGACGATATGCAGGCTTCAATCGAGTTCCTGCAAGAAAACAAACGTATCCTCAAAATGGGTAGGCTTGTGTCTGTTGACAAAGATGTAGCACTGACCCATGGTGGGTGGACGTACGTTATCGAGTCGGGCTTGTATTACACAGGCTTCATTGAGTAACACTGCATCAGGGGTTCTTGGCTTACTGTCGGGAACCCCGTCACAACAAAGGAGCTAAGCATGGCTAAATACAAAGTCGGACAACGTGTTCGCATTAACACACCTACCACCTATGAAGGGTACGGTGCAGGTACTGTTGTTTACGTGAACATGGTCGAAGAAGGGTACGCAGATAAATACTTCTTTGGTGGTCTTGAGTGTAACCCAACTGTAACTGAAATGCACCTTGACGATGTGTCACTGTGTTTTTCTGAGTTTTTCGAGGACATGACCATTGTGGAAGGTGTGAAGGAGAATCAGCATGACGTTTAAGGTTGGCCAGATCGTTAAGGTTACGCCGTTCATGGAGCCTACGTACGATGGCTACGGTGGCGTTGGTGAAACGTTTGAGGTACGTGTTGTAGGGGAGTGCCCTGAGTATGAGGACGGTCGCGTAGCGTTCTTTGGTACGCTGAATGACCCGAATCACGAAGAGGAATACTTGTACTTCTCTACTGACTATGACAATCTGGAACTTAAGGAGTAACTACTATGGACAAAACCATTGCTGATGCTGCCCGACTGGCCATTCTCACGTGGGTTGTTGCTCAAGGTGTAGGCTGGTTCTTCCCTGATGTGTATGGCAGGTTTGACGCTGAACGTGAAAAAGCGTACTACGAACATGCCCAGCGCATTGGTCTGTGGAATGAGTAGTTACTGACGGGAACACCGACACAAGAAAGGATACACAATGGGTAACATGAATGAAGTAGAGCTTCTCGATGATGATTGGGATGATGCATGGGGTGACGAGTATGAGTACACCACACGATCCACATGGGAAGACTACATGGTGGAAGACGACTACACATCATACGAAGATGATCCCTATTGACATGGCTAAATTGCCCTGCTAAACAAGTAGGGCAACAGCATAAGAGGACACAATGTATAAAACAGAAGTGCCTATCATCAGCAGCCATGCTTTAGCCTCTGAGCACGGTATGCAAGACGTTATCGAGTTTGTAGTTGCGACTATCAATATGCCGCTTTCACGTGTTATTGAGCAGCGCAAGTCGTACAAAGCCGATGGCATGGACAGTAAGTGGCTTAGTGCTCTAAAGAAAGAAACACTTTTGTATGCACATGAGTACAAAGCGACACTTTACAGTGATGTATGTCGCATTTTGGAAAAGCATGATGCAGCTTCTCTTGACGCAGCGCACAAAGCCACGATGCATTTCATGCAACTTCCGGGCATTGGTGCCGTTAAGGCAGGCTTCATCAGTCAAATGTGTGGCATAAATGTCGCATGTATTGATAGGCATAACGTGGCACTATTGGGTATTGACGAGAATATCGTTAAGGTTCCAAAGACGCTTAAGCCTGACCTGCTTAGCAAAAAGGTGCGTGACTATGCAAAGCTATGTCGCCGCAAGGGTGCTGAGTACTGGTGGGATACATGGTGTGCCTATGTCGCTGAGAAAGGTGGCATGAACAAAACGCTTGACACAGCGGAAGCCGTGTCTAAGTATCACGTAGAAGCAATCCTGCTTTGATTTACTGACGGGAGTCCCGACACTATGAAATACAACATGGAAGACCTAAACGCCGTGCCGGAAATCATTGACTCTGTGCTTATTGCAACGAGTCGCGGCACACATGTATTCAACATCGAGTTGTACATGGCGTTTCGCTGGGCAATGACGCCAGAGGGAACCAACTATTGGAAACCTTTGGCAGACAGCTTCGACCTGCTTCCCAAAGAGGCTGTTGACAAGCTGAAAGAAATCCGCAAACAGTACTACGAATATGCAGCAATCCTGTAAGGAGAACACACATGTTTCTTATCGCAGCAACGAAGACTCTTGCAGACGACACTAACGGCTTTCGTTACAACCTGTTCGGTATCAAAGGGCTGGTGCGTAAGCGTAAGCACAAGAGCAACGGCTTTCGTATCACACAAGGCAAGTGCATGAAAGCTATCCACATGGGCAAGGTGACGGTGTATGTCGAAACCAAGCTCAACAAAGAAACAGCACGTGTCTTGCGACACTTTGCAGGATAACAACGGTCAGGGGGTGCACGAGAGTGTTGCCCCCTTGCTGCATTAGGAGGGTAACATGGCAAAAAAGACACGTAAGAAACGGTTACGTGATCCAATGAAGCGTGACCTATTGACACCGAAATACAGATTGCGTATTGTGTTATCTGCAAAACAGAAAGCTCAGCGCAAACGAAGAAAGGACATTCCACATGAGTGAAGTGCTTAAGATTAACGCCCTGTACACTGCTGGCAAAGCACACCTGATCCCAGACGATGCAATTTTGGAAGTATTGTTTCGTGATTGGAGCACAGATAAAGGCCCGGAACACTGTTTCGACTTTATTCAGGCAGGCAATATCGGTGACATTATTGCGTTCCGTATTACACAAATGCCGCCACGTAAAGTTTACATCAATATCAAAGAACATGGCGTCAGTTATCCTGCCTTCAAAACGGAAGCTGATGCACGTATTGCAGCTATTGGCGTAGGTGTGGAACACTTTACTGACATTGCAGTTGAATTTGAGGAAGTGAGGAAGTAACGTATGAAACGTAAAAATGCAGCAATACTGCTCTGTGTTGTGCTTGCTATGTATTCATGTGTTGCCTCGTACCTCATTTGGCACATCTATAACGACAACGCTGTGCAGCCTGTACACCTATCATTCGGAAACATCGAAGGAGCATCACAATGACGTTGAAACTTAAAGTCGGTGACGTTGGCTACATCTACGCTAACACTTGCGGCCACGGTTTTCCGCTTGGAACCATTGTTCGTATCACGGACATTACAGGGTTTGTGGAACGCAATTCGTGCTACAAAATGAGCACTTCTGATGACTTTTGGTTTGGCGACGATGATGATGTTGTCGGATACAACGGTGAATATGAAGGTGCCATGTACGTAGAGGGTAAGAAGCAATGACCGAAGCTGTACTGTCGGGAACCCCGTCACTAACACCAACAAATGCAGTGTTCATTGCAGAGGGTATCACAGATGCCACCTTGGATGAACAGATTGCTGCATGGCAGTACTTGCACGACACGGGTCTTGCGTATCAACTTCAAGGTTGGTATGGCCGAACTGCAAAGAATATGATTGACAGCGGCCTGATCAAAGCGTAAAACAGACTTAACGAAACACAACACAAGGAGATACCAAATGTCTATGTCGAAATATGCAACGAAAGAAGACATGATCAAAGATCAATGGGCGGAAGCATTTGATGCGTTCCAATTCCCCAGCGCAGCAGACACTGTGTCGCTCACCACCTTTATCGCTATGTTGCTGGCGGCATACGGTCTGGACCGGGAAAATGTTGTAGACATTGTAGTAGTGCTGCCGGATGCAGTTGACAGTATTCGGGAAGACTTTAACAACACCGTTGCAGAAGCAGCAAAGGAGAACAAATAATGAAGGACTACAACATCACCACCGACGATGCAAAAAGTGCACACGAACAGTGGAAGGCGGCGTATCGTAACTTCGTTATGCCGAAAAACGCTGATGTTCCTTCCGTCTTGACCTTCATTTCGTTGATCGTTGCACAATACAACTTTGACGAGGAAGAAATCAAGACTATGTCGAAACACCTTGCAGAAGCTGCGACTGACGCACGTGAACTGTTGTTGTCGTTCAAAAAAGGAGACATTGCTAATGTTTGATGCAAACGCAACCACCCCTGCATGGCAGGCTGCTACTGTCAACTTCCTGCGTAATGCACCCCGTACTGTTACGGCAGGTGACTTCGGTGCCTTCATTGCATACATTGCAGCAGCGTATGGTCTGAAAGATGATCAGCTTCTTGCGGCTGTGCTGCAATCCAAAGTTACGCTTGGTGAACTCCGCAAAGAATTGAAAAAGCACGAAGACGATGTTGCGAATCAAGCAGCATCTATGCTGGATGCAATTGTGAAGTCGCATAACACCAAGTAATGCACTTATATACATTCACTTACATAGGGCTGCTTCTTGCGGCCCTGTGTTTACATTATGCAGGAGCAAACCATGGCTAAATACACACTGAAACTGAAAGCACGGCCTTATGCAGAGGTACATATCGTACTGACTGGTGATGCCGCTGAAAACGAACATTCCTTTGCAGAAGCACTTGACGTGTTCTATGAATACACGTATCACGTAAACGATGTGATCAGCGAAATCGTGGAATACAAAGAGTCGTAAGGAAACACCATGGCACAGCTACCACCATACACAACTGCGTATAAGCGTTCAGATGGCGTAGTTGTGTATCGCTTCAATCCACCACAGCACCTTGTGGACAACAAGATCGTGCCAAGAGTAAATCTCGGTTGCGATAAAAAGGTTGCACTTGCTAAAGCAAAAGAGTACAACGAGAAGATCAAACAGTATCGTGAAGGCGCTATAGCAGGGGCACTACCAAGTCCACGTACAAAGATTGTGCAACTGATTCAGAGCTATTACGATAGCAAGAAGTACAAAGCACTTAGTCACCGAGCGCAGAAGGCGTACGAGTACGCACTGTCAGACTTTGCAAACTTCACCATTGAGGGCCGCAAGGTTGGCGATATTGCTGTGGAAGACGTGACGGTGCGTATGTGCAACATGATATATCAAACATGGGCTGAAAATGCTGTAACATCTGCGAACAAAAAGCGTTCTATTGTCAGTGTCTTGTTCAACTATGCTATGAAGTGGGAAGCCGTTACACGTAACCCAATGGCATACGTTGACGCTATCTCTTCAAAGCCGCGCAAGGTTAAGTGGACAAAAGACCACATCAAAACGTTCTTGCGTACTGGTTATTCGGATTACCGTTACAGAAACATCACACTTATCGTGCACATGGCATACGAGTGGTGCCAGCGTATCGGTGATATTCGATTGTTGAAGTGGTCAGACATTGACTTTGACGCAAAGACAGTTACTATCACACAAAGCAAACGTGGTGCTACTGTTTACCTGCCTATCACAGATGGTCTGTTTCGTATGTTGGAACAACAAAAGGAAGACTTTGGTTTTCAAGACTACGTTGTTCCTGTGCACAGAAAGACAGACAATGCGTGGCGTCCATACGATGAACGATCCATTGGCATCCTTGTTAACGAAGTTAAGACGTTGGCAGGTCTACCAGAGGAAATCAAAGCATGGGACTTGCGCCGCACAGGCATTACTGAATTAGTCGAGGCAGGGGTTGACACGGTATCCATTTTGCAAGTAAGTGGACACGCTAACGTCAAAAGCGTTCAGCCCTACCTTGTTAACACACTCGAAGGTGCATCAAACGCCCTATCCCAACGTTTCAAAAAGGAGAACACGAATGGCTAAATTTACGGAAGAAGTCTCTCAAGAGATTAACGATGTATCGACTGAAATCGCCCATGACATTATCGGCATTTTGATTGACAAATACGAGGGCACGCCTACGGCAGTTGTGCTTGGGGCACTTGAGGCAGCAAAGTATGGGATTATCCATTCACAACTTGCAAATTGACATTTCTGAGGGGCAGACATTACGTATGGACTGCCCCTTCTGCAAAGGACGCAACACCTTTACAGTTTCGCAGATCGACGGTACAGTTATGTACAACTGCTACAGAGCAGATTGCGGAAAACGGGGTGCATACAAGACACGTCTGACAGCAGAAGACATTCGCAAACGCTTCAAACCACAAGAGCAAAGCGATGATCCAGATTATGTGATGGAACTGCCTATCACACTGTCATTCGACTTAGGCAACAAAGACCTTATGGCTTTTATTGACAAGTGGACACTGACAGAAGTACCAATGTTGTATGACATTGCACAGCACAGGGCAGTATTCCCTGTGTATAACAAACGTGGACGCCTCATTGACGCTGTTGGGCGTACACTGCGTGGTGACACACCAAAGTGGTTGCGTTACGGAACACACGCTGACTATTATGCGTATGGTTCTGGGCACGTTGCTGTTGTTGTCGAGGATTGCATCAGTGCTATCGCAGCAGCCAAATGTGACAAAAATGTTACAGGTATTGCTATCCTTGGCACAAGCATGAACGCAAAGCACATCGACAAACTGTCGCAGTACGATAAGATAATCGTTGCACTTGACCCAGATGCAGCCAAGAAAAGTGTTGCATATGCGTTACAGTTAAAAGGTCACGGCCTTGACGCTGTAGCTATGAGGTTGACAGACGATTTGAAGTATCGTACTACTATGGACATTCAACAACTAAAGGAGCTAACTGATGCTGTACCAAGGAACGCCAAGCTGGTTGCTGCGTTTGGAACAAGTCAAAACCCAACTGAAACCTGAAAACTATGCCATTTGGCTGCAACAAGAAGCTGCCAAGCATGATGTGCCTGAGTATATTATTGGGTCTGAATTGGCAAAGCTGGGCATTTTCGCAACGGAAACTGCTGCACCTGTGCAGGAAGAAGCTGCCACGGAAGAGGAAGTCGTTGTGCAGGAAGAAGCTGTAGTGACGGGAACCCCGACAGTAAAACAGAAACGTCCGTACAACAAGCGAGGTAAGTGACATGATTAAAAGAGACGATATTAAGGAAGGTATGCGAGTACGCCTTAATAATGGCAAACGACAAGGCAGTATCTCTACTTGTAATAAGTGGGGTGAAGCCTATGTCAAATGGGATGGCGGTAAAGGCTCATGGCACAGTCACGATGCACTGACTACCGTAACCGACGAAGAAGACACGAAAGGAAATACGAATATGAGCGTTATGTATGAAATCGAAGACCCGCTTACTGGTGAAACTCTTATTGGCTCAAAGCTGACAGAGAAAAGTTCAGATACGTGGGTCGTTGAAGTACAAGGGCGTGCACACCCTGTCTTCATCGTCAGTGCCGACAAGTGCAAAGAAATCGTTCCTTACACCATCCGTCTTGGCAATGGGCAGAACCACGAAGTTGCAGAAGGTGTCTTCAAAGTTGGTGATGTTATCATTCTGAAAGACGGGACACTCACTGCTGTGTCTGCACTTGACACCAAAGCACGCCGTAACAACGGTAAGCTGGTCGGTGCACGCCGTGTTGTGACCGAAGCTATCCACTGACGTATCTGTGCGGGGCTGTGTAATGCGGCCCCAATCACATACGCCATAACATAAGGAGATACATGTATGACTACTGCAATTGAAAAGCGCCGCCGCGAAGAAGAGGAAGCTCGTCGTCGTCGCCAGCGTGAAGATGATACTTCGGATTTTATTACTTCTATGGTAACGGTTGCGGTGTTTAGTGCATCAAGTTCAGATTCGTATTCATCGAGTTCCGACTATAGTTCTTCGTCAAGTAGCTCTTCGTTTGGAGATTGACACCGTGGCGTAATACGCTATAACACACCAACCAAAACACAGGAGACAACATGACCGCATTTACTAAATACATGCACCTTGAACGCCTTGGCACTGCCGAAGTGGAAGGCATCGAACACGGCATGACGTACGTATTCCCTAAGCTGGATGGCACAAATGCCTCTGTGTGGCTTGGTGAAGACGGTGAAGTTAAAGCAGGTTCGCGTAACCGTCAGCTTGCACTTGGCTCAGATAACGCAGGCTTCTATGCATTTGCATTTGCAAACCCTGCACTGAAAGCATATCTGCTGGAACACCCGACCCACATCTTGTACGGCGAATGGCTTGTTCCGCACAGCTTGAAAACGTATCGTGATGATTGCTGGCGGCGCTTCTACATCTTCGACGTGTTTGACACTGAAACGGAACGCTTCCTGCCTTACGATCAGTACAGCCTTCTTGTTGCCAAACATCGCCTTGACTTCCTGTCGCCGCTGGCGCTTATCAAAGACGGTGATCCTGCCCTGTACACCAAAATCATGGAGCAGAACACTGTCTGCCTCAAAGATGGCGCAGGTATTGGCGAAGGTATCGTGATCAAGAATTACAACTTCGTGAACCGTTACGGTCGTGTCGTGTGGGCTAAACTTGTTACCAATGCGTTCAAGGAAGAGCATCACAAAGCAATGGGCGCACCCATTCTGGGTTCCGATCTTGTGGAGCAGCGCATTGTTGACAAATACGTTACGCAGGAAATGATCGACAAAGTGTACGCCAAGATGATCCTTGATACGGATGGCTGGCACTCGAAGATGATCCCGCAACTGCTTAACACTGTGTTCTACGATCTGGTACGCGAAGAGACTTGGGCGTACATCAAAGAGCACAAACTGCCTTCGATTAACTTCAAGGCACTGCAACAGTTCACTATCGTTAAGGTGAAAGAAATCCGCAAAGACCTGTTCTGATGCAGGGGTGGGGTGCGTCACCTTAATCGCACACTTTACGCATAGGGAGCTTGACAAATGACACACACTATTGTATTCCCTGACCCTCGACATAACACAGAACGACTTACGGGGAAGCAGCAGTCGCGTATGTTTGAGGTACTGGAAGATGGCACTATGAAATGCACCGAGACAGGAGAACGGTTTGATACTGCGGAAGTCTTGTGTGCATGGTACGAGTCACGAAACGTTGAAGGAGCTTGACAAATGGCACAAAGATATGGTAAGCGTAAGCTATCAAAAATGCGTGCAGAGTGGGATGCCTTGCGTAAAGAAGTGGCAATGAGTGGACATATGGGATTGCAAGAAGCCTTTGATTCATGTGAGTCATGGGTTGACTTTGCTTTTGAGAACGCATCAGATAACAAGGAGTAAGATGATGTCAGGACGATATTTTAACGACTTTGGAGATAAGAGTGATGTTGTACGTGAATTTAGTCATTGGCAGGCATGTTCGCCTCTGGACCTAGATTACGCTTACATTTTGTTGGCAAGCTATGTCTATGAAAACTACAGCGGTGAGGCATTTGTCTTGTACAAAGATGTGCGAGATAATAAGCTGTATGAAGTAAATGGATCACACTGTTCGTGCTATGGCTTGGAAAACCAATGGGAACCTGAGTGTACTGACACTGCGTCATTGCGTCACCGTGTTCTTGAGGGGTATCTTGGTAAACCCTATTACGGTACACCTTTTGCAACAGAGCTTTTGGAAGTACTCTATGAAATTGACGCAGAAAGCAACGCAGAAGAGGATAATGAATGAAAGCCGAATACGTAGATCATATGGGGTCTGACCTGTCTGTTGTAAACGCAGCACGTGTCAGCTTTGACAAGGTAAGTGAATGGGAGACTGTGACAGTTTGGAAGGATGTGTTTGACCTATCCATTCCAGAGGAGTGTCAACGTCTCAAGGCCGACGACGCCAAGCTGATCCAGTATCTTGCCACAGGCATGTCGTCAAAAGATCGTGAGGCACTTATTGCTAAAGCAGTTGACGCTGATACTAAAGAGGTATTGATTGACTGCTTCAACAAACTTGACGCAGATACGCACTGGACGCCTTTCGCACACACAAGTGTCAGCCTGCGTATGCAAGCACCCGTGCCTATCCGTACGCAGTGCTTCAAGCATAAGCAGGGATTTGTGGAGAATGAAGAGTCACGGCGATATATCAAGTCCAGACCTGAGTTGTTCGTGCCCGATGTCTTCCGCAATGCCCCTGTAGATGGTGTAAAGCAAGGGTCACATGGTGTGCATCATCAGTCAGATGGGTGGCGGTCCAGATACCTCGACAACTGCTCATACATGATCGACCTGTATGAAGCGATGATTGCTGATGGCGTCTGCCCCGAACAGGCACGCTTTGTTCTGCCTCAAGGCTGTGAAGTCAACTGGATTTGGACAGGCAACCTTTATGCTTTTGCAAACTTCTACAACAAGCGCACTGACCCTCATGCACAGAAGGAAATTCGTGACTTGGCAGAAGAAGTTGGTACGATCATTCAGCCGTTGTTCCCTGTTTCGTGGAAAGCATTGACATGCGCGTAAAGCATCTTGTATGGGAACAGATAGGAAACACATACATAGCCAAAGGTGTAGGACACATTTCCTACACTTTTACTGACATGGGTAGGTATGTTCTTGGGTATATTGACAGCGGCAGTGGTGCAATGCAGTTTGACAACATTGTACGTGCAAAAGGGTTTTACCAACACCTGCATGAACAAGAAGTCATGGACTACTTCGAGTAACACAAGAAAGGAAACCAAATGAAAATCGTTCCCGCCAAATTTGAAGACGTTTCTGTTGGGGATAAGGTTTGCGTGAAATACGTTGAAGGGTATGACAGAGACTCTCCGCGAATTGTGATTGCAAAGCACCAAGCAAAAGACGATGATCGTCAATACATCGTGGCTGCGTACAAGGGTGACATACCTGTTTCGTATCTCCCTCATCAGCTTGGTGTTGTGCAGCAGCCTGTTGTAAAAACTGTGGTGCTGTATGGCACGGGCTATACCTTTAATGGGTTTACATCACCGAGAGATACGCATTGTATTACCTATGACATGGTAGATGACATTCCTGATTGCAGCAGCATTAAGATGCAAGAGCTATGACAGGGGTTCAAAGCTATAAGGAACGTCAGGTGTGGCTACGGATTAAACTTTCTGTAGCCGCATACGCTTACGAGTTCGATGCAACATCTATCTTGACAGATGCAGAATTTGACGCTATGTGTCTTGAGGTCGATAAGGATGCAGACACAGGTAATGCTGTTATGGATCGCTTCTTCAAGACAGAGTTTGACGCTTCGACGGGTCAGTGGATACACAAGCACCCAGACTTAACGGCTATCAAACGGTTGTACGAAAAGTTCTACAAGAGGCGCAAGTGATGCCGTGAGAAGTTAAATGTCCATGACACACTCATATGGAAAACAAACTGATCACGCCTTAAAAGGAGAAATCAATGCTACCAGATGATAATGCTGCATCTTCCGTTGTACTGTTTTGTACTAACTACAATGCCTCGCAGTCCCATACTTTGAAGACAGGCGATGTAATTACCGTAAATGACGTAACATACACGGTACAAAACACGGAACGTAAAGGGAGTACCCTGTTTCTGCTAATTGGTGTAGACCCGCCGCAGGAACTTCGAGTGCCACGCAGGGACTTGCCTAAAATTACATCAGGAGAAATCAAATGATCACTACGTTCAGGCAATTACAAGATGCAGCATTGGCTAAGAAGGATAAAGACAATGCCTTTGTTCTGATTTCAAGACGTGAAGAAGATTTCATCTTGCACGAAATCAAGACGTACGGCCTCTACAGTCACAAAGATACGCTGAACTCTATGTTTCTGTTTGGTGTGTGCGTAGTTGTAGTACCTAATTTCGTCAAAGAGGAAATCCAAAAGACGGAAGATAGGCTTAATGCGTACTTGAAAACTATCAACGATAACATTGAAAGCATCGGCATCAGTGTGACAAACTATGAATGTAGGAGCAGCACGTGAGAATGTTCGCACTTATTGTGACAACAAAAGGCGCTAAAAACAGCGTAGGTGTTGATGTCAGCTATGATGGCGAACGCTTTTGGGTAGTGAATGATGATGACGGTTGGGTAGACGCATCAACGTCACGCTATACACTCTCACCGCCACGAAACGTAAGGTGTTTTGAATCGAAAGAGGGCGCAGAGCTTTTTGCAGCACAGTGGACAGGGCACCCATGGTGGATTATCCCAGACACGTACGATATTGTGGAACTCGGCTACATCTATGAAACAGTTGTGAAAGGATACCGTATTATAAATGAGACGAAATGAAGACCTTATGCAAACGTTAATCCTTAGTACGGCGGCTGTCATCATAGCAGCGTTTGTGTTTTGGCCAGAGTCGCCTGAGCACCAAGCAGCACGCATTGCAGCAGAAGAACGTGCCGCACAGGTGAAGTTTGAACAAGAGCAGCAAGAAGCAAAGATGATCAAAGAAATGCTTCCTGTCTTCCTTGCGGCACAAAATTGCAACAGGTAAGGAGAAACAATGCCTATCCAGTTGACAAAGGAGCAAGTAGCGCATATAAATGCGATGTTCGCTCAAAACCAACACGCTGAAACAGTGATGCTGGTACAGAACGATACCTTTGTGTTTGCCCATCTATCGTGGACGGAAGACAACAAAGTGAAAAACACAGACAGTGAAACCCTGTAACATAGGAGAAGACATGGCAGTACTGCTACAGCTTATTGGTACACTCGCAATCATTGCCGCAGTTGGCGTTGGTGCAAGCGTTGTGTATGACGTGTTTATGAACGGACTTGAAAACAAAAAAGGAGACAAATAATGGATAGCGATGTTAAAATGATTAAGGCTGCGGCTTCGGTAGTCGTCACGTTCCTGCTTGCAGTTACGGTGCTGTTTGGTTCGTGGTACACTGTGCCCACTGGTTATGTTGGTGTTGTGTCACGTAACGGCGCTGTGGTGAGCACTGTTGAACCGGGTCTTGGCTTCAAGATGCCTCTTGTTGACACTGTGCAGGACATTTCCACGCAAACGAACCTGCGCCGCTATGAAGGGCTGTCTGCTTATTCGAGTGACCAACAGGTTGCAAAGCTGATGGTGTCGGTTAACTATCGCCTTGATGGCACCCGTGCCAAAGAGATTGTTGCAGACCTCGGCGGCGAAGAAGGTGTGCTGGTGCGTATGGTTGACCCTCGTGTTGCGTCCGAACTGAAAAACGTGTTTGGCAAATACACTGCAAAGTCTGTGATTGCTGACCGTGCTAAGTTCAACCAACAAGTGTTTGAAGCAATTCAAGCGTCTGTCAGTGGTCCTGTGATCGTTGAGTCGGTGCAGATCGAAGATGTTTCGTTCTCGGATGCCTATGACGCCTCGGTTGAAGCACGTATGAAAGCAGAAGTCGAAGTGCTGACGATGAAGCAAACCGCTGAACGTGAAAAGGTTCAAGCACAGATCGTCGTTACCCAAGCACAAGCTGATGCAGATGCACGTCTTGCCATTGCTAAATCGAAAGCAGAAGCTACTCGCCTGCAAGGTGAAGCAGAAGCAGCAGCGATTACTGCCCGTGCAAATGCACTGCGTGACAATGCTAACCTTGTGGAACTGACCCAAGCAGAGAAGTGGGATGGTAAGCTGCCGACGACTATGGTGCCCAGCGCATCTGTGCCGTTCCTGTCAGTCAAGTAACACATCACATAAGGAGACACCATGAGCAACGTACCTTACACTATCAATCTGGACGACTACATCTGCAACGAACTGGAACGTATGCGTACCATGACGAAGACGTTTGACTTTGGTGGTCTGCCCGGTGCAGTGGAGCGTATTCAATACCACGCAAGTCGTATGGAAAGTGCACTGTACAAGCAGAAGGAAACAATTCGTCGCATTGGGTATGCACTTAATGCATCCAAACCAGCAGAAGAAATCATCAAAGACATTGTGAAACTGCAAAAAGAGTTTGACGAGTCTTGGGTTTATGCACACGATATTGATGCGAAACCTGTAGAAACAGGTAATGTTCTCGGTGTATCTGGTGGAGTTGCTGTAGCAAGCAGAAATACAGGAGAGCCATCTGTGTCTGGTAAGAGTGTAGATGCAGTATGGGTTGACGAAGCAGTTAAAGTGGAATACTATAGCTAAGCGTTTGGGGTGTCGAGAGGCACCCTTTATGCTTATGTGACACAAGAAGAAAGAGGAATACAATGAATAACGAACTGGCATTGCTTAAGTCTTTGCTAAACAAGGACTTTTACGATAACCATAAGGGTGTCCGATGCCCAGACGCAATCTTCTCAAAAGACAACCGTAAGATCAAAAACACGCTCGACTATGCAATGACTACGTATGAGCGAGACATTACTGTTTCAGAGCTTGAGGCGCTTTTCTTTGTACAGAACAGTACACTGACCACGGCAACGAAAGTCATTTATCGTGATCTGTTCAGTAAGATGGCACGTGAACAGCCGATGAACGAAGACATTGCACAAGAGGTTCTGTCAAAACTGTTTCAGCAATACGTTGGTGAACAGGTGGCGAACATCGGCTTTGACTATGTGAATGGCAGTGAGTCGTCACTTGAGCCTCTGCGTAAGGTGCTTGAGTATTATGGAGAAGACTTTATCCCCAACTTGAAGATTGAGTGGGATGATATGTCGATTGACACGTTGCTTAAGATGAACGGGCTTGAGGCACAGTGGAAGTTTAACATTCCGTCACTTACACGCCGTGTAGAAGGTATCAATGCAGGGCACCTTGTTATGATCGCAGCGCGACCGAACGTAGGTAAGACCAGCTTTCACGCTTCTATCTTGGCAGCAGCAGGTGGGTTTGCTTCACAAGGTGCTAAGTGCTTTGTCCTGTGTAACGAGGAAGCGTCATATCGAGTCGGTGCACGATACTTGACAGCCGCAGCAAACATGACTATGGAAGAGGTCAAGGAAAACCCTGCATTGGCAGCACACCGCTACAACAAGATCAGCCAGAACATTCACATCAAAGACTGCACAGGTCGTGACATGAATTGGGTTGAACAGCTTATCAAAGTCGGAAAGCCTGACATTGTTGTGCTGGACATGGGTGACAAGTTCGCATCTAAGACAAGCGATAAGTCAGACGTGTATCTGAAAGAAGGCGCTATCCATGCACGTAATATCGCAAAGAAGTATGGCTGTGCTATTCTGTGGCTTAGTCAGCTTAGTGCAGAAGCCGAAGGCAAAGTCATGGTCAACATGTCTATGATGGAAGGTTCGCGTACTGGTAAAGCTGCCGAGGCAGACTTGATGTTGCTGCTTAGCAAGAACCCGCTTACCGAAGGTACTACCGAGGAAGACGGACAGCGCCACATCAACATCGCAAAGAATAAGCTGTCTGGCTGGCACGGCATTGTACACTGTGAACTTGATGGTGCACGAGCAATCTTTTCTGCGTAAGGATATACACCTTGTGCTTTAGAGAGTTCATCAAAAGGTTCACCAGCAAAAAGGCACCTACGAAGACGATACCGTACAACACACGCAGTATGCTACGCCATGCCAAGGATAGAGCAATTAAGAAGGGCATCGAGTTCAGCATTACGAAAGCTGACATTCCTGTTCCTGAGACATGTCCTTTGCTTGACATTAAGCTAAGTGCTACTGACGGGATTCCCGACACAAGACCTAGTATAGATCGCATTGATCCAGCACTAGGTTACGTCAAGGGTAATGTGTGGGTTGTCAGTACACGTGCTAACCAGATAAAGAGTAACGCATCATGGCAGGAGTTGGAACTAATTGCGAAAAGATTGAAGGAGAAGATAAATGAGCTTTGACGAGTGGATGGCAAAAGATAGTACGTTTTGGTTGCTACAGAGGCTTGGACTTATGCCTGTAGAAAAGCATGAATACATGCTGCGAGAGCTTTTCAGGAACATCTATGGGGGTAGTCGATGATACAATACCCAAGTAACACACTTGTACTCGACGTTGAAAACAGCATCACAGAGATTGACGGTGTTAAGTACCTCGATCCTTTTGCACCAGCAAACACGCTGACAATGGTTGGTATGAAGTGGGTCGGTCGTGGTGCATGTGAAATGCCTGCGTTTGATCACGACGAAGAGAAAGACACCACAGGGCAAAACCAGAAAGCAGTGCAGAAGACGCTGGACGAAACAGAACTGCTTGTCTGCCATAACGCACAGCACGACCTGATGTGGATATGGGAATCAGGCTTTACGTACAGTGGGCCTATCTATGACACAATGCTGGGTGAATACATTCTACTTCGTGGCATAAGCCTTCCGCTGTCACTGGATGGCTGTGCAACTCGACGCCGCTTGAAGAACCACAAGGAAAGCACGCTGCACGAGTACTTCGACAAAGGATACAACACTAACGAAATCCCAATCGCAGAACTTCGCACGTATCTTCAAGCCGACCTTCTGACCACAGAAGAATTGTTCCTCGACCAAATGGCTGACTACGCCAAACCTGAGAGTGCAAGCCTTGTTGGCGTACGTAATGTAACGATGGAAACGTGTATCTGTCTGACTCGCATTTACTGCAATGGTATTGCTGTGGACAGGACTGCACTGGACAGTGTTCGTGAAGAGTTTGAGACAGAACTTGCACAGATTGAAGAGTACCTGACTAAGACGGTGCGTGAAGTGATGGGTGACACACCTATTAACCTCAATTCGCCTGAACAAATGTCACAAGTTGTGTTTAGCCGTAAGCTGAAAAACAAGAAGGAGTGGGTTCCGCTTTTTGAGCATGTTCGTACACCAGCCGAGTTCAAGAAAACTGTGGTAGCAAACACAGAAATCATGTACAAGACTGTTGCGTATATGTGCCCTACCTGCTCTGGCAAAGGTAAAGTGTACAAGACCAAAGCCAACGGTGAGCCTTTTGCTAAACCTAATCGCTGCAAAGATTGCGGAGCAAACGGCTATAAACTCCGCAACACATCGGAGATTGCTGGCTTTAAGTTCTCTGCACCCTCTAAAGAGTGGGTATCAGCAAACGGTTTCAGTACCAGTAAGGACAATCTGTCAACATTGATCGACACTGCACGCATGAACAAGATGGACAAGGCTGTTGCTTTTCTGTCTGCTATGCAGCGTCAGAGTGCTATTTCAAGCTACCTTAGCACCTTTGTCGAAGGCATTGCGAAATACACACGTGAAGATGGATTGTTGCATGTCGGATTGACGCAGCATATCACTGCAACAGGACGCTTTAGCGGACGTAACCCTTGATACAGTAGGGGTTAAAAAACTCTGTGAACTCAGTGGAAGCCCAGAACGGGTAATACTGAGCCAAGCCAGCCATATCACCTTAAAGGAGGTCAAGATGGACATCAAACATTACTACGAGAATACACAGCTTACTTTACAACAAATCGCAGACACACTCGGTATCGGGTACAAAGCTGTTTTTGGTTATGTGAAGCGTAACTACAGCAGCACGTATCGAAAAGCCAGAAAGGTTGCTAACTACAGTAAGTCTAAGCAGGGAGAAAACAACCCTATGCTTGGCAAAACACTGGAACAGCATCCTCGGTACAAAGGTGTAGTTAGTGACGGTAAAGGATATCTTCTTGTCCTAAAACCTGAATGGTACACAGGACGAAAAGGTTGCAGGCACGTATTTTTACATCACGTAGTGTGGTGTGAGAACAACGACATTACATGTATTCCGGCAGGTTACTGCGTACATCATTGTGATAAGAACCCTCATAACAATGACTACGATAACTTGTTGCTAATGACGATGGCTGAACATGCCAAGTGGCATAATTCACTGGAAGGTGCAACGACTATCTCGAAAGAGAGTACAGCCAAGTGGCTGGAAGCGCAGAGAGCTACTTGTAGCTAAGATATAGTCTACTCTATGTAGGAATACATAGCAGCCTTAATTGGCGGGCAGGAAGTAACGAACCCTGCTGAATAAAAGGAACATGCAGAACATGCCACGTGGCGGTACGTTCCCCGTTAAGAAAGCGTTTGTGTCGCGCTGGGCTGGCGGCATGATTATGGAAGCGGACTTTGCACAGCTTGAGTTTCGTGTTGCTGCGTTCTTGGCACAAGATGAACTGGCTATGCACGAAGTTTCCACAGGCTTTGACGTGCACAGTTACACTGCAAAAGTTATCACTGATGCAGGGGAACAAACGTCACGACAGGAAGCCAAGCCACACACCTTTGCGCCTTTGTATGGTGCTACTGGTTATGGCAGAACGCCTGCTGTTGCTGCGTATTATGAGCAGTTCATTGCGAAGTACGAGGGCATCGCAGGTTGGCACAAGAAGCTAGGTGATGAAGCTGTACGTTTTGAAAAGATCACCACACCAAGTGGCAGGCAGTACGCTTTCCCCGGTGTGTATCGCAGGAAGAACGGTTCTGTGACAGACTTCACGAGGATCAAAAACTATCCCGTGCAAGGTTTTGCAACAGGTGACATTGTTCCTGCTGTACTTGTGGAACTTGAAAAGCGTATGCGTCCTATGAAGTCGCTTGTGGTTAACTCTGTTCACGACTCGATTGTTATTGACGTGCATCCTGACGAGATTGATGAAGTTATCGCTCTGATCGACGCTATCAACAATGACTTGTGGCAGATCATCTATGACGCCTTTGGTGTTACCTTTAACGTGCCGTTGTTGCTTGAAGCAAAGATTGGTCCGAACTGGCTGAACACGAAAGATGTTAAAAAATAGTGCTTGACAGAAGCACTGAAAATGAGTATAACATGCTCTCCCCGAAAAAGAATAGTGGGAAAGTTAACAACAAAAGGAAACTAAATGAGTACTGATATTGCACTTCTGACTGAAACGCTTGGCCCCGATGTAGCAGCAATGCTGGGCTTTAACCAGAACCAAGGTACGCAAAGCAATCTTGCTGAACTGCGTCAACTGTACAAAGCCGAAAAGGGCGAGGCAGAAGTCAAAGGCAAAAAGATGGTCGTTGAAACTGTGCCGGGTGGCTCTTACGCGCTGACTCTTTCAGATGGTACGACTGTCTTCTCGGAAACTGTTACTGTTCGTGTGTTCATGCAGCGTTACCAGTACCAGCGTTACGAGAAATTCCCTGCACCTGTTGATGGTAAAGAGGGCAAGATGTTCCGCACTGTGCTGGCAAACAGCCTTAGCATTGGTGATCTGAAAGACAACTACGGTGGCTTTAACTGCGGTCGTCCCAGCGGATACATCAAAGACTACGACTCGCTGGAAGGCCCAATGCGTGACATTGTGCGTAACACCAAGCGTGTGATCGCTGTGTTCGGTCTGGTTACTATGGACAATCCGACTGACAAAGACGGTAATGCTGTGGAACTGGATGCTGAACCGATTCCGTTCTTCATGCGTGTCAAGAATAACCGCAGCTACAAGGCTGTTGAGGGCATCACGAAAGCTGTTTCTAAACAGAACCGCCTGCCAATCCAATACCTTGTGTCGCTGTCGAGTGACTCGGTGCCTCTGCCTAACGGTGAACTGAACTACTTCATCAAGGCAGAACTGAAAGCACCTGCTGACCTGACCGCAGAAGATCAGGAGCTTGTGACTAACTTCATCGACTGGATCAAGTTCCAAAACGACATGATCAACAAGATGTGGGATGCTGTGCACAGCAATGATGTTTCGGATGAAGAGCGTGCTCTGCTGGATCAATTTATGAACATTGATAACAGCAGCATGGACGATGATGAAATTCCGTTCTAACAAACACTGAGGGGGCTTCGGCCCCCTTACGTTTCTGTAACACAGGAGAATTACACATGACAGAAGACGAAGCACGTGCTATCCTTGAAGAAGATAATGATGACTATGCTATTGTTGAAGATGAACGGGTTATTGATACCAGTCGGTGGCATATCCACTACGCGATGATTGTTCAACACAAAACCACACTTGAATACTTTATGCTTCACTACAGCCGAGGCGCTACAGAGTATCAAGATGTTGGCATTGAAAACATTGACATAACCAAGGTAAAACCAAAAGAACGCATCGCAATTGAGTGGGTGGCTGCATGAATCATCCATCTGAAATTGCTCTGCATATGTTCTTGCAGAGTATTGCCAAAGGCGAAGGCACTGTATCTGAGGAAATTCTTGATCAGGTTGCTGCTGACGTTAAAGAGGCATTGCGTAAACAACTTACGAGCACACGTAAACAAGACAAGTTTAGCCTGCGTATGTCAAACATCGGGCGTCCAACATGTCAGCTTTGGTTTGACAAACATCACCCAGAACTTGCTACGCCTATGCAACCGTTCTTCGTTATGCAAATGCTTATCGGTGATGTTACCGAAGCCGTGCTAAAAGGTCTGCTACGTGCTGCTGGTGTTAAGTTCCAAGAGCCTGAAACTGTGTATCTCAAGATTGCGGATACAGAAGTTCGTGGTTCGTATGACATGCTGCTTGACGGTTGCGTTGACGACATTAAGTCTGCATCACCGTGGTCATACAAGAATAAGTTCGACAGCTATGAACACCTTGCTGAACATGATGGTTTCGGCTATGTGGGGCAGCTTGTTGGTTATGCAGAAGCAAAAGGCGTTGAAGTAGGTGGCTGGTGGGTTGTCAACAAAAGCAATGGCGAGTTCAAATATCTGAAAGCAGAGCCTAATCGTGAGGAAGAGCTTAAGAAGATCGAGAAGACGGTGCGCTACATCAATGGCGATGAACCGTTCAAGCGTTGCTTTGAGGCAGAACCCGAAACCTTTTATGGAAAAGCCACAGGAAATCTTGTGCTACCCGAAGGCTGTATGTTCTGTAACTACAAAAAAGCCTGCTGGGAAACCTTGCGAGAAGTCCCTAAACTTGTAACTCGCGCCAGTACGAAAGAAGGCGCTCTTACGGAGTATGTGTACATTGCCCCAGAACACCGAGAAAAAGCAGACAAGTACTGAGTGGTACGTAATTGAACGTAACAACGAAGGGTTCACAGAACACAGTGGCCCCTTCGCCACACAAGAACTTGCAGTAGCCGCTATGCCTAAAGATGTACTTATTGGATTGGCAGATGCGTGGAAGTCATATTGGATCGGAGAAAAGCGTGGCAAAGAGCAAGACGAAACGCCGCCATGTAATAGCGAAGTATCGTAGTGGTCTTGAGAAAGTAACGGCTGAGTTTCTTGTTGACAAACAGAAAGAAGTCCGCTATGAAAAGCTCAAGGTCGAATACGAAGACCTGCGACACAGAACATACACACCAGACTTTGTGCTTGATAACGGCATCATCGTTGAAACAAAGGGCTTGTTTAGCTCTGACGACAGGATGAAACACCTGCTTGTTAAAAAGCAGCACCCTAGCCTAGACATTCGTTTTGTATTTTGGGATGCACATAAAGCCCTTTACAAAGGCAGCAAAACACGATACAGCGATTGGTGTGAGAAACACGGCTTTAAGTGGGCACACAAAGTTATACCAGAAGTCTGGCTTACTGAAACTGGCAGTGAACCATTGAAAGGTTCTATCAATCTGCCGCAACGAACAAGGAGCTTATATGAGTGAAATTGATCTTGAAACCGGGGCACACGCTCTTGTGCTGCAACCGTACACTAAAGAAGATGGCACGCTGTATGTACGTACTTATGCTGTATCTCCCATTGACGAGTACAAAGACGTAAACATTGAAGCTGCACTTGCACTACTATCTGCTGCCTTCTCGCGTATGAATGACGATGCAGACTTTCTGCTAGACCTCACTCAATACGCAATTAGCATCGGTGCACTGGAACACCTGAAAGGTGCACCTACTGAAACGGAAAAGCCGACCATTACACAGGAAGGTGACAACGTTATTCGTGTTGACTTTGGAAAGAAAAAGTGACAGTAACTACAATTAAATCAGACGGTGGGCCTTCTGGCTACTACGATTTTCCAGAGGGTGCAGTTACACTCAATGACATTATGGAGTACAAAGCGTACACATCTTGGCAAGGTGATGCGCTGCACCTGAAAGACATTGGCAAGGCATGGTGGCGTTGGGGAACCAAAGAAAACACATCAAAGCCTTACGATGCACGTAAAATGATCTACAGCGCAGCGCGTCTACTTATGCACTATGCTGGCAAACAAGGCGTACACGATACGCTAAACGCTATGCTAAACGACCCACAATTCGCAATCCACGAAGGAGATACCAATGCTTGATGCAACGAAACAAACCGCAGAATTTATCCGCACTTTTGAAGCCTCTCTCGACCCTATGCTGTGGGAAAAGCTGGTGAAAGAAGAACTGGCAGAACTGTCTGAGGCACTTCTGGGAACTGATCGTGCTCATGTCCTGAAAGAAGCAGCAGACTTGGTGTACGTCACCACTCCGTTTATGGGTATCATGGAGACTATGGGTAGTCTGGATTATCTGTCTGAGGATCGTATTGACGCTGCAAATGCGCTTATCGAAAAGGTAGACAAAAAGCTGGCTGTTGTAATTTCTATCTTTGGTGAAGACATCATTAACGAAGCTGTCCAACTTGTGCACGAAAGCAATATGAGCAAGTTGGGCGAGGATGGTAAACCTATTCGTCGTGAAGATGGCAAAATCCTGAAAGGGCCGAATTACAAAGAGCCTGATCTGTCGGAACTGGTGAAGCAGTAACATGCACAGCTTCGTCGTTACTATTGAAATCGAAGTCAAAGAGGGCAGCAACATGTTGTCCTCTGACCCCCGTTACTACGGAGAAGACGTAGCAGACACGATTAAGCATCTGCTACATGATCTGGATGATACCGTAGTGAATAACATTGTCGTTGAAAAAGAGAGCCTACATGCCTAAAAACAAAGTATCCGCACGTGCAGAAATCATTACTCGCCGCACGTATAACCGCCCACTCGATGCCGCAGGTGTTGAATTTGAGTCGTGGGAACAGACTGTTGATCGTGTGATTAACCACCAGCGATGGCTGTGGGAACGCGCAGTAAAGCGTAACCTTAACTACGCAGAACACATTGAACTGGAAGCACTGCGTAAGCTGATGATTGAGCGTAAAGCACTAACGTCAGGACGTACGCTGTGGCTGGGTGGCACTGAGGTATCGCGTACCCGTGAAAGCTCTATGTTCAACTGTTCGTTTGGCCGTATTCAAACTGTGCATGACGTGGTTGACGCTCTATGGCTGTTGCTGCAAGGTTGTGGGGTTGGCTTTGAACCCGTTGTGGGTATTCTTAATGGTTTCACCAAGCCTGTCGAAGTCGAAGTGATCCGTTCTACTCGCACTGATCGTGGTCGTGACAACAACGTTGCGTATTCGTACACAGATGAAGGCAAGAAGTGCTGGACGCTTGTGGTTGGCGATAGTGCAGAAGCATGGGCAAAAGCGGGCGGTAAGCTGCTTGCTATGAAAGAGCCTGTCGATAAGATTGTACTGGACTTCTCGCAAATTCGTCCTGCTGGTGAACGTCTGAAAGGCTATGGCTGGATTAGCTCTGGTGATGAACAAATCTCGATTGCTTTCAAAGCTATTGCAGAAATCCTGAGCAAGCGTGCTGGCAAGCTGCTTACACAGATGGATATTCTTGACGTTATGAACTGGCTTGGCACTGTGCTGTCGTCTCGGCGTTCTGCGGAAATTGCCGTTATGCGTAAGGATAGCCAAGAGATTGACGAGTTCATTGTGGCTAAGAAAGACTGGTGGCTGTATGGCAATGGGCATCGTCAACAATCGAACAACTCGATCCTGTTCTACGAAAAGCCTTCCAAGTGGGAACTTCACCATGTGATGCAGAAGATGCAGGAAGCTGGCGGGTCTGAACCGGGTTTCATCAATGCCGAAGCTGCACTTAAGCGTGCTCCGTGGTTCAAAGGCGTTAACCCTTGTGCAGAAATTCTGCTTGGTGACAAGTCGTTCTGTAACCTTGTGGAAGTTGACCTCGGCAAGTTTAACGGTGACAAGAATGGTCTGCTGGATGCATATCGTCTTGTTGCACGTGCAAACTATCGTCAGACCTGTGTGAACTTGGATGACGGTGTGTTGCAGCGTTCATGGCACGAACTTAATGAGTTCCTGCGTCTGTGTGGTGTTGGTGCTACTGGTATTGTGCGGTGGGAACACCAAAACAATGCTGGTATGTGGACTGCTTTGAAACAGGCTGCACGGCGTGGTGCTGATAGCATGGCTGATGAACTTGGTCTGCCTCGCGCTAAGCTGGTGACTACCGTGAAACCGTCTGGCACTCTGGGCAAAATCATGGACACGACAGAAGGTGTGCACAAGCCTCTTGGCAAATACATCTTCAACAACGTCAAGTTCAGCAAGCACGATCCTCTTGTTGACATTCTGCGTGAAGCACATTACAACGTGTTTACCGTCGAAGGACAAGATGATGCTGTGTTTGTGACTCTGCCTGCTTCGTATGAAGACGTTACGTTTGACGTTGTTAATGGCGTTGAAGTTAACCTTGAGAGTGCGGTGGCTCAGCTTGAACGTTACAAGCTCTTGATGGACAATTATGTTGATCATAACTGCTCTGTGACAATCAGCTACGATCCGAGCGAAGTGCCTGCTATTGTGGATTGGTTGTACGAAAATTGGGATACGTATGTTGGCGTCAGCTTCATCTATCGCAACGATCCTACCAAAACAGCCGAAGACCTTGGTTACAAGTATCTGCCGCAAGAGGTTGTGACCAAAGAGGCGTATGACGCTTATGTG